>Ga0209755_10007808_pt1 | contig 11539 bp, 11 predicted proteins | sample TergutCo191P1_FD_187301 | JGI IMG/M metagenome (GOLD analysis project Ga0209755, IMG submission 187301) | Cornitermes sp. P1 segment gut microbial communities from Petit-Saut dam, French Guiana - Co191P1 (SPAdes) (version 2) | ecosystem: Host-associated > Arthropoda: Insects > Digestive system...
AAAAGAAATCGAGTATATCAATATCGCAGAAAAGAGAATTAAATTAATAAATACTTTTCTTCCTGAAGCGGAATGGGAAGAGGAAGAAATGAAAAACAGGAAAGAGTTCCCTTTGAAACATTGTTGAATGAAAAACTAATTAAAGTAGGCGAGCCGCTGTATACTAGAAAATCATATAGCGCTACTGCTTTTGTATTACAAGACGGAAAATTAGAATATAAAAAACAAATTGGCTCAATACACAGAATTGGCGCAATAATTCAGCAAACACCATCATGTAATGGTTGGAAATTCTGGTATATCATGCGTGAAAATGAATCTATAATGTTTTATCGCTAATCCATGTTCTGCAGCCTTCGATGTCATTGATGGTTGGAATCTTGATTAACTATTTTCATCTGCTGACGAATTGTTTTTATTTTCCAACTGTTTCATCACTCTGTCAAAATCGCTTTTAAACTGTTTCATTTCGCGTGTACGGTAGACTTCAAATTCTTTTTCTGCTTTTTCTATTGCTTGAGCGTGAGATATTTTTCCTTTACATTTGAGTACTTTTCTTTTCAAGTTTATTATTTGGTTATCTAATGCGGCTATCCAATCCTGCATTGTCATTGGGTTTTGCTCTAACGCTTGAAATTCTGCAAAATCCAGAAATTGAGATATTAATAAATTTAAACGCTGTAATTCTAACTCTGAAAGATAATTCTTGGCTATTTTTACATCATCTTTTGTTATATAATCGCCTTTGAAATTTGTCATTCCAACAAGGGGTTTTTCATTATCTACTCTATTGTAAATGACTTCGGCGGCTGTATGTTCATGAACAGCAAAATGCAGTTTATTTTGTACTGTTGCAAAAAAGTTTTTTGTTAAATCAGATCGCGGATCATAATCTGTTGATGTTGCGTAAATATCTGTTACTTGTTGATAAAAATTACGTTCACTGCTTCTAATATCCCGGATTCGCTGTAAAAGCTCACGAAAATACCGGGAGCCGCCTTGTTTAAGACGTTCATCATCTATCGCAAATCCCTTTTGGATGTATTCATGCAAACGTTCAGTCGCCCAACGACGGAAACGGGTGGCGATTTGTGATTGAACACGGTAACCTATTGCAATAATTATATCAAGGTTATAATGGCTTATTTCTCTTTTAACTTGCCTATTTCCTTCAGTTTGAACTTGTAAGAAATACTTACAAGTTGCTTCTTCTTCTAACTCTCTATCTTTATAAATGTTGATTGTATGCATAATAATATTTTGTACGGTAGTGTCATATATTTCCGCGATTTGTTTTTGAGTAAGCCATAGATCATCTTCTGCAAAGCGTACAGAAACTCTTGTTATTCCATCTTCATCTTGATATAAGATAATGTTGTTTTCATTAGTTTTGTTTTTCAATCAGTTGCTCCCATACATGATACTATACACATATATAGTAACATTGCAGCTTGCAAGTTGTCAAGAGAAATTAAGTTTTAAAAATCAAAGTGATTGTGCGCGTACCGTATGTACAGGTTTATGGTTAGGAAAAAATCTAAACCCTACCCTAACAACCCCTGCGTTTTCTTCACTAAACTTCCTACATCAAGCCCGAATCGATCAACAAGATAATCCTGTGTTCCGACTTCACCGAACTCATCGTTGATGCCGATGCGCGCGAATTTACAGCACGCTGTTTTATCTGCGCTGTTGCCGCAGCAAGAATCGACACAGCAATTTTCGGCGAGGATTTCCGCGACCGCGCTGCCGAGACCGCTCATGATCTGCGCGTTCTCTACACTGATGATTGCGCGGACACCGCCCGCTTGTTTTAGAATCGCGTCTTTATCAATCGGTTTTAAAGTGAGCACGTCGAGTACGCCCGCGCTAATTCCCGCTTTAGCAAGTTCATCACAAGCTTTTAAAGATTGATTCACCATGAGGCTGCCGAGCGCGACGAAGCAAACATCTTTTCCTTCTTTTAGAAGTTTTGCCTGCCCGAATTTAAACGTTTCATTTTCGGGATACAGATTCGGCACTGCTTTGCGCGGAATACGCAGGTAGTGACAGCCGTATTCTTCAGCCATCAGGCGGACGAAGGCGGCGCACGATACCGGATCGGAAGGTTCGACAACCGTGAGTTTCGGAATTACTCTCATGAGCGCGAGTTCTTCAAACGGCATATGCGTGCCGCCGTTGAACGCGGCAGTTACGCCCGGATCTGTGCCGATCAATTTTACGTTTAATTTCGCGTAATTCGCGGATAGGAAAAATTGATCGTATACGCGCCTTGATGAAAAACAACCGAAGCCAGCAGCAAACGGAATTTTCCCTAGCGTTGATAATCCCGCGGCAATGCCGACCATATTCGCTTCCGCGATTCCGCAATTGAAAAATCGATCGGGATATTCTTTTTTGAAAACACCTGTGTTTGTGCAGCTCATCAAGTCCGCCTCTAGGACAACTATATTTTTATTTGTTTTTGCCAATTCTACTATTGTATCGACATACGCCATGCGCATTTCTTTATCTGCCATATTTAACCTCTATTTGGCGCGGTTACATAACCGCGCAGTATAATCGAACATGAAACAACGTTTCATGATTTCTCCTTTATTTGTTTAACCTAACGCCGCTATGGCTTCTTTGGCTTTTTGCATATCGAAAGCCATACTGTGATTCTTCTCAACGCCTTCCGCGAAGTTACAGCCTTTTCCCTTGATTGTGTGCATGACTATCATCGAAGGTCTTTCTTTTTCCGCCTGAGCTTTTTCGATTGCCGCGTCGAGTGCCACAATGTCGTGACCGTCAACTTCCTGAGTGAACCAGCCGAAAGATTCCCACTTCTTCGCGAGGTTGCCAAGATCGAGAATATCTTTTGTGAAACCGTCGAGCTGCTGTTTATTGTAATCGGTGAACGCGATCAAGTTGGGAAGTTTTTGGAAAGCCGCGAAAAGCGCGCCCTCCCAAACCTGTCCTTCGTTTGATTCGCCGTCGCCGATGATCGTGTATACTGTCGATGTTTTTTTATCCATCTTAAAACCGAGAGCAATACCGATAGCTGCGGAAAAACCCTGCCCCAGCGAACCGGTTGTCATGTCGATACCCGGTGTCTTGTTGCGGTCGCAGTGGCTCGGAAGATTTGTTCCGCCCTTGTTCAGGGTCGAGAGCCAATCCTTTGAGAAAAATCCCTTGAGCGCTAATGTCGCGTAAACCGCAGGACCCGAGTGCCCTTTACTCACTACAAGCTGATCGCGCTCTTCCCATAGCGGATTTTTCGGATCGATCTTCATGCGGTGAAAATACAACAGAGCCAGAAGGTCTACAATCGACATGGCTCCCCCGATATGACCCGATCCAAGGGTCGCAATTTCTTCAATCGTCATTTTTCGGATTTCTTTTGCCTGTTTTTGTATAAACAGTTCAGTTTCTTTATCCATGCTTATCTCCTCTAATCTTATTATTATAAACTATTTTTTGTTGATGATCCATTGCCAAGCATAGCCTGCGCCAACGCAGTATCACCGGCGGCGATTGCGGCGCGGATGCGGCTTGAACTAACCGGCGAAGAGCCCTCCATTACCTGCGGCACAATTTCTACTTCAATTTTTTGTGACGCAAAATAATTTTTGATCGCCTCCGCGTCCGTATCAAGCTTATACCCGCAGCGAAAATCACTCCCTACCGCAAAAAAACCAACCTTCGCATGATCCGATAATATTTTTAAAAACTCCTCGCCTTTCATTTTTCTAAACTCATCATTAAAATCAACAACGATAACAATTTGAATTCCAAGTTTTTCAAATAACGCAAGTCTTTCATGGAAACTGTTAATATCTTTGAAATTTTCTATTTCTTCCCTACTCCCGATTCCCGATTCCCGATTCCCTATCTTATGGTTTTCTCTGAACGTAACTACCACAGGCACGAGATCAGCGTTATGCGAAACAATTTTTTTTAACAGCGCCTGATGTCCGCGATGCACTCCGTCAAATACGCCGACGGTCATTGCGCATCTAAAGAAGCGAGCGCATCTAAAGAAGCGGGCGTTTTCTTCACCTAACGGAAGACCTTTTTTTAAAAAATCCTGCCAATTGATTATCTGCATATAGTTTACCTGAATCTTTTTTTGAAAATTGTCAGCCGCTATTTTCCGCTATACTAAAAAAATAATTCGCGTTATGCGTATCTCCTACACTGTGCAGTAAATTTCCGGCATAATTTGCCATTTTTTTCTTTTGATCATCGTCAAAATTTTGTATCGCTGTATTAAATTCCATTGCAATATTTGTATTAACATCGACAATACCGCTTTTTAATCTGATTTCCGCAAGTTTAAAACGGAAAAGTCCGTAGTCCGGCGCGATTTCGACAGCTCTTTCAAGCAGGCGGATTGCGTTTTTATTTCGATCTTTTAAATTTAAAACAAGAGCCCATAAATAATACGCCGCCGGATCCGGCTGCGGACATGGTTTTAACGCAGCTCTTAATTTATTAGCGGCTTTGAATTCTTTTTCGCTTTTGTCGTAGTCTTCGATACTGTATGCCCATTTTCCGGCAAGAGTGCGCGCTTCCCAGTTTTTTTTCCCAAGCATCGAAAGTTTCGGCATAATTGCAGCAAGTTCGGCATTATTGCCCTGATTAAGAAAAACTTTCCCCGCAATAATAAATTTTGCAAGCGCTTTCTTTTTGTTACCTGCAAATTCATGCGCGTTCGCGGCGTTAGACGCGAATACTCCGTTCTCCGCGTCCATTTCAAAAGCTTTATCCCACGCTTCCGCGGATTCCTTGTATTCTTTCAATTCCCAATAGCAATGCGCGGTAATCATATAATAATCAATATCTTTATTAATCTTGAAAGGATTTCTTATTACAAATTCTTTTAATTCATCAAATTTTTTTAATTCATACAGTATTTTTATTTTTTCGGAATACGCTAATTTTGCTTCGGCGGAATCGGTTTCCAGATCCAGAATAGCGTCGATAAATTCTTCCGCTTCTTTGTACTGTTCAAGACAGAATGACATTCGCGCCGCAAGAAGAAGTTCTTTGCGCGTTCTTACTTCGGTATATGAAATTGTAACGCTGCGAATCGCTTCGTCTCTTCGTTTCCACGCTTTGTTAATCTGCTCAAGTGATTTTTCCGCTTCGCCCATTACGGCAAATGTTTCAGCAAGCCGCAGCCGTCTGTTTGCGTCAATGTTAGAATCATCAGTCCATTTTTTTACTTCTTCCTCAATTATTTTTACACGGGTATCAATCGAAAGAAAATCAAGATGGGCGATACATGTATACTGATCATTGTTATGTGAAATTAGATCTTCATCTTCATACGACGCAAGAGCAAAGCCTATCTTTCCGAAAGGAACAAGGTCATCGCTGACTTCGCCTATCCATTTTTCATTTATCAAAAATAATAAATATGCTCCGTTTAAAATAATTTTTAAATTGATATCAGCTTCGTTAAAATCGGAAATTTCAGTCCACGCGATCATAGGATGGGGAGCGCCGTCCTTCACAGCGTCAATACGAAAATATCCCTTGCTGGAAACGAGAGCGATATAATAAGATGTTTCATCCAAAATGCGAAAAAGCAATCCAGCCGCGGCATAACCGCCAAGACTGTCGAGCCTAATCTTCGCTTCTATAATGTGATCATAATACTCCTGTTTCGGAATATCCACCCAGGCGATACAGTTTGTTTTTTTAACTTTCAGTGTAAGCGACCCGTTTGACAGATTGGCATTATACGAAGTTTCTGATTTAATATCAAAAGGAGATTTTTTTATTTTAGCAAAGTTATAGGAAATCTTTTTTTCAGGCTCACCGGCGTCCCGATTGTGTTTTCTGCTTCTTTGCAAAATTTTATTGGAGAGTGTGTAAATGAAACGTTTTGAAAAAGCCAACATGAGTAATAATAACCTAAAACCGCCTAAAAAGTCGATACTTGGTAAAAGCGATCAAACAGCTTTAGGAGCGAAAAACCAAGTCAGAAAATTCGATATTTTTCTTATTCTGATCATTTTTATAATGATAATTACGCCGTTTATTATCAATTTTGCTAAAAAGCAGGATGTTGATACAAAGCAGATTACCCTGTCTCTTTCGCCGCGTTCCGCGGAATTGCTCGGTAAAGAAATAACAGAAAAACTTTTAACTGAATTTAACGAAAGGGATTCGGATATACAGGTAAAACTTCAGCCTGAAGGCGAGGATACCCCGCCTGATATTCTGATTTTTGACGAAGGTGACTTCAGCGCTCTCGTTGCGGCGAAAATGCTCTCAGAGCTGATATCATCCGAATTTGATATTAACGCTATTCATGATGATATTATCAGCGACGAAGAATCCGAGTATCCTCAAATTGATGATTCGATTCCGGAGGCAACTCAAATGGCAGTGCCTCTTGTCTCCTTCATAAATTTGCTCTTTTATAACATTGGAATTTTATCTGAAGCGGGTTTTGATCATCCGCCGAAAACAAGAGAAGAATTTTTAAATTACGCGAGAACAGTTTCCGGTAAAAAATTCTCATTGTATGCTCATGAAAATATTTACGGTACCGCTCTTAGTTTAAGCGTTGAAGATCGCCAGTCTCTCGCAAGAGATATTTTTTCATGGATGTGGGCAGCAGGCGGTGATTTCTGGACAAACGAAGACAAGCCGTCTCTCAATACAAGAACGATCACAGCCGACCTCAATTTTATCGGTAATTTAAATCGCGGTGAAATTCTCGCGCCTGATGTTTTTGAAACAACCGGCAGCCAGCGCATTGAAGAATTCGCGCAAGGTAAAATCGCTCTTTTAATCGCGTCAACACGCGCCATTCCGTATCTTCGTGAAATAATGGGAGATGAAGTTTTTAGCATAACAACAATCCCCGGCGCCGGAACGGGAGGGAGATACAGCATCAGCATTTCTTCAATTTACGCAGGAATCAGTTCAGATATTTCACCTGACAATATATCATATGAAAACCTGCAAAGCGACAAAAAATCCGCCGAAAAAATATTAAACGAAAAAAAGTTATATGATGAAATGAAGTACGCGGCGGCAGCGGATTTTGTAAAGTTTCTTGCCGAAAAAAGCAATCTATTTTGCGCTGAGTTCAGCGCAATACCCGGTTCGCTTTCAAATCCCATTCCAGCTGACTATGTCAGAACCGATCCATTCTATTCCAAAGCATGGGATATTTTTGAAGCATCCCGAATCGTTCAGGGCTTCTCCGGAAAATCCGGTGCGGAAAGTTATAAGACAATCTTTTTAGATGAACTGCGAAAATTTTTCGAAAGCAATCAGACAGCGGCGCAGACGGTAAACGCGATTCAAAAGCAGTGGGATGGCGTAGAGGTTGAAGATTGATTTACAATCACGCTTCATGTTTTATTTTACTGCCAGGAAGCGCTAGAGTATTTTATAATAGTATGATAAAATATATACGGAGGATGGTATGGGAAATAATATTTTTTATGAAACAATAACGCAACCCAAAGGGATTTTAAGTTTTTTGCCAATTATAATTTTATTATTGATAGTGTCAGGTTTATTTATAGGAATTATTTTTTCAATAAAATATTCAAGTATATCGATTAAGGATAATGAAATAATAATTAAAACACTGTTTTACGGAAAAAAAATATTAATAAATGATATTTTAACAAATGAAATAAAAATAATAAATTTACTGGAAAATAAAGAATATAATATTTCCATAAGAACAAATGGAATAGGTTTACCGAATTTTTATTCGGGCTGGATGAAATTAAATAATGGAAAAAAAGCATTGGTATGTTTAACAAATAAAGAGAAAGTATTATTAATTCCTACAAATGATTATGTCGTATTGTTTAGCATGGAAAAATCAGAAGAATTTATTAAAATAATTAATGGAATAAAATAATTAAATAATTATGCTCATCCTCTATTTTTCGGGAACAGGAAACACAAAATATATTGCGGAATTATTCTGTCAATATGCAAACGCAAAATGCCATTCTATCGAGGAAAATATTGATTTTGGTCAATTGACGGCGGCGGAAGAAACAATAGGATTTTGTTATCCGGTTTACGGCTCCAGAGTGCCGAGAATTATGAGAGAATTTGCCGTAAAATATTCCGAACAATTAAAAAACAAAAAAATAATTATCTTTTGCACGCAATGGATATTTTCCGGTGACGGCGCGAGGGTATTTACCGATATATTCCCAAAAAAACATTTTGAAGTTATTTACGCGGAACATTTTCTTATGCCGAATAATGTAAACAATTTATTTTTTCTGCCATTAGAAAATGAAAAAAAAATTGAAAAATATTTAGAGAATGCTGAACGAAAAATAAATTTGATATGTAAAAATATTAATAATGGAATAATTAAGAAGCGGGGATTTAATATTTTTTCCGTATTATTGGGTTTACAGCAAGGCGTATTCATTCCGTTAATCGAGAAAAAATCTTTGAATATTGTAAAAATATCCGGCGATTGCGATCAATGCCGCTTATGTGTTTCAAATTGTCCTATGAATAATCTTGAATTAATAAACGGAAAAATTATTACAAAATCAAATTGCACTATTTGTTATCGTTGTATAAATAAATGTCCGCAAAAAGCGATAACATTGTATTTTAATAAAAAAGTAAAAAAGCAATACAAAGGCGTTGGAAAAAGCATGCGGATAATAATAGCTGAAAAAAATGATTTACCCGAAATTTTAAATTTACAAAAACTGGCTTTTATAAGTGAAGCGAAATTACATAATAATTTCTCAATACAACCGCTTAAACAAACAATAGAAGAATTAAAAAAGGAATATGATAAACATTTAATACTAAAATTAATAAACGCGAATAATGAAATAATCGGTTCTGTCAGAACGTATGAAGAAGATAATGTTGTCCAAATCAGCAAATTAATAGTTCATCCAAGTTGTCAAAATAAAGGATACGGAACAAAATTACTTAAAGCGGTAGAAAAGTATTACGGAAATAAAAAATACAAATTATTTACAAGCAGCAAAAGCGAAAAAAATATTTTTCTGTATAAAAAGAACGGCTATACAGAAATAAAAAAAGAAATCGGACCTGATGATTTAGAATTTGTGTTTTTAGAAAAACAGGTCTTGAGCAAAATGGATGGATAGGCTAATTATTTTTTGCTTTTAATTCGGCAATCTGTGAAAGAAGTGATTCAATTTCCGCGTCTTTGCTTGCGAGTTTTGCATCTTTGCTGGTGATTACAGCGTCTTTTTCTTCAACTACAGTCTGCCATTTTTCGCGTTCCTGATCTTTTGCGTGTCGTAAAGCCGAGGCTTCATTGTGTCTGGCAAGAGAACGTAATCGTTCCAGCTCCCTGAATTCAGGAGATACGGTTACTGACTGATACGCGTCAATTGCTTGTTCCATGACTTTTACCTCCGAAGCTCTTACCTTATCCAGTTCTTCCTGTGTCTCTGCTTTGAACAGCGCTAACCATAATTTTAACATATCTTTGTCGCCTGTGTCATCAGGAAGTTTTTTTAATTCAAAAAAATGTAATGTCATTTTATCGGTTAGTTCCTCGTTTCTTGATACTTCCAATGAACGAAATTCAGAGTGAAATTCCTTGCTTTCCAATTGATTGAAGTTAATTATGCTAATGATTATTGTACGTGGTAATTTTATATAATCACCGCCTCTTTCAAGTGAATTTGAGAATGCTCTTGCCCATTGAAACAATATTCTTTCAGGGTAATCGCCTTCATTTTCTACTTGAATTTCAAGGCTTACTTTTTGACCGTCTACGATCATGTATCAAGGCGGCAGAATTTATCACCCATTGCTTCCGGCGGCATTTCAGGGTTTGTGATTAAAAATTGTTCGATACTTTCCGGTCTAATGCTTAAAAGATCCGAAACCAGTTGTTTTAACAGATCGGGATTTTTCACAAAAAGAATTTTAAAAAGCGTATCTGTTTTGAATGTATACTCCAGTTTATTCATAATTCATTCTCCTTTAGAAGCCATTTGAGATTGGAGCAAACAGTTCGCTCCCGGACACAAAAAAAGTGTCAGCTATATATGGCGCGAATATGCGTGGCGCTTGCTCGAAAATGAATTTTTTTTGAAAAAAACGTCCTTTGCAGGACGGTCGTAAATTTTTTGTTATTAATTGATCATGACCACACTATCCATAGCGTACAGTTCTCCGCAGGTACGCTATTATTCTGTAACAATTAAAAATTTACCACGAACACCACGAACCTGTGATTTAATATATTGCGTTAGTATCAAGAATAATCAAAAAAAATAGATTTCTTAGAATCAAGATTAAGATATCGAAGAAAAAGTTCGTGTTGGTTTGTGATGGTTCGTGGTAAAAAATAAAGTTTTAATTGTTACATACTACTATGAAATTGTGGTTCCTGTCACCATTGCGTTACCGTCTTTTTAGCATGTAACTTACTAAAAATGGTTCCGAAACCTTCCGTCTCCCAAAAATATTTTCGACCGCCTACCGGCGGAACAAAATATTTGAAAAGGGGGAAATTCCCCCTTTTCAATCCCCCTAATAATAGTTAAAAAGCCCGGTCACTACGAGCGCGGCGAACCAGCAAACCATAGGTTCGGGGTTCGAAGCACCCTTATAATCCATTCCTTATAGTGCACGAGCCTAGAAAGCTCGTACGGCACGGACGTTTTGGTCGTAGTTTCCCTTGGAGGCGCTGTTCTGACTGCCATCGCCGAAATTCTGAAGCCACGCCCAAGTATTATCGTCCTGCGACGAAGACCAGAACCTTCCTGACGAAATACCTAAATGAGTTCTCGCCTTATACATTTCATTTAATTCGTCTTTGCTTGGAAGAAACCAGTCGCTTTTACCGCCGCCGGTGTATGCAACTGCAGCTTTTGCGGCATAGTTGTATGTTGTATATGCCGTATCTTCTGGATGGTTGCGAATGATTAATGATGTATTTCTTCTACCCATTCCTATTCCTGTCTGTGTTCCTAATGATATATTAGCAGCTTCCCTCGACCACCATACTATGCCAGTTGCCTGATTGGTTGGAGCGGCTTCAAGGTAGTAAGCGGTAGAATCATCAAAACCAAGCGTTCTTCCTTCCAAACCGTCTGCAATATAAATAATTATTCCGCCTGCGGGTCCTGTGTCACCGATTACAATAGCGCGTGACATACCGGAAGTGTTACATAGTGTGCATGTTGGAGTTGTTTGAGCCGGATATGTTGTGCTGGTCACTTTCCAAACATAGTCGTGGGGACATACCGTTACTTCACAAGCTGCGGTTTTATTGCCGTCTGCTGTAGTTACCGTAATAGTTGCCGTTCCTGCGGCAACTGCGGTTACAAGACCATCGTTAACCGTTGCGACAGAAGTATTGCTTGATGACCAAGTTACCGCTTTGTTTGTTGCGTTTTCGGGAGCGACTGTATGATGTAATGTTTCATGCTCTCCCACCGCAATGGTAAGAGTAGTTTTATCCAGTGTAACGCCTGTTACCGCTGTTGTTACTGTAACTTCGCAAGTTGCTATTTTTCCGCCGTCTGCTGTTGATACTAATATTGTT
>Ga0209755_10007809_pt1 | contig 11539 bp, 14 predicted proteins | sample TergutCo191P1_FD_187301 | JGI IMG/M metagenome (GOLD analysis project Ga0209755, IMG submission 187301) | Cornitermes sp. P1 segment gut microbial communities from Petit-Saut dam, French Guiana - Co191P1 (SPAdes) (version 2) | ecosystem: Host-associated > Arthropoda: Insects > Digestive system...
ACCTTCTAGGGAATATTTCTCAGCAGCATAGATATTGCAGCATCGAAGATGAACTGGAGAAGTCACGTCTGTTTTGGGGGAGGGAAGGCAGATGGAACCCGCGAAACTCGCAGGACAGCACTCATCTGGACCGAGGTTAGAAACCACAGAAACCTTGAGTTACGAAAAAAGAACCATTACACTGTCATGATTGACGATTCGGTAGTCATGGAGATAATCAAATATCAACATTAGCTGAAAATAGAACATTAAACATTGTAACATACCAAAAAACCTCAATAAAAACTCGTAAAATGCGTGACGGCCTTCGGAAAAAAAAATGATTATTTTATGAAGCCGGCATGACACGTAAAAAGGCAACTGACAAAGATTTGATACTTTTTCTTTGTAGTAAGCAGTCACGAAGGATCAATAACGGGAATGCTTCATACTTGATTGATCCGTTTGGCTCAACCATGCATGACAGTAGCGTTAGTGTTACATGTCAGGTGTTGGTGCTAAGCGACAGACCTATTTTGATCCTTCTCCAGAATTAGCACCATTTAAAAACCTAAGAATATCACTGCCTCTTTCAAGAATAAAAAATGTTACGGGACGAGACGGCAGTGAAACCATGAGTAATAGCTGAAATAGGTAAATTCCGTTTCAATACAATCCAACTACATATACAGTAGTTTCCACAAAAAACATAACATTTTAAGGCCACATAAATGTATTAATTAAAATTACCCATACAGCACTAAACAATGCTCTGAATGATTCCATCAAGACATCTTTTACTTACCTGGCCCCAAATCTTCTCGAACGTGGAGTGCACACAGGACCGAATGAGCGATGTCAAAATAAGGAAACATTTTCAACTTCACCACCTGGTTGGCCAGGTCAAGAAATGCTTCCGGGTCCATGTTAATTCTGTTGTCTTAATTGTTTGTATCAATCCTACCCCTAACCCCCGAACTTAGAACGCCGAGAAACACCCTACCTATCTCCCTCACAGCTGCACTCTGCAGCGCAGAGAAGTGGTTTCGAAGTTTATCACAAGAGGCACTTATATCGAAGAATGGTTTGAAATATTGCCACCATAGGCAGCAGCATCCAGCTTGTTCCATTGTTGTTAAAGCCTCATTGACACAGATGTCACTACGTTGACTTGGGCCAGAGATGAAAGTTCAATTCGGTAGTGTGTCAATTTGGTGTTTGACAGCGTAATAACATCAAGGCTTATAAAGCCAATACAATACAAACTTTCTTGTCTCTACATTATCCAGACCAGCTCAGTACATACGTCTCCATGCACACTAAGCAGGCACGTGGAGAAATGAGGTAGAGCTCTACTCTCCACTATTTCAAGTGGAGAGTGCTCAGCATCACGCTGCGGCTGATTTAACCTAGGTACCAAGCGTAAAGGAGGCTGAGTGCGCCCCAGAGCTGGTTTGGACACCCACAAAAGAAATATTTCTTGCCCCTGCCAGGAATGGCTCAGTTCCTCAGTCAACACCATTAACACTGACAATATGATGTCTAACTGTAACTGTCAATGGATTTCATTTCTGATGCCCAAGATTATCATCTGTTAAATTCCCATGAAAAGTACTCAAAGCTTACTGCTAGTAGCGGACCATATGCCAATGACATTTGACACAAGTTATCAAGTATAACACGAAAAGGAAACTTGTCTCCTACAAATTTCTTCCAGAAGTTATATGGCAAATACTGAGTTCAGAACTAATGGAAATAAATGTTTTGGAATCCACAGCAAACCATCTGTTTCTACATACTACAAACAAAACCTTCCATCTACACACATCTCTTCAACAAAACTGCATGCTTTATCTACAAAACTAGACCACAGTCAAGTCAACTACATAAATTCCAAGGATTATTCACAACAAAATGAAACTCATAAATTACAAATTTCAAACTTGCTCTACAGATATTCTATTATACTAATCCTTCAACCAATCTACACTAAAGAAAACTTTATAACCATGTAGCCACTCTACAAAATCTTCAAAAAGTAAAATTGCGTATGTGTTTAAGGTGCGGATTGTGCCGTCCGCACCGTAAACACGACCTACGCAGTGGCTCTCAAAACTACCACCCATCCAAAAACTCGATGCAGAAAACCATATGCTGCAATTCAACACCTAATGCTCCTGATGATGGGCGTATGCGCCCGAAACATGTCGAGCTAAGAATACATCAATAAAATTACCTAGTTGCAAGAAGTTGGCATTTCACTTTATTTCATGAGGAAGATGCACGGTCAAACGACCCGACCCTCAAGTTCCATATTCATGTATTCACATGAATATGGAACATTGATGGAGTGATATGATATGGAGAAGGACAGCTGCATTATTTTTTGTTATGTTTTAAGGAAAATTTGTGATTTTAAGAGAAGTTTGCAGCAGTGTCAATAGAGTCTTATAATGCTGCTGTTAACATCCACAGTGAGTTCGAATGGCATGTTCTTTAAGTTTCCCCACTCCTCTTTGTCATATACCACACTTGTAACTGTGTGTGCAATGACAGGAGAGTTCTGGAATCAGTTAAGTAAAACATAAAACAATTTTATTTTTTCACAAATTTTATTCCCTTTTTATACCACTGGCTTAGATGACATATTCATATATTTATACCCACATCAATATACATATCCAATGTAGCACAGTTCAGGATAATGAACAATGCCATGCAATGTGCCAGAATTTCACTCCATGTAATACAATATTACTTACCTAATTAAATGTTCCAATTTGTGGGAATTACATGTACATGAATTCTGGTCTTCTGAGATGTTACATTGCGCAGCAGGTTAACAGACCCTGTCATTCTGAAAGCAATACATTCCTTTGAAAAATAAGGATCTGATAAACCTGATACACAGGGTAACATTCCAGAAGACTAGAATCATGATACCAATGCAGCAGAAACCAGGTTAACATATAGAATATTTCGTTTCCCAAAAGAATTTTTGGAGTAGAGGGATACAATGGCGCTATCTCCGCCCATACAGACACCATTCCATGAGCTGTTGTGCTCGTCTTGGATTCTTCTCGGCTTCAGCAAGCTGCTCTGGAATAAAACGCTTTGCCCTCATGCTTGGCAGCTGCACATTGTAATATACATAGATCTGTAATAACAAGAAACTTACAGTCAGTAGTAACAACAGAAACAAAGCACCATTAGAAAACATATTTTCATACACGTGTTTGCCACACTCGTATTCACCCGCAACACATCATTTTCATGAATTACAATATTAGAATGAAATGTACTGAATACAGATAAATACGGAATCCAGTACACGATATCAATCATCTAACTTCTGCGCCTAATGCTACAAGTGTCAGGCTGCTTCAAAGTGAAGGAATAATGCATGCACGGAAGGGCCTGAAATATAGAGCACAGTGTTTAGACAATGAGGTTCAACACTACTGTGCTGGCATATGATTTACACCAGAGAGAAAATAAGTGTCTACACATGGCTAAAACTGGATTGTAGAAGGCGTAGATCTTCCCTCACTGACTCCATAAATGGACTGGCACACGAAGTATTGAATCTACAGCATTCAGGAATCCCAACATGTCTATTACCTTATTAGTGAACGTTGTGTACACAAGACAAGGAACAGGTGGATGGCCAGGCTGGAGAGTGTAGTATCCTGAACAGAAGCTCATGACAGACTCCTCCAGATGGAAACACACACTACACTTCTCTTGGTCTAATATGTATGTATGTCCATCCCATGAACATGCCACAATTTCATCTCGACCATCGCCTGTTATGTCTAGCTTTGTGAGTGCAAACAGCTGATGGTCAACCTGAATTGACCTGAACAAATGAGAGTCATATCTATACATCTCTTAGTCTTCACACATATATGTCAAATATTATGTTATGTACAGGGTCCACCAGTGAATCGGGCGATTTGGCAACGGCATTTTTCTACTTTTTGCTTGAGCGGGGAAGGGTAATGATGCTGCCAGGTGGCGTGGCCGTGAAGTGCGTTCAGTTTGAAATGGAGTCACGGACCGGTGCACAGTATGCTTTCGCCATAAAATCATCTTATAAGAACAGCGATAGCTATGTTGCTGCCCAACGTGAATTTCACAAGAAATTAGGGATTCATCAAAGCAGTTAAGTGCCATCAGCTCATGCCATAAAGACGTGGGTAAACAACTATGAAGAGACCGGCTTAACTGTTAAGAAGAAAGGTGGTAGTGTTAAAACAGTTTGCACCCCACAGAACATTGACGCTGTGAGAGTATCATTCGAACAAAGTCCTCGCCAGTCAGCTGTGCGTCATTCCAAGAAACTGAGACTGTCAGAAAGCACATCGCACAACTCAAGAACTGAAGCTGCGGATACAGGAAGAGATTTAAAGAATCCCGGTTGACGTGTTACGTAGGGCCATGAGTAGTGTTCACGATCGGCTTGCTGAGTGTGAGCAGTGTAATGGAGGGCATCTTGAGGATGTAATATTTCGAGTGGAATGATGTGTTTTTTTTTATGTTCTGTGTTATGTTTCACGACCACTGATTCACTTATTTCTGCAAATGCTAAAGTATGTACTTCCTTATAAATGTAACTGTATCATGATATCCAACACTTTTAATTTTTTTTTAACACTTAAAAATCGCCCGATTTGCTGGCGGACCCTGTACTTATGAAAGAGACTTCATGACTTATTGGAAGCCACTACTACACTGCTTTAATTCATTGTGATTGTATGCTATCAAATGGCCACTTGATGCTAGAGGTTGGTACATTAGACTGAGCAGCAACATGAAACTGTATTAATATGTTCATGATTTATATGCTTCACTTAATATTATGGGTGCAATAAAATCAAGGATATGTCGGGTGCAGCATATGGCAGGCAGGATGGAGAAAGGCAAAACACACAGGGGTTTGGTTGGGAAACTTGAAGGAAAGGTAACACTTTGAAGAGCTATGTGTAGATAACACTACAATATTAGAATGGATCACTTTAATTATTAACCAACAAATGCACTACATAAAATTTCATATTAAAACACTTAAAATAGCTCCGACATGTTTCGATCCTAAGATCCTTCTCAGGGAGCCACATTGTTCCTTGCTAAAGTCGTTTTAAAAACATTCACAAAATAATTCCATTATATTAACAGGGTGTTGTGGCAGCATATCATGTTGTGTAAGAGTACATTGTTACGGGTGCGTCTGGCTATGGTGTGCGTCGTGTGTTATGTAGTAACACACCATAGCCAGATGCATTCCTAACAACGTACCCTTACACAACACAATATGCTACCACAACACCCTGTTAATATAATGGAATTATTTTGTGAATGTTTTAAGATGACTTTAGCAAGGAACAACGCAGCTCCCTGAGGAAGATCATAGGATCGAAACATGTTGGAGCGATTTTAAGTGTTTTAATGTGAAATTTTATATAGTGCATTTGTTGGTAATTAATTAAAGTGATTCTACGAAATGCACAGTGCAACAAAGAGGACAATGAGGATTAGAATGGATTTTTAGAATTAGGCTGGGAGAGCATGGTCTGTATTGACTTGGCTCAACATAGGGACCAGGCTCTTGTGACAATGATGATAAAGGTTTGGATTTCATTAGCACAGGGAGTTTCTTTACTAGTCCATAGCAAGTATTAAGTCTCTCAAGCAGGACTCTGCTACCTGTAATTAGATAATTATCCCAGCAAAAACAGTTCTCTTGAGGGTCTCAAACAAAACATGTACAATTCCAGCTACATAAGTTCATCCCTGGGCTGATATTCAACACACACACTTGCCACTATACAGCAATACTAAGCCCTAAAAGACTATTTCTGGTAAATTTCAAAACTAACAACTCACAATCATCCATTATGTTCTTATAAATTTTGTCATATTAATTATCCTGCTATTTTTTCCAGTCAAATAAACGAGCAAATATTGGTGCACTAAATCAATTTACAGGAGAATGTTTAGTCTCTAACAATCAACCACTTACATTAGCTAAGTACACGAAGCAGAGCGTTTTTTGAAAAGCTAACAGTTTCTCAGTTGGCCAAAAAATTCCTTGCAAGTTATGGAATACAAAAGCTCATTACCACATACACAATAGCCCACCACTTGACCCTGTCCTAAGCCATGTCCAAAAAATATATCAATGTGATTATATAACATACCAGATGACACTTTCATCTTCCACTAACATGAGTATTCCATCAAGAGTTGCAACTGCATATCGTAGTGACACACAAGAATCTGAACCTCTTGTCCGGATACCACCCTGGATCTCTGTTGACACATTTGGGTTACGCATCTTGGAAGAGGCCAGTGCATGGTACTCCACAGATGTGGCTGCCAACACCTCACTATAAAGCAACATAAAAATCACAACTCATTGCTACTCGACAATAACAACAGATGTTCAAAATTGAGCAGGCATTATCACCATTCAGAGCTTCCCTGAGCAACTGAGATAGGCAACAGCTTTTCCCAATAGCAAACAACATTCATACTGACATCTAGATTCTCACAGCACTGACTAAGACCACAAACAGCTTCTGGGATATGACGCTGCAGAGTCAGATATGTCATATTGGCATTTAAGAGGAAATTTGATGTGTATTGGACTGTGCATCTTTGTGATAACTGAAGAGTAAGAACCAACTAGATGCTACTTTTTGTTTTATAATGCTTATGATAGGCTGAACATGTTTCAGGCACTACCATGCCCATCATCAGGAGCTCATGACTATAGTGCTGATTACCACTTGGGCCGTCCGGTTTATGGGTTGCTGTTGGTTAGAAGATAGGTGTAGACAGGCTGGATAAGTATTCAAGTTGCAGGCTGGTTAAATGTCCAGGTTGCAGGCTATAGCCTGCAGCCCAGACACTTATCCAGCCTGCCTTCGCCTAACTTTCAACCAACAGCAACCCATGAACCAGACGGCCCATGTGGTAATCAGCACTATAGTCATGAGCTCCTGATGATGGGCATAGTAGTGCCTGAAACATGTTCAGCGTATCATAAGCATATAAAACAAAAAGTAGCATCTAGTTGGTCCTTACTCTTCGGTTATTTAAGAGGAACGTGCTGGCTCTGTCATCGTAGTCGTCATCATCATCACCATGAATGACGATCAAGGACACCGTATATTATCTGCCGTTTGTTTTTATAATTTCCTGTTGAAAATTTGATGACGATGTTGGTATAATTATAATAAAGAACTCCAAATTTGGACTTTTATACAAATTAAAAAGTACAGAGGTAATTTCGTTTAGAACATGGTTATAAAGTCACAAGAGATGATAGAATCTGTGGAAGTCACATCAAGAAATAGTTACCTGTTTTCTAAACTTGCTTCTACAGTCGTATTGCAGCGAATTTTCATCAAGGTTCCACCAGGCTGTGCTACTAACAGGCATGGTGTACCATCAGGCAAATGGTTCAATGTCACAGTTCCAATTTGGTTGGCACATTCCCATTTGTGCAGACCCACGAGTTTTCCTGAACCAGGTTGATTTGAATCAGACACCCAACGATATGATCGCACCACACGATCAGTAAGTCCCATTACCATCTCTGTACATCCATCACCATCTATGTCTCCCAACAGGACAACCTGTAAAGTAGTTTTCCATATATTCTGTAGGGTTTCAGTAAAGGTGGACTCAACTTCTGTGATAGATAGGAACTATGGTACGTTCAAGCAGATACGTAGATATTTTTAAGACCTATTTTCATACCCAATTTTCCAAACTCACCTCCTAAGTTTTATAATCCAACACCATCAAACAAACAGCCAACTAAATATTACCTATTACCATCATTGTATTTTATGTCCCACATAAAACTGAATTTAAATAAAGGTTGCTCTGTTAGATCTGCATATTTTCACAGTGGTGCATATGAAGACTGCTTGCCACTGGTATGCTACATCATGTAGTGTGGTACTGTATGAACATATCAGAAGAACCCACTGTCACCATCTGCGGGGTCGTATGTGCTACCAGTATCAGCGTAAATGACTAAAATAGAACTTATGACATCACAGAAGCAAACACATCAGGGGACAGACACTGCGACTTAATTTAAAAATTAACATCCCACATCATTGTTTGAACTTACTTTGGTATTGGCTGGAATTCGCTGAATGTGAACAGACTCTAACTTCCCTTTCTTCTGCTCAACTGCATCATCTTGTTTTGCTTTGAACAGGATGTGACACCACCCATCACCACCTACAACTACCAGAGCATTACTGCCAATATTAAAAATGTCACCAATACCCAAGGCAGTGATCATGCCCAGTCCTGTAACCTTCTGCCACATCTGGTCACTTTTAAAGATGACCAATTCACCACTCATGTTGCCAACAACAAGTTCATTACTGCCATCATTATCCACATCATCCAGGGACATGGCATTTGGGAATACTGTTCCATTCAGATCAAATTCAAATCTTCTCACAAAGCACACTGCATGCATGTTTCTACTGTAGGTCAACCAAATATTCACAATCACGAAATATTTACTGGCTTTCTCCCGCTTGGAATTTCAGGTTTTAGAGTCTGCCAGCGATGTGGGGGCCAGACAATGTACGTTGCCTTTGCAGTGACAAGACCCAAAGACACTGGTCCAAAAGAGTTTGAATCCATAGAATGTCCTGTATGATCACCTTCGACCCAACAGTGTCCTTCTGGTACCCGAATAATTGGTTGTTTATATCCTATTGTTGTTATCACATCACCTTCTATTCCAACAACTCTTTTGATGATTTTCTGACCAGGATCTTTGGGAGAGACCAAAGATACAACTTCTCCTCGTGATATATCACTCTTTCTAACAGACCACCTATTCAAAAGCACGTAATCTGTAACTGGTGCATTAGGATTAAGAGCAGGTTGCATTGAAATGCCTTCCACTCTTGCTACATATCCTACAGTATCCAAAATAGTGATTCCGATAGGAATTCCTAGCAGAACGTTTTTGAAGAAAGTTGGAAGTTTCATATGCGAAGAAATTTTAAATGTGAATTTGCACAAAACAATCACATTTATGTGGTACTAACTGCGGTACAGCTGGAACGCTCAGACCCTTTACCGGTCAAAACGACGCATTCAAACCATTTCACTACAAATGTCAGCAATGTTACTATTTAAACAACTAAACTACTTGCTTCCATGAACTATTGGTACCACAGATGTAACAGTTTTCCTTACCACGGATAAGAGCATGAAGCGACACAGAATACAACAGGTTGCCAATTGCTGTAGGTATGCTGTCACCATTACATGTTCTGTGCAAGTTGTAATTTGTGATCTGTGCTATCGAGTTGGTAAAGAGTACACACGGACGAAGAAGGTATAAGACCAACACGTTACGTGAAGGGAAAGCAGCCAGCTCTTGTGCCGAAATGCGTACAATAAGTCCCAGATTATCTAGTATAGCAGTGCAACCTGTTTAGCGGAACAGGTGCGTAAGAGGTCGTTCAAACGAAGACAAAATTCTATTCTACGGCCAGTCCAAGCAATGTCAGCAATACGGAATTCGTAACGCGAATCGAATGTTGTTAGTATCGGTACAACCGAATAAATCACCAATCCCCCCCCCAGAAAAAACCGACGACACTCTACAAAAAATGTTTCACAATATTTTCGTGTTCGCGCTTTTGTCACCGCGCAGTGGACCTGGAAGGAACTGCCGAGGCTAGGCCCTTACAGTCGTTCTCATCAGGGCTGACCAACATGCGGCCCTCAGGCACCTTAATAGTTTCAGTAACAGAATTTAACATGGTATGTCTACAGCACATATGGCGACTTTATTAGCAAAGAAAATGTTTAGGAACCCTTTAATTCAACATTAATAAGGCAGTGCACAATAAACCAATATTTCTTTTTGATATGTGCATACATAAGCACAGCCTCTGCCAAGTCCTTACAAATTATGCAGCCCCCATATGGGCTGAATTTGGTGTCCTGGTTTACAGGGCTTCTAAAGGTGGGCCTGCAATGCTTCATTACCAACCCTCAGCTGGTCATGGCATGACAAAAGAATGCAAAAATGTTTTTCCAAGTTGCACAAACACTGCACAATATGGAACTTGCCAGTGCACATGATGGATTTTGAAGTACTGGCTTTGGCTCCTTCCTTCACTCAACAGTGTGCTTATACAAGTTTCATCAGCATAGTTCTCTTGTGCTTTGAAATGCAAATCTGTTTTCTTATTGTGGAGCACAGCACAAGTACCACTGGCCACAAGCACAGGACACACACCTTACAGTCTCCTACAGCAATCTTCATCAGGGTCTTAAAACACCCTTAGCCAAAATTCTTCCCATAACATAAAATACAATTAAATAAAACTGACCTTATAATAGCCTTCATTAGTGTTTAATTACCCAAAATGTTAGTATGGTGCTCAAATTTATGACATACGTGCAAAGAATTGTAACACGCACCAACTGCCCCTGGTGTCACTTCCAATCTACTGCACTTTTAAGGAACCAGGTGATGGATGGTGAGGACCTTATATGGATTATGAAAAATTCTTTGGGATATTACCAAATGTAAAAAACTCAGTTACTGTTTATTCAGGACTCAGTTTTGGTACTTCGGTATTGATCAAGATGTAGGTCTTCTGAGGTCTAATGGCATGTCAATTGGGGTAAAGGGAGTGGGGTATGAACATTTCATAGGCAGCAAGTGCCTCCAAAACACCAGCAAGCATTCTTGATCAATGTGGAATCAGATGCTAGAAGATTTTACACTTCTAGTATTGTGCTGCTTTACTGACAAAATTGCCTTTACAATGAAATTAAGAGAAAATTAAATCCAGGAAATTCTTGCTACCATTACGTTCATAAACTTTTGTCTTCCATGGTGCATTCTAAACATGTACAATTTAGAACAAACAAAGGTATGATGTGCGAGGTTTCAGACTTCCAGCAGGCAGTAGATGAGAACTGCACTTTTCTGGGCTATTACGCAGCTTGTAGTAGACAACCCATCAGTCACATTGAACTGCTAGATTGTCCCAAAATGTCAGTAAGGAATTACCATTACACATTGCATAACAGCCCTGAATAGCGCAGTTCTCAAAACTATAACTTTCCCTGCAGTTTTTTGTAGCTATGAAATTTTGTTCACACAAAACATACACAGACTGAGAATGTTTCGATGCTGAGAATATTTGGCCCTATGAGGTAGTAACAGAAATATGCAAAACACTACATAGTTTGTAATTCCCACATTTATGAGGTTGATGAAATCACAGAGGGTAAAAGAGACTGAGCATGTAGCATGCATGAGAATGAACACCAATGCATACAGTATTTTTTGTGGAAAAATTTAATATCCAGGTACACATGGGAGGATAATATTAAAAACATCTTAAAGGAATGTGAGCAGAAGGATGTGAATTGGATTGTATGGCCCTGTACATGGGCAAGTGGTATGAATCTTCAGGTTCCATAAAATATATGGAATATGACCACCTGAGCAACTTCTGAGAGAGACCATATTCCATGTAGTGAGTTA
>Ga0209755_10007810_pt1 | contig 11538 bp, 4 predicted proteins | sample TergutCo191P1_FD_187301 | JGI IMG/M metagenome (GOLD analysis project Ga0209755, IMG submission 187301) | Cornitermes sp. P1 segment gut microbial communities from Petit-Saut dam, French Guiana - Co191P1 (SPAdes) (version 2) | ecosystem: Host-associated > Arthropoda: Insects > Digestive system >...
TTTATGTCATACAGTTTTGCTGACAGCTTGTGAACAGGATTAAGACAAAACTGGTTCCATCCTGATCCTGCTCACAAGCTGTCAGCAAACCTGTATGACTTATACCATTGCTGTGTGTACAGTGATGATGGACAGAGGAACTGTCCGAAAAATGTAGAGTTTTATTCCCAAAATAAATTTGAGAAATTAGTGCATCTAGTTGGTTTTATTATAAGAATTACTATGACAGGTGCAATTAAAGATTGTGAATTTAAAACTTTGAGTATGTGGTTACACTAAGCATTTGTTATAATCAGTACATGGAAGGTTGCACTTTAAAACTGGATACATATTAATTTCTGTGTACAAACTGTAGAAGAGTTACATCTCCAGTGTAATGAAGGTAGCTCTCAGGGGCTTGACATGCACAGAGCTGTGTGGACTACAACATATTAGTCAGGCTGTTAGCCTGCAACAGCCCACCCACATATGCAGTCATGTTCAAATAGCAGCATGCAACTGGTTTGGTGAGCAGTGCAAGTTAAGCGACTCTGGCTAGTGTGTTGGCCACTTCACTTTCAGCCAGACATTGCGGTGAACACACTTGCCACTAACATCAGGCAACGTTTTGTGGTGGACAAGGTAGCAATGTGACTGATCTTTCTCCAATTACTTTCATTTTCCTTTGGCAGTATCATGCCACATAATTTCATTCTCATATTTCATTCACCCACCACTGACATGTCTTAGAAATTTACAGCACCATTAAATAACCTCCAACCCCCCCACCATCACCACCACCACCACAGTGGCTATATTAATAATCAGTTCATGGCAAAATATGAACACAGTTAAATTCTTACATTCGCTGTTTGAATTATACAAACTGTACATCTGGACTAATCTTGAGGTGTGTCATCCCCATTGTATTGGTTCAATAACAAAGAATTTTGTGTATTACACGTACAGCCAAACACAACCATAACTATAACTATATTATAGTTGTGTTTGACTGTACGTGTAATACACAAAATTCTTTGTTATCCGGACTAACCTCAATTACATTATATAATTAACCTAATAATCCCACATGCAATTGCTGAATGCAGCTTGTGTGTGTGTGTGTTTATCATTGGAATGTTACATACACCTACAGGCAGCCTCCTCTCATTCAGTAATCCACAGAAAATATAAAATGCTGCCAGCAACCTGCATTACATATAAATGCATTCAATTATGCTAATGCAGTAGACAGGCTTGGTAGCACTAACACCATCAAGTATTACACAAAACAAAAACTTATGACTAGTAACAGTGCAACAAGAAGATGCACCACATTATATTAAGGTCAGATAATGGGATTAAATAAGTAAGCTGCTTATAACTTTACATTTCAAAAGCAACAGACCACAAAAAAATTTAAGTTTGCTGATTACACAAAATATTCACAAATCGTAAGTTTCAATTAGACCATCTCAAAGTTTTAAACTAAGTATAATTCTGGTTAGAACTTCTTGCAGTCCATTTCAATTATTTTTCAGTATCTGATACAAACACTTGTATTTTAATAACACATATTAACCACATCAATGACAATTAATAAAAAAGCAACTAATTTTAATATAATTCTATAATGTGTGTGTGTGTGTGTGTGTGTGTGTGTGTGTGAAAGCTGCTAGTTAAATATTAATCCTTTCTATGCTGAAAACAAATCACCCAAGTGTCTCCTTATGTAATGCACTTTAAATACAATGTACCACCCAAGAACACTTCAAAGCAAACAACTCATTTTTCCACTATTTGACTCTGTAAATAGCCATGGAAATATCCACACAATGTACAACATTTTTTGCCATAAAACCTGCAAGCTTAAGGCACAAGAATGCCTTCTCCTGTGATGTCAGTTTCATTTCAACCTCACATTGTGCTCAAAAAATAAAAAATGAAAAGCATTTAAAGACCTCAATAGGAAGAAACTTTAGACATCAAAATAAAATCAAACACATCCATGATTAAAAATAAAGCCAACAAGCAACCCGAAAAATAGAAAGCCATCACCCATTCAGCCAGGAAAAATAGGAATCCACTTGAGCTATCACTCAGAATGATTACTATTTTGGAGATTTTGGACTTCAATTGCCTGAAGGGAATTGGAAATTCTCTAGCCAGCCACCTTCAGAATATCTATGAAGAACTTCCTCTCTGAGACATGGTCAGTAAGGTATCAATGCATTCCAGATTTAACAGCAAAATTTCATTACTGGACTGCATACAAGTCCCAGCCAATAAAAAATTAAATTTAACACTCACTCTTTAAATCTGAATCTAATTTTGTCTCATCCTCGTTTGGAGAAATAATTGTGAGTATTAATGAATGTCAAAAAGATCTCCAAGCTACCCAGCACATTATATACCTGGTATACAAACAGGCATGACTTCAAATGTCCTCTGGTCACTGTCCTAGTAATATGGTCATAGTGATTATTTTGGACTACTTTTGTCACAAGCCCATCTACAATTACAATGAACATGCTCTAATGCTACAATAAATACATTAAAAAACACCTGACATATCTCTTTTTACTTCAAAGTATTCTATTGTGTGTCCAGATCTATACTTAGAGAATTCTGTCACAGTGACTATGGCATAACTCATAAATGGCACAAATGCACCGCACATTACCACAAATAGATCGTTATAGGCAAGGTTGAATTCAATCCTGAAGCACAGGAATGACCCATGCAGTCAGTGATCTATCACATTATCACAACTAGCTGATATTTATGCAAGTGTTTGGGTTTTCATGACAAGTATTACTTCACAGAATGGAATTCTGAGGTTTAGCCAAGTACTGTAATGTTTCTGTTCTGACCTTGGAGGAACACAAACATTACACCACACTGTGTGAAATCCCGGAACACCATCATTAGATAACACTTACTTCAAGTTCAAATTAATTTCATCAAACATGCCTACAAATTGACACAATAGGACAGTTAATTCATTAATGCAGAAGCAAAATTATTATTTCAGATGTTGGCATGTTCAGGACAAAAATATCCACAAATGTCGATTTCTTCCTACGTAAATGAAAACTGCTCGAACTAATAAATGGTCAAAACTGCCACTCAATTTGAATGATGCTTGTGTCAACAGACAAGCAGGCTACAACATTTACATCTTTCAGGCTGCTAGAACAACAAGTTCTGTAACTTTAACTAGCAAGTTTTTCAACAAATGTTGGCAGTCTTTAGACATAAAACAATAATCTGCAGTCAAAACAGCACGATTATTATTAACTGGTGAAGACGCCATCATTCCATCCTTTTCATTGAAATAATAATTGAGTGTTCTATGTGCAATTTTTAACACTAAACTTCACCCAAAATACATATAAAGCCACAGACTCCTCCAACTAAGCACAAGTGGCTTCCAGACACACAGAAACAAGGCAAGACAAAGGACAGTCACACAAGACAGAACAGACACAGAGAAACCCAACTGGTGAGCCCAGCCCCATGGCAAGGAGAGAGATGTAGAAACTGTTGGGCTTTGCCTACCTTGCCAACCTACAAACTCTCCGCCTTCACCTGGGGAAGATAGAAAAAAAACAAGAGGTAATCAGTGTATGATATCAACTTTCAATACCATTCAGTGGTCAACCACAATTCTAATACAAAGATCATATAAATGACAGCCATACGTTTATCATCATATGCTATAACCTTGAACACCACAGCATTTCACAATCCAAAGTACTGCTACTTCTAACAATTATGCCATTTAAAAATAAACATACTTCATTCCAATTTTGCACTATTACAAGTGAGTACCATTTGTGTGAAATTATTTCTGAATAATATCACCCATAATTCTTATGTGTCAAGGAACAATAAAACTATGAAATAAAAGGACAGTTGTGAGGAATGGTACTGCTATAAACATATAACTCTTATGCTGAAACGTGAAAAACAGATTCCTTTATCAGATTAACACACCCTGAAACAGAGAAAACTACTAAATACTTTCAACAGCTCCATGTCCAACATCAAGGGTGGAAATAATGTTGAACATTCACTAGAAATTAGCTGGAATGGACATGTGCAACATTTAAAAAAAAAGAGAATTCAATTGAAAAAATTTTAAATGTATTATTGCTGGCAATCACTACTGACTTAAAATGCAACATAGTACAAAATAAATAAAACTGAATTATGGAAATGCTTGTATTGTTAGGCCTGCAATCTACCAGTTAAGAAATCTTTTACAAACCACTAAGTAATGACAATTCTGAGAATGAAGAAAGATTTTTCACAGGACCAATGGGGAATCTGCATGTCTCCAATGACTTCCAGCTCAAGACATCAAAGATACAATAACTGGATTGTGTACTCTCATCTAAATAGAACACATTCTTCAATCATATAACAACAACTGAGATTCATAGCTATCTTCATACCTGCAGTTAGGGGTCAATAAAAAGAAATTTAAGGGATTTATGCTACAGATTGCACAAGTCAGTTTGCTTACACGGAATTTAAAATTTCCTTCCAAATGTGAGGACACGAAATTGTAGCAACTTAAAATTTTTATTTAGTATACTGTAATAAGCATAATAAATATATGTCTTATTTGTACTAAGTGACACAATCAATTTATTTTAATTAATCAGTTCTTCACGGAACTTCCATCTGACTGCAAGAGATTAGGGAAGGAAATATCACGTAGAGTAGAACTCCATTTACCTGGAATAAATGTTATGGCGAGCCATCTGGATATGCTGAAAATCTGGACAATTGAATTTTTCTTTGAAAATAGGCTACACTGGCAGTCTCGGCTGTTACTGTTTACGGGCTGTACTTGTGTCTAAACCTTTCGATCATGCCTGACTTGGAAGTTCTAGCAGCCATGACACTGTACTGTACATGATCCAATAACCAATAATGTCAAGGTAAGCTAGTTTTGTAGAATTCTCAATAAATTTACCCAACAGCCAATCTGGATAACTGGCGATCTGGATAACCAGTGTCTGGATAAGTGGAGTTCTACTGTACATTTGGAGTTGTACTGTACATTCTTGTTCTCAATTACTTGATTAAAATATCCCTACCACATTAATGAGATGAGCTGGATCAAACTGCACCAAAGTAGATGTCTTTAGTGCATTAAAAAAATAGCTCAATATACACTACACCAAGAGAGCCAAATGGCTATATTTCAAAGTGACTGCACATCAAAGTGCCATGTGCAGAAAATTCTCTACTCCAAACCTTGTCAAACATCTATTAATTATTCACACTGACTTTACTGTACATACTTAATGAATGAATAAACATTATGCTTTTAAAATTAAATTCAGATAAGATGTCAAACAAGGCAGGGAATGCATGTATAACGTACCACTGAAGCATGTTCGTGTAACCACTGTTGCAAGCGAAAAGCAATTATCATCATCATCATCATCATCACCATCACCATAATCATCTCCTTTATGCAGGGTATTTATACTTATATTCCTGAGACAAACTATGTCCCTAGGGAATACATTGTTGCAACTATTCTGTTGTTACCATTCATGGTGCTTATAACGTTATGTCCAGTGTTGAATCTATTGTATTTTTACATTAGTACTTTCCAAAGTATGTGTGCAGTGCCCAATATGGCTGTTTTCTGGAGTTCCTTGACTTCATGTTTTCTTGGTATGTTGCTCACATATTTTCTGAATAACTTTGAAATTTATTATTATTATTATTATTATTATTATTATTATTATTACATATTCTGAGAATGGGTTTGTAGCTTTAGGTATCCAGCATCAAATGTGCATGCACCATATTGTCATCTGTGACCTTCAGGACTCAATATTTTTCCACACAGCACAATTTAAAAAAAAAAAAGTTACTGATTATAAAATGCATATTTCAAATTTCTCTACAAGTTTGTCTCAAACACTTCTCATCATAAAAAGAAATGTGCGAGGTATGACCAAAAATTTATATTAGTCTTCATGCAAAGTACCCTGTATTCTAATTGGAACCTAATGAAACTTGAATTTTTCCAACAGATTTTCCAAAAATAATCAAATATCAAACTTCATGAAAATCTGTCCAGCAGGAGCCCAGTAGTTCCACGCACACAGACAGACAAACATGACAAAGCTAATAATTGTTTTTTGCACTTTTGTGAATGCACCTAAAAGCAATTCGATAACTCATACAATAACATTAATTAATTCAATGGCAATGGCTAAACAAGGCATATTTCTTCAATACCATGTGATGAAAACAGTCACTTCCTTGCAATAAAAACTCAATGACCTAAGAACCCACAAGCCTTAAAAACAAGGTCCTGAAAACAGAAATATCTAAAAGATAAAACTAGCAACAAAAAAAAAAAAAAGTAAAATCATCAACATGAGACGTTCATACAGATACACATTAATTTGATGAGAGATAAATGGTGATTGGCTTGCAGATTCTCACAGTAATGTCAAATGAATGGAATAATTACATCACTAAACTACTAGTATTGTTGCAGATAATAGATTTATAGAGCTTTGGATAAATACTGTACCAAACCAAACTTGTAATAGAGAAGATTAAAACATTATGAACATCCATCAACAACACAGACCCTGCTGAAGTACACCATGCGGGCAACAGCACAGTGTATTCAGAGATTCATAACTGTGAAAAAGTCTTTGGTTGTAGCAAGAAACAACTGCCACAGCTACAGAAGCAGTTCACTGTGTTACGGCCTGTATTATTAAATACAAAAGTTAATCAGCTGTAGTTATATCAATGCAATGGATGTCTTAGCTGTGAAGTCCCTTCAAAAACATTTGTACAAATATATAAGGTAGTACCACGGATCAGCCATTTAGTCACTGCAGAGACACGAGGGGCAGATCCCATGCTACTTCATATAGAACATGTGGTGAGAAAAGTAGTACTGGAAGAAATCTTGCTCCATGTACTTAAGTTTACCCCTATCAGTAACATACCACCAATACACCATACCCACATATCATGCATCTACCTCTGATCCTATATAATATTAGCAAGTGACACTGTCAATAAATTAGGCTCCTGCTCTCTCCCCCCCACATGTGCACATGTGCATCACACTACACGTATTTGAATACATACACACAATCTCCATTGCCAAGTACAGTCTCTCTGGTCATATTTCACATTGTAGCCACTGTCACCATGGGTTTTCAACAACGAGCAGTATTAATTCACTTGTAATTTACATGCATTTTATCTCATTTATATATCATTCTGAGTATATCATTGTCATTTTATCTGAAAAGCAAAGATCCTGGTTTAGATGAACTAACAGTTCACCCATAAATTAATTTTCGGGGATTCTCATAACGGTGCATCACACTTAGTGCTACTGAGTTGCTAGACCCTGTCTATCACCTACATTTCCAAACTGAACACAGTACTTTTGCAGATTGCATTGGTTTAAATCCTCAAGCATAAAGCAGTCGAGGCACCTGATCACTTGCACCCACCACACAGAGCTAATCTGGATCATTGGTTTAATCTACTGGTCTACTAACCTTGCCTTGTGGGGTCCATACTGTTTGGTATCATTGGTTGTCCTGGAGGCTGAAACAGAAAAATACATTTATCAGAATCCAGAAACTAACATAATAACATTTATCAAATCAAGGATAATCTCATTCCTGTGCCACATGTCTAACAAGATGGTACATAAACATCATAATTACTGCGGATATTCATCTTTGTCACAAAAAAAGTGATTTTAGCTATACACAGATAACATGTGTGTACATAAAAAAGTGCACTCTGACATTCAATTCAGACTCTGTTTCTGTCACGCAGTTCATGACATCTGTATCGCACATTGCCCGCATACTCTTTACAAAACATGGCAACTCAATAAAAATTTATGGTGACAATTTTTGACTTTACAAATAAAATCCTCTCACCATTAGTTAAAATTTCCCTTTGAAAACTTCTAATCAAAATAAGATACTAGACAGGAAAACTGCAAAGTGAATTGCTGCTGACACTCACAAATACAAACAAATTGTCTTGACACAACTAGAGTTGAAAACGACATTTTGACTGAAATACATGTGCATTTCAACAAAACACATCTACAATATACCAAAAGTTTTGAGTGCAAATTCTGTATGTCCATTCCTCGTCAATTCTCAGTTACTACATACACCTGACTACTAAGTACGCTGCATTTGCTCTGCATGCAGGAACTGAGTTGGTTATGGTAGAAATGATGAAGAAATACAGTCAAAACTTGTTATTAATAACATCAGTTTGTGTGACACTTCGTATATAGTATCTGATTATCTGTGGTACCAATAAATTCCCCACTTAACCACAACTTTATAGTTCTCAGAAGAACACTCGTTTATGAGGACACAAAATATGTCATTTTCATGACATTATAACCAAGTTAAAATGTACTGTATATCATAACAGAATTATGTGCTGACAACTTTTGTTCCTGTAGTCCATATAAATAAAAACATTCTTTGAAATTCATACTACAGGAACACTAATTATTCGGAAGTCTTGCACCAAATAATGTCAGAATGGTCACGTATATCAATGTACAAAGTGAGTGTGAAGCAGTCAAAACACAACTATATTTGGTATCTATAGCTAGCGATGGTGGGTAGCTACCAGCAACTACATATTTCGGCCATCATGCTGCAGCAACACACTGGTTACCTACAGTGAACAGTGCGCAAAAACAATGGCATATTCCACACATCATGACCCAAGGGACTCCAACCTCCATGCCACCTACAGATTCTACCTCCCACGCGTAAGTACCTGGCTACTATTTACCCTGTGAAGTTCCTTATTACCACACACATACATCTCACCACCTCATACGTTTCTATGCTCCACAGAAGGGACATGATCCTCTGTGCCTTGGAGCACACACCCACCTGCAACTAGGTTATGCCTGTCAAGATAGCCGACCAACACACAACAACGCACCAGTCTACTGCAAGTCATCTAGCTTGCCTGACTCTGAACTCCGTGCCTCCAAAAATACGCATAGCATTATTACTAGCCATAACCAAAAAATCTCTAAGATTAATGAATGTTAAGGTGTTTGAGATCTCGACACCAAGCTGACTGAATTTGCATATCGTATTAGCTTATCTACTTTGGTACGTACAACCTGATGATGGCCACCATGATGGCTGAAACATGTAGCTGCTGATAGCTAACCACCACTGCTAGCTATTGATACCAAATATAGTTGTGTTTAGACTGCTGCACACTCACTTTGTACATTGTGATTTAATACACAACAGGGATGTCGCACCTCAAAAAAGTCATGTATGAGTCCAATGTCTATGAGCAGGTACCCAGTTTGGATCCCATGAAGTGTCTGTGGTCTAACTCAAGTCTGATATGACAGCTGGGATTGCATGTACCTTCAAAGGGGCACAACAGCTGCCTCACATATCCTTTCCTAACTATCATTACCTGCATATTAAACAGTGCAATTACATATCTGAAGACTCAGCCTTTGTCTTCCCCCATACAGTTTTTAACTGGCATTTTAACAAGGGTGTATCACCTTATGACATTTTTCTAAAATCTCCAACAAGCCCTCCCAAACAACTGCATCTACTTTTCCTCTTACTGTTGTGTACATCTAACCTCACATGATCTCTCCATCAAGACCTTCCTCTTTCCAACTACCATTTATTTGCAGTCGTCATCTCTAATATTCTCACATGCATCAAGCGCCACAAAACATTCAAAATAACGAAAATTGTATTACATTATATTCAAGTAAAATGTAAGAGATATTTAAAAATTTAAAATGCATTTTACTGTGTATTTGATTTTTTTATTTCACAGTGATATGGTTCTGTGGTTACACATGTAAAATAAGGAGTGGTAATAGTAATAAAATAACTGTCAATACTCAACATTTCTTTTGGGTTCTTTTAAAAGACTCTTCCAGAAGAAATTTAGTTATACCGCAAATTTAGTGTTGTACATATAGAGAATTATGAGCACATTTCCCATACAGAAAAAAAGTACTATGTACATAACGGTACATATGCACAATTTCATTCAAAACAATCAAGGGCATGTGGCAACAGTGCTGTTGCTACTCATTTTGAAAAAGTTTTATTTTAAAATTACGATTACTGCAGGATATTTTCCAAATTACAGGTAACTAAAATAAAAAAAATTCATACAAAAACTGTATTTATCTCCTTTCCTATTATTCACAGTTGGTAAAACCAAGAATTTTTACTCACCCCATTAAATTCATTCCCGATCTGTGGCATCCTAACTCCTGGCCGGGGCCCTGCTGGATATCTGGGACCCATGAAGGGCTGTAAAAAAAGAAAAGTCAAAATAAGTACCAAGAGTTTATTTACAGTATGAGCATACTCGATCAGCATCAGTACACATTTCACACCTCACAGAGCAGAGGAAACTGTGCTGGTCACATGTCACAATGACGTTACATTTGGCATATCTCCTTGCAACTCAACACAGACCGTTAAAATATTGACGAGATTTCTTCTTAACCAGATTATTGATGGTTTATTTACTTATGTTGTCACGAACAAAGACTATATATCATGCAATGATAGGATGATTAATAACTGATGAATTGCCAAGGATATGGAAGGAAGGGTGCCGGAATTTGCCTGGATGATCATTGGCAGTAGCAAAGATTCTTTTCTCCGTCAAACCCAGACAGAGTAGCCGGAACCTGACCGCTCACCTCCACCAAGTACCAAGGTTAACAACGCGTGGAACTATACCTGCACGCCCCCAGTACATCAGGGCTGGCCAACCTACAACAGGACCACGTAATTCTGTAAGGACTCGCCTGAAGGCCGCACGTGTATGTACATATATCGATAAGCGGCGGTGGTGGTGGGGGGGAGCGGGTGTTGAATTAACTAGATGGTCGTTATTTACCAACAACTAACAGTATGACTGAATGACAAGGTAGTAGGCCGTCCTGAAATCTGTAAAACACAAAGAATAGTTGGTTTATCTTAACAGTGCCGACTTAGTGTCTAAACACTTACTATGTTAATAAGGCTGTCAACTGAAACTGTTCGGGTGACCAAGGGCTGCCATTATTTTTCTCGAGGGCAGCATGCAGCCGGCAAGCCGCATGTTTACAACCCTGCAGTGTGTATTCATGACAATGTACTTAATCTACCCCAGGGCCACATTCACCTTTAATTAATATTACGAAATTCAAATTTTAATCTGACACCTGTACAGTCAGCCGATACCTCCTTGCAATGACAGTTACAGCCTATCTTTAAAACCCTTTGACGCCTAACGACCACTATAGTGGTCGTACCGCACCGCTAACCTCTAAACGTTGCATTTTATATTTTTATTCAACAAATATAGGTACTGAATAGTTTAAACATGGTATATGCTCTCCTTTTTTTTCTCTTCAAAATGCAGTTTGTTTCATAATTCTAACGTATTTGATTCCTGTATTATTCACATTTTATATACAGGGTGTGCTAAAATTAAAAAAAATAA
>Ga0209755_10007811_pt1 | contig 11538 bp, 8 predicted proteins | sample TergutCo191P1_FD_187301 | JGI IMG/M metagenome (GOLD analysis project Ga0209755, IMG submission 187301) | Cornitermes sp. P1 segment gut microbial communities from Petit-Saut dam, French Guiana - Co191P1 (SPAdes) (version 2) | ecosystem: Host-associated > Arthropoda: Insects > Digestive system >...
TACCCAGCATTTCGATGTTCACCTGCTTGCCTTGTACTTTCCGATGCAGGGCGGGGCTGCGGTTTCAATTCTTTTTTCGCCTGAAAATTTAAACGACAGTTTTTCTTCCGGAATAAATCAGACTTATCTGATCAACGGCGACGGTGATATTTTAATTCATCCCGATTTTGATCTTGTCAGGGCGGGCGCGAATATCGCGAATCTTGAATACATTCAAAAAATTCGATCTAATACAATGAGCGCAAGACAGGATTTGTGGGTTATCGACGGGATTCAATATTTTATCGCAAATACAAAAATTGATCTTGGCGCGTCAATTGTGCTTACAAGCCTTGAGTATAAAAAACTCTTTGAAGGAATCGAAGCGACTACCCGCCGCAATATTTATCTAACAGCCGCGGTTTTGTGTCTTTCGATTCTCTTTATCTGGTTCTTCTCTAAAACAATTTCAAGCGCATTGAAAATTCTTTCCAACGCCGCGCGCAGAATCGAAAGCGGTAAATTCGATCTTGATCTGACTCCGAAAAGCCGCGACGAGATTGGTTATCTGACATCAAGTTTCCAGCGGATGAGTTACGCCTTAAATATTTTCGGGCGTTTCACCAACCGTGAAATAGCGGTTAAAGCGATGCGCGGCGAGATCAAGCCCGGCGGTCTTCCGAAGCACGCTACGGTTTTTTTCTCGGATATCAGGGGTTTTACGGAAAAATCGGAAATTTTTACAAATGAATTCGGTTACGGGGCGTCTGATAAAATCGTTTTCTGGCTGAACAGTTATTTTACCCAGATGGTTGACTGCGTGGAAAAAACCAACGGCGTTGTTGATAAATTTATCGGAGACGCTGTTATGGCGCATTGGGGCACGGCATACAGCGCGGGAAGCCCTGCGAAAGACGCGTTCAACGGAGTTAAAGCAGCGCTTATGATGCGAAAAGCCCTTGTCGGGTTAAACAAAAACCGCCGTTCAGACGATCCCGGCGATCCTCCTATTTGTATCGGCGTAGGGCTTAACACCGGTATTGTTACGGCAGGCCAGCTCGGCTCCGATCTCCGCATGGAATATACGGTTATAGGCGATCCTGTTAATATTGCCTCCAGGCTCGAAGCGCTGAATAAGCCGCTTGGTACTGACATTCTGATTTCTGAAGATACGTGGAACCTTGTCCGTAATTTCTTTGTTACAGAAGAGATGCCGTCTGTTACGGTAAAAGGAAAGGAAAAACCTTTGCGGGTTTTCGCGGTTATCAATCATGTTTCTGTCACTTCGGGCCCAAAAACATTAAGCGACGTAAGGAAGATGCTCGGCATCACTCCTCCTGATATTTCAAAAGTAGACGTGAACGCGGAAGAAAAGAAGTACAAAATTGCCGGAGAAACAAAATCAGATAACGGTTAGCTGATAACAAAGAACAGAGAACTATGAACAAAGAACAGAGAAAAGAGAACAAAGGACAAACAACAAAGAACAGTGAACAAACTGCGCGGAGTAAAGAATCGGTAAACGCAGACTGTAACGGCGGAAAGCGCGGGAAAAAAACAGGGCGCGCGCTGGATGTTTTTGTTGTTTTGTTTTGCCTTTCCGGAATGGCGGTAAGCCTTTATTTGTTTCAAAACGATTTGTTCAGATCTTTGCGTTTTTTGAATGTAACTCAGGCGGGAATCGTTACAATCAAATATAATACGGTACAACGGCGTTTTCATGACAGGATGATTTGGGACAGATTGACAAACGAATCGCCTGTCTATGACGGCGATTTGATCCGCATAGCGCGTCATTCCGGCGCGATGTTAAATATTGACGACAATCATATTGAGTTAAGTGAAAGCACGCTGATACGCATTCAAACAGGCGGCGGCTCTCTTTTGATAGATTTTTTTTCCGGCAGGATTAATGTCGCCTCGTCGGACAGCGGCTCTGTTTTTCTGTCAATCGGAGACAGGGTGGTAGAAGCGGATCCCGGTACGGCTTTTGACGTCTCGATGGGCGGTGACGGCTTAATGTTGCGCGTAACGGACGGGACGGCGCGGATTGTTCAGGGCGATCAGGTTGTCGAAGTTCCTGCGGGTTCTGCCATTGTCCAGGACGCTCAGGGCAATGAAACATTTCAGCCTGCGGCATCCGTTATTCAGCCAAAACCAAACGCGCGTTTTTTAAAAAACGCTTCTGACGTTTTAAATGTTGTGTTTAACTGGACAAGAATCAATATGAAAAACGATGACCGTCTGCTGCTTGAAGTCGCGCGGGACAGTAATTTTTCTCAGGTTATACGCACTGTCGGCAATCTTGATACAAGGGCTTCCGTCCCTGTAAACTCAGGCATCTGGCACTGGCGGCTTTCGCTTGACGGAAATACCCTTTCGGCGGGGCGGTTTACCGTAACAGAAGCGCCTCCTCCTTCGGCGCTTACCCCGCAGGAAGGCGCGGTTTTTTACGCGAGGGCTTCCGCTCCCGAAGTGCAGCTGCGATGGACGGCGGTACAAGACGCGGTTTATTACAACTTGCAAATTTCTTCCGCGCCTGATTTTTCAAACATACATACCTCGCTTGACGTGCAAGGAACTTCTCATGTTGTGTCAAACCTTGAAGCGGGAAGATGGTACTGGCGCGTTCTGCCTGTTTTTCCGCCTATTTATGAAGGGGAGAGGAGTTTCTCCGAGGTTTCTTATTTCCGGATTGAAAACGGAGACGCTCACGCCCCCCTGTCATTAAGCTCTCCGTTACCTGAAACTACAATTGTTACGGGAGACGGCAAGGATTTGTATTTTTCATGGATGGGCGTAAAAGAAGCCGTTACATATACATTCTTGATATCCGGCAATAGCGATTTAAGCAATCCTTTGTTATCTGATACAACCCGCAATAATTTTTACATTGTGCGAAAAGAAAAAATCGATCTTGTTCCCGGCAGATATTTCTGGAGCGTATTCTATACCGATTCTGAGGGGAACGCTTCCGCGATGCCGGCAGCAAGATCGTTTATAACGGCGGAAAATGTAATTGTTCAAAAGCTTATATCCCCTCCCGACCGTTTCAATATTGAAGATAATGATAAAGGCAAGGTCTTATTTACATGGGAAACAAACTTGACTTATGACGTGCGTTTTCAGGTTTCCGCAAGTCCTGATTTTTCAATTTTGGAAATTAACGCGCCTGTCACATCCGATTCCATAACAGGAATTTCCGCCGTTCCCGGAGAGTGGTATTGGCGCATAACGGCAAGGCCGGACGCGCGCGCGGTTTCTGTTCCCTCTTCGTCAAGGCGTTTTACAGTGGAGCCTTCCCGGCTTGTGTTAGTTGAAATGCCGGCTCCTCAGCAGCCGCGTTTGCAGACGGGCCTTCGTCCGCAGCCGGCGGCGCGAACTCAGCCTCAGCTGCAGATATCGGCGCTGCCGTCTGTCAGACCGCCGCCGCTTCGCATTGCTTTGCTTTCCCCTGAACGCGGGACAACCGTTCCGGGCCTTACAGCTCTTCGGGAGGCGGTTGTTTTCCGCTGGGCTCCCCTTGACGATGTAGAAATTGAATCTTCAAGGTTTGTCCTTTCGCGTAACGCCAATCCCGCTGCCGGCCGGCCGGATATTGAGATACGCGGCCCTGAGCGCGAAATAGTTATTAACAGGCTTGCCGAAGGCGTTTGGTATTGGACAGTGGAAGGCGTTTCTACTGACGGCAGGCAGGCTGCCTCAGAAGAGCCGGGGCGCTTGCATGTGCTTGCGATTCCGTTCCTTCCTTCGCCTGAGAACAGGCTGCCTGAAAATGGGCATACAATCGGCATAGAAGAACTAAGGCTTCAGCGAAACATCGTGTTTAAATGGTCGGAAGTTGAGGGGGCTAACGCTTATATTCTTACGATTTCAAGAGAAGGAGTTCCGGGACAGCGGATTTATCAGTCCGAACCTCTTTCCGAATTAACTTATACGTTTGACAATTTATTGTTACTCGACAATCATGATATTATTTATTGGCATGTGGAAGCTTTATTCTATGACAACGAAGGAAGAATCGAACAGCGCGGACAGGTGTTCGATTTTACGATAGCGCTTAATGTTCCGCGTCCTGGCCGCGTAAGGGCAAGAGATATGGGTATTATTTATGGAACGGAATAAACTCCTTGTCTTTCTTGTGACAATAATATGTTTTTTTTCCGCCGGTGCGCTGCGCGCGCAGGAAGCCGGTTTTTATATTGATTACAGCGGAGACAAACCGCGCATTATTCAGAAACTTGTCTGGGAAAAAGAAGAATACGCCATGCAGTATGAAGTGGATATACAGCTGTATCGCGAAGGGCCTCCGTCAGGTTTTTATGAATATGAAAAAAAAACAACCGCCGGCTTTTTTTTGGATATTATCCTTCATCCCGGAAAGTACCGGTACAACGTAACTCCCTATGATTATCTGGGACGCTCAGGAGAATCTTCGGAATGGATCGAATTTGAAATTTTCACGGCGTATCATCCTGTGATAGAAGAATTCTCTCCCGGCGCTTTTTATCTTGATAAACATAAGAAAAGGGAATTGACAATATCAGGAATTAATCTGTACGATGAATCAAATATATATCTGCGCAATCAGTCGCATGACTTTTTTCCTGTCGATATGAATTTTATTGACGATAACAAGGTATTGCTTTACTTTGATGATGAAAAATTGTCTTCAGGAACTTATGAAATATATGCAGTTAATCCCGGCGGCCTTGAATCAGTTACAGGTGAATTTATTATTAGATACCGCAAACCGCTTGATATTTTTTTAAAAGCCGCCTATACCCCGGTAATTCCAATTTACGGAGAGTTAAACGAATTATTTTCCGATGGTTTTTATCTGGCGGGCGTTACGCTAGGTTTGGAATTTATTTCTTCAAAACGCGCCGTCGTTAACACCGGCTTTGAAATATCATATACCGGTTACCTGTTAAACTCCGCCGTTTCGTTTAAATCAAAGTTATCTGAAGTGTTGGAAGGTATCTTTAATTCTTCAGACGGCATGGCAATTCATGATATTGACGTTAATCTTTCCATCCAGAAAAGATTTTTTAAAAGACGCATGGCTGCGACATTACGTTTGGGCTGCGGCTTCAGTATTATAAACGGCGCCGAGATATATAATCAGAAGAATTTTTCCGTTCATCTTAATATTGGTTTATCGTACATGGCTTTATTATTCGATATTTTCCATCTTGAAATTGGCGCGGATTTCGACAATCATTTCTCTGAGGATTCATCCGGAATTATCAAGCCAAAACTGGCGCTTGTCTGGAAATTTTAAGGAGTTATTTATGCGTTCAAGAGAAGAGTTTGTTTTTACAATCGGTTACGACGGCCCCGCCGCTGTAATAGACAGCCATGCAAGAAAACTCTACTCAAAACTGTCAACCGCCCAGCTTGCTGAAAAAGGCCTTTTCAGGGCGGCTTACGCCTCCGCCGTCTGGTCAAAAGACCCGAAAGAGGCTGAAATTGTCGCGGAGATTTACAACAGAATTACGGGTTCTTCCGTAACGGCGCAGGCTTTACAGCGGCTGTTCGGAGTGTATCTTGTGAACGTGAATCGATCTATTGTGCTTTGAATGCGCATTGGGGGCGTTTTATAATTTATTTATTTGCCCTGATCCGGTAACATTGGTATTAACTACAGAAGGATTTCCTCGATAGTTTAATCTGCCGGAACCTGATATCCTGGCATTTAAATTGTCCGTAACAAAAAAAGTTGCGGTTCCTGAACCGCTAATATCAACAATGGCGTTATTGTTTATGAATTCGTTTCCATTAAATTTTCCTGATCCTGAAATCATAATATTTAAATCATTATTATTTCCGGATATAATCATATTACCTGAACCTGAAATACCGGAAGTAAATGTTTTACTTTCTATTATCACTTTTACTTTTCCAGAACCCGATATATTTGCTTCAAATACTGATGCGGTTATCCTGTCATTGCTGTCAAAACTTCCGGAACCGGATATTGAAACCCCGGTTAAAACAGGAGAATAAACATCAACCGTCAATTTTGTAAATGAATAAACGCCCTTTTCAACTCCAATATTTAACGTATTGTTTCTTACAGTCGTTGTAACAAATTTGATGAGGTTTGAATCGGCAGTGACAACCGCTCTATATTCTTGACTGATATGAAAATTGATAATAACGCTGCTGCCGCTGTGAATTTTTTCAAATGCTGAGACAATCCTTTCCGATGACATTAAATCGCCATTACCTTCTATAGTGTTACAAGACGTAAAAATAATAAATGCCGCAATTATAACTGCCGCTAAACCAAATTTTGAATATTTCATAAAATACGCTCCTTTTGTTTATCAAGGAAACTAAAAAGCCAATAAAATAAATATATCCGCTTTTCCATTCAAAATTAATTTTATATTATTGATATAGTTTGTCAATCAATACCCCCATCCCGCTTGCACATAGGGCGCTCCCTTAAATCCCTGTTTTACACCCTTGCACAACCCCTTCAATTTATGCTAAAGTACAATAAATAATTTATAAGGATGTTACCAATGTATACATTTTTTCTTCCTTTATTGATGGCGCCGCCTCCCGAGGGTGCCGCTGAGGCTGGGGCGGGGAGCATTATTACCAGTTTTCTGCCCTTTATCGCTGTAATTTTGATATTTTACTTTCTAATTATCAGACCGCAGAACAAAAAACGCAAAGAAACCGAGAAAATGCTTGGCGCTCTTAAAAAAGGCGACAGAATCGTGACTATCGGCGGAGTTTACGGGACAATTCAGGCGGTAAAAGAAACGACTGTAATCGTCAAGGTTGACGAAAATGTAAAACTGGAGTTTACCCGCAGCGCCATTTCAACGGTATTAACTCCGGCTAAAGAAGAAAAAAATAATTCGGGTTATTACGATAATTCAGATACAGAAAAGGAAACTTCCGGTTCCGGAGAATAATTATGAGTAAACGCTACAGACTTTTGATTTTATTGGCGGTATTGGGGGTATGTTTTTTATTCCTCTGGCCGACAGTACGATGGTATTTTTTCATTCCGCGTGATCAGCAGGCTCTCGCGCTTGAATCAAGGGAGAAGATAAGAACGTATTCTTCCGAAGCCGCAGGAGCGGATTTAAACCGAATTCTTGACGCGGCGCGCGCCAATGAAGCCGTTCCCGCCAATTTGGAATATCTTGTTCCTGTCGCAAGAAGATTGTACAGGGATTATAACCAGGCGGTTCCCGATCCGTTAAACGCAAGAGCGGTTCTTGAAGCTTTTTCATCAAGAAGGGAAGTTCTTGATACAATCGAGAATAAATACCGCGATGAAATTTTCGCTTTAAAAGATTTGCAGAGAAACGCGGTTAAACTCGGCCTCGATTTATCTGGAGGCTTGAGTATCGTTCTTCAGTCAAATCTTAATTCCGTTCAGGAGAGACTTCAACGCCCTTTAAACGACGACGACCGGTTAGACGCAATGAACCGCGCTCTGGAAGTTTTGAACAGCCGTATCGACCGTTTCGGATTGACCGAGCCCGTTATACGGCGGCAGGGAACAGATCAGATTTATGTTGAGATTCCCGGAACCGCCGATCCTGAAAGGATAAACGATATTATAATGGGAAAAGGAAGCCTCGCGTTCCATCTTGAAGACGCGGAAGCGACCGAAGCTTTTAAAAATTATTACAGGGCGAATCCCGCGACGACATTTGACTCAAACGGTCAATTAATCGATCCTTCGATAGTTCCTTCCGATGTAATGGTTCTTGGTTACTATATCAAAGACCGGTACGGGCTTGACGAGCAGGATCGTAACATGGACGACGGCATGCCGCGCTTTGTCGCGGTTAAGAAAGAAGTGGGGCTTGACGGCAACCACATCGAAGAAGCGACCGTTGAACGAAACAATATGAGCGGTCAGCCCGAAGTTGTTTTCAGGTTAACTTCGGAAGGCGGGACGATTTTCTACAACCTTACTTCATCTAATGTCGAAAGAAATCTTGCCATTGTTCTTGACAACAGGATTAGATCCAACGCGAGAATTACCACAGGCATCCGCGAGAGGGGGCAGATAACGGGGTTCGGCTCCGAAGAAGCCGAGAACCTCGCGCTTGTTTTAAGGACGGCGGCGTTACCTGTCGAGCTTGAAGTCGCGAGCCAGCAGAGTATCGGTCCTTCGATGGGCGAAGACACAATCAATCAGGGTCTTTACGCTCTGTTAGGCGGCATCTCGCTGGTGCTGCTCTTCCTGCTCATTTATTACAAGGGAGCGGGCGTCAACGCGGTTATCGCGCAGCTGTTAAACTTTTACATAATGTTCAGTTTTCTTTCAGCGCTCAGCTTTACGCTGACGTTACCCGCCATCGCAGGTTTTATTCTGACGATCGGCATGGCGACTGACGCGAACGTAATCATCTTCGAGCGCATGAAAGAAGAAATGCGGCTCGGCAAATCGCGGAAGGCGGTTATAGAAGCCGGTTTCGGCAAAGCGTTCTGGGCGATTATGGACTCGAATATCACGACATTTATCGCGGCGCTGTTCCTATCGCAGTTAGGCTCAGGCCCGATCAGGGGGTTCGCGGTGAGCCTTTCAATCGGCGTTTTCTCATCGGTATTTACAGCCCTGTTCGTGTCACGGCTCATCTTCGACTTTGGCACCGACGTTATGCGAAGCAAAGGCCTTTCTGTAAGCTGGACAACGCGCATTCAGGACTCTTTAGATAACAGCAGATCACCTTCCAGGCCAAAGGCGGTGACATTATGAAAAAAACAATTCAATTTTCAAAATTTTTCCTTCCAGCCGCGATCATTTCGATTATTCTTGTAGTCTTCGGCGTGTTCGGTTACATCTATAACAAAGGTTTCGCGCTCGGCGTGGATTTTCAGGCTGGTTTGATTCAGGAAGTGCAGATTGCTCCAAGCGCGTTCAGCCTTAAGTGGAACGGAACTTCAAGCGCGGAAATTCAATTTAACCGCCGCGGCATTTATATAATTGTTTCAGGCTCCGGCATTGATAACAAAACGTATCAATTCCTTAACAGCGATTACCCGACAGTCGGCTCTTTAAAACGCGCCATTGAGGAACAGATCGAAGACATGCAGATGGATATCGCCTCGGCGAATGAAAACACGAGCACTCAATATTTAATTTTCAGCTCTTTGGGAAACCGCAGTCTTAATAATCTTACGCCGTATATTGTTCACTATCTTGAGCCGCAAAGCGCCATTATTGATATTTCCGATGTCCGCATTGCGATGGCGGGTTTTAGTCAGGGTATTTCTGTGCAAAATCTTGGAACTCTCGCCGACCGTCAATTTATGATTCGCGTCGAAGACAAAGAAGAAGGGCGCATAACGTCCAACGAAATTGTACAGGTGCTGGAAAATCATTTCGGCTCAGGCAGCATCGCCGTTCTCCGCTCCGATTATGTCGGCTCACGTTTCTCAAAAGACCTGACAGATCAGGCAGGCGTGTTGATTTCTCTTACCCTGCTTTTGGTTTTACTCTATTCGGCAATACGCTTTAGGCTGCAACTCGCGGTAGGCGCTGTAATCGCCATTATGTATGACGTTTTGGTCATTGTCGCCTTTGTTGTCTGGACAAGAATGGAATTTACAACCCTTACAATCGCGGCGATTCTTACCATACTCGGTTATTCAACTAACAACACAATTATTTTATTTGACCGCATAAGGGAGAATCTGCGTATTTATGCCGACAGTCCGTTTATCGACATACTGAACATTTCCCTTACCGGAATTCTTGGAAGGACGATAATTACAACCGCTTCAACGATGCTCGCGGTAATGGCCCTGTTCATTTTTACAACAGGCTCGATGAAAGACTTCGCCCTTGCCCTGCTTGTCGGCATGACATCCGGCGTTTTCACAACGCTGTTTATCGTTTCCGGTTTTGTAAACTTCTGGGAAAACCAAAAAATCAAACGGCAGAAAAAGAAACTGATTTCTGCGTAGCGTATGTGAGATGTTCTTACGGGTTTAGAAAAGAAGAAGCTCTCGCAGAGGCACGAAGGCACAGAGAACGCGAAGTTGTTGTTTGGTATCTTTGCTTATTTATCATTAAATAATTTTATTTAAAGTATAATTTTTATTTTTTGAAGATAAGAAAGATATTAAACAGCAGCTTTGCGCCTCTGCGTCTCTGCGAGAAAAAATCTTAATCTCCTCTTTGCGAGAGTTTCTTCATTATCCTCTACAGTTTTAGGGTATATTTATGAAAGTAATCAAAGCGCGGGTGTTGGGGTTTTGTATGGGGGTCAGGCGCGCTGTCGATCTTGCAGTTGAGGAAGCGGGAAAGGCTGCTAAAGACGGTAATCCCGTTTATGCGCTCGGCCCTCTGATTCATAATCCAAAAGTGTTAGACGATCTAAAAACTCTCGGCATACAAGTCATTGACGAATCTTCGTTCGCTGATAACTGTCCTCTGTTAACTGTTAATTGTTCTTTGATAATCCGCGCTCACGGGATTAGTCCCGTCATGGAAAGCGATTTGCGCGGCAGGGGATGCCGTATTGTTGACGCGACTTGCCCGAAAGTAAAAGCAAACCAGTTAAAGACGTGGGAACTGATCGGGGCGGGGTATTTCCTGTTTTTAGCGGGAGAAAAACGTCACGCGGAAATTGAAGGTTTATGCGGTTACGCGAAATCAGGAAATTGTATAATCGTCGGCGGCGCCGAAGAAGCGCGAGACGCCGCTGAAAAGCTATTCAACGAAAAAAAAACCGAAAAAACGGCGCTATTAGGGCAAACTACAATCTCTGAAGAAGAATACTTAAACACCGGAAACGAAATTAAAAAGTTTTTTCCCTCCCTTGAAATTGTCAATACGATATGCGCCGCGACAGGCGAACGCCAGCGTGCCCTTCGCGAACTTCTGCCCCTTGTAGACGCTGTTATCGTCGCGGGAGGGGAAGATTCCGCCAATACGCGGCGATTGCTTGCGATCGCGAAGGAGGGCGGCAAACCATGCGTGTTAGCCGAAACCGCCGCGGGGGTTCCTGAAGAGTTTTTTGCGTTTGAAACTGTTGGTATCAGCGCTGGAGCCTCAACGCCCGATTCTGTTATTGACGGAATAGAACGGAAATTAGAAATTAATTCTCGCAGAGGCGCGGAAACTCAAGGGTAATGCTTTATAAATTAATCTTTACTTTATAATAAAGTAATATTATAATGAAGTACTAAATTGATAAAAAGGAGAAAATCATGCAATTTAACAACTTTGATAAAACGAGTGTCTATAAAAAACTTGAGGAATGTTCTAAAAATACCAGTTTTAATTTTAGAAGAAAAATCGACGCCAAAAGAGTAGAGGAATGTATCATTCCGATGGCTGCGGGGTTAAAATATTCGTATGCGGCAAAAGCCGTTAATGAGGAATGCGCTGCCTTGCTGCAGGAACTTGCCAATGAACAGGAATTAATCGCAAAGTACAAAGCCCTTTTAAACGGCGAAATGATTAACACAGGCGAAAAACGCAAGGTTTTACACCACCTTACGCGCGGGGAATTGGGCGAGCCCGTTATCGAAAACGGAAAAAATATCGGCGACTTTTACCGCAAGGAG
>Ga0209755_10007812_pt1 | contig 11538 bp, 6 predicted proteins | sample TergutCo191P1_FD_187301 | JGI IMG/M metagenome (GOLD analysis project Ga0209755, IMG submission 187301) | Cornitermes sp. P1 segment gut microbial communities from Petit-Saut dam, French Guiana - Co191P1 (SPAdes) (version 2) | ecosystem: Host-associated > Arthropoda: Insects > Digestive system >...
CAAATTCTGACTCAAGTATCTCGTGGATTTCCTCGGCCCCTCCTGCAAATCAAGTACTTCAGTGTTACGTATCGACAGTGTCCGTCTATTCCATTATTTACTCTTATCGCACCATTCCATTCAGCCAACCCAAAGCGCTTGTCCTTGTAAAAGAATCATATGTCTATCTGCAGTAACATTCGTATGAATAGAATGGATGCACTACTGGAGGAAATATACATAGGGACAGTGGAGGGAAAGCGTGGAAGTTTGAGGGAGACGGGTGAATAAATCCATGCGACTTCCACCCGTGGCAACAGTATGGTCATACCTTTCGACACCATACAGGTCGTCAAGACCATCGAGAATGTCGTTAAAGAACTACTGCTAAATGCAGAGACCAGAGTCCTTATTGACAGGCCAACAGTCAATCACTTCTGTAGAAATCTCCCGAATTTTACGCAACGTCAAGGGTCATTTCCGTGGTCATAACAGCCCATCACTAGACACTTCTGAGCCAGAATAATCCAATCCACACTCTCTAATCCTAATACGAGGGTTAGCCACATGATAACCAGTCCCTGAAAATTCGTCTTGGATTGCTCAACCCCTGAAAATGGGACCATTATGTTGTCCCGAAATGTCGGTAACCAACCACCAAACTACACTAAGTAACACCCCACAATAGCAAAGGCCTCAATTTCGGATCTGTCTGCGCTGAAGTCGCTGATTCCGTTACGTTACTGGACGGAAAGTGCTACAGTGACTTCAATCAGCACTGAACTTGCTTTCGAACAATGAGATTTACACGACGCGCTCACCTCATTTTCACTTCACCCTTTCTCCAAAACACCAAATAAATTACAAACGCGAGTTTTTAGGCTGTCGTCGCATTGCAGTTGAGTTCTCCGTTCTTCTGGAATGTGCTGCTGCATCACTGGACGACTGGCGCCTGACGTTTCGAGACAGCGTCGTAGTCTCAGCTACAAGGGAGAAACGTTCATGAACAATTCGACCCTTGACGTTGAAACCACTAATCTGTCTCGAAACGTCGGGCACGAATCACCCAGCGACGCGCCACCACATCCCAGAAGTACCGGGACTTCAAATTACGAACGTTTCGAAAAAAAATACCCAGGAAAATATTTGTGCCAACGACGGTACGTTAAAATAGCAGTTATTAATTGCCGTCCTCACAGCTGTATTCCATTCCCGACGGCACTACAGCCTGGGGTGGGTCTCGGCCTCTTTCAAGAGCTTCCTCCATCCTCCCCGGTTTAGGGCGACTACTGTCCAGTTTCTACACCCTAGTTTTGCTGCATCTTCCTTCACTCCATCTTCCCAGCGCAACCTGGGTCTCTCTCTGGGGCACTTTCCTCCTGGCTCACTGAGGAGGACTCCCCTGGATAAATCATCATCCTGGCTTATGACATGTCCTACCCATCTAAATCTGCTCAATTTGCATAAATTCACAATGTCATTCTCACCACACAATTGATAAGAGTTCTTGGTTCGTTCTAATTCGCCATCTTCCCCCCTCAATCACTGGGCCATAAATTCTCCGGAGGATTTGACGCTCAAAAATACTAAGACGATGTTCATCTTGATTAGATAGCACCCACGTTTCTGCCCCGTATGTAAGTACGGGTCTAATTAATGTTTTATAGAGGAGTGTTTTAACCCTTATCCTGCTAACGTGGAGAATATGGTCATTTCCACTACACATGTAAACCGTCTTCTCTTGATTTATTACCAGTCCCATATTTCTTGCAGATTTCTCCAGATTTAAGGAAACTTCGTTGAATCCAAGGGTTGTACGTGCCATTAAATCAATGTCATCGGCATAGGCCACGATTTGTACAGTCTTAAGAGAAATGGTTCCTCTAGTTTGAACGCCCGAGTCCCGTATGACTTTTTCCAAGGCTATATTAAAGAGGTGGCATGCAAGTGCGTCGTCGCCTTGCCTCATCCCACATGTGGTAGATATTTGGCTCCAACAGGTGAGACTGGATCCGGACTGAGCATTGCACGTTGGTCATTGTTGTTTTGACCAATCTTATCAGTTTAGGTGGGATACCAAATTCCATCATGGCACCAAAGAGATACTCTCGGTAGATACTGTCATAGGCTGATTTAAAGTCAATGAACAAATAATGTACTCCAATTTGATATTCGACTGTCTTTTCCATAATCTGACTTATAGTGAAGATCTGATTGGTCGTTTCATAGCTGTATAATTTGATTAAAATGTAACCAATCGTATTAAAATCGTATTTAATTGGCGACATGTTTTTACCATACAAGTCACCATCTTCAGGCCTTCAGTTGGTACAAAAATGTAAACCTGGATTTGCAAAAAGGCTGAAACTGCAATTAATCATGCGATTAAAATCTCAGTTACTAATTACTTAACCAATTTCAACCATTCTGAAAATCCAGATTTACATTTCTGTAGCACCTGACGTCCTGAAGATGGCCTATATGGTCGAGATATGTCGCCATTTTTAATGTGATTATGTAATTGGCTATATTTTAGTAAAACTGCACGGCTGTGAGTACAACAATTAATAAATCGTAATGTGCAACACACAGCTGACTGTACGTTAAGTGTAAAGTTGATCCTAGGCCTCATTTAGCACTCAGAACTTGTATCCCAATCCGGCGAGGATTCCAAACGCTGTCCACGATGCATGCAAGACGCGACTTCTATTCAACATTCGAAATACCTGAAGATTTAGGAAAGACGTCGAGATTATTTCACCAATAAATTATACAATATAATAAGAATAAAAGAAACAAACCAATAAAGGAAGGGAAGAAAAAACATTAACAAAGTGACATATGGATAGGGTAACAATAAAATGCATCCTAAAGGAACGATTCAAGTGGCTCAGGAAAGGGACAAGCTTTTGCGCAATGTGGGTAATTTGGCTAGCAGAGGGCCGACCAAATTCATCTGAGCCATTAGCCGACAGAAACTGGCACTCAGCATGGCAGTCGAGGCTGTCCGTAGAAAAAGGTGGCCGATTCGACAGAACGAATTCTGTCCACCGCCTTTCAGAAACCGTCACTCAGGTGTCCGTGTTCTTCCTCAGTTGCAAGAGTATAACGATGGAATCACAAGACGAGTCATGGCCCGCATCCTCCAGCATTTACGGGTGCTTCAGCGAAAGTACGTTTTCCCCATGTCACGGAGCCGCTCACAGTTCATACCCCACGATCTGTACAACCAAACTTCTGCCTCCCAAGGAGACATATCAGAAGTCCGAACATCCCAAGGGCCCCTCAGCCAGATAAGGAAACCTGCAGACGCACTGCACCCGCAATAGTCAGCCTAACAAGGTTTCCGTGTCATAAGCCAAGCAATACGCTTCGCGAGCACGGAAGGCTAAACGGATGCTCGCTCTAGTCTGCGCCCTATAGTTAGCTTTCTGTTCGCATGGTTTATGGCTTGTGTATGTATCTTTAAGTTTCTGACGATGAACTCTGCCCCAAGGAGTTAGTTTGTTAGATTGCAATTTTCTGGATTATGACGCCACAGACTCTGGTATTCCGAAGTTTCGGGGTAACCAACTGCGTCCATCCACCACGGAGATGGTAACAGCACAGTCTTCTGACACTACCTAACTACCAAACTACACGACATCACATCTTAAAACTCACCACTAAGGAGGATCGTTGGCAGATCAGTCGGCATATCGACTAGGGTACAGTGTGGACAACTAAGGTTAGGTGGTTCGATTTCTGGCACAGATGAGATTTTTCCTTACTCGAAAGCGTCCAGATCGACTCTGGGGATCATCCAGTCTCATAACAAATGAATACCGCACGAAAAGCGGCCGGAGCATAAAGCTGACCACTCACCCCCTCTTAGTGCCGACGTTAAGATTGACTGAGGCTATATTCCACTAACCCATATCTTCATGGAGTCCGCAGGGATAACTTTACCGCACCGTTATGAGACATCAAACCTTATGGAGTCAAAAGTAAAGCATGCGACACTTCGCTCAACATCTTTGGTATTCCCCATGGCTACAGTATACAGACCAGTGTTTCTCAACCAGGGCTCATCATAAGATCGTTAGGTGTTCCGCGAGAAATCGTGGAACAAATAAATATTTTGACATACCACAAAAAATTCCAAATACCCCTCAAAATATCTCGGAAACTTGTGCCCGGCAATTGGCAACAAGAAAATAATCTCCGTGCGCTACCTACTGCTTCTTTGTTTTTATTTTGTTTTCATGGGTAAGGGTTCACTGGGATATTAAAAACAATTTATGGGGTTCCTCCAAAAAAGATTGAAAACAACGATATAAACTGTCGGTACCTGTTCTGTGACGTTCAGGTAAGAACGGTATGCTGAGAATATTCGAGCAGAAGTGAAAAGAACTAGGCTAACAGAATACTGCGAAAAACTACTCAGAAACTTAGTAACTCGCATTTTTCATCCAATATTGCACAGAAACAAGAAGATAAGATGGGACTGAGAGAAGTAAGAAGTTCATACAAAAATTTATTCGGAAATCGAAGAGTACACGAAACATAACAGTGAAAGGTAAGCTTTTCTTGGCAAGCCATAAAAGTATATGGGGAGTGAAGCCAAAGCTCCATTTATTTATAGCGTCGGTATTATATGGGGTTAAGTGGTTAGCTTTACGCCCCAGCCGCTTTACCCATGGTAAAAAGAGAAAACAGTAACCATTAAACAGGAGGCTAGGTCGGTCCATGACCCATTCTGTACGAATTGGAGAAGAAAACATCTTTTGCACTGCCGGAAATCGAACCACGACACCTCAGCCGTCCAGACCCTACCTTAATCACTACATTAACTGAGCTATCCCGACTAAGGCAGATGCGAGGATTATATTAAAAATTCATATTTTTACGGCAAGGACTGCTTTGAGTATGGATATTACGCTGTAACGTAGGTTAACACTAACGTTTTGGAGGATAATGCTGATCCATCTTCAAAGCTGGTGAAACTGGATATAAGGACAGGATACTCTCGTCCTCGGGCGAATCTCCCTTAACTGTGTCCATCAAGCACGACTTACCAGTGCTCACGTCCCCCTTCCTCTCTGCATGTTACATTTTTCATTCTACTCCAATGAAAGGTAGGTTCTGCATCCTGCTTGCTCAAATTTTCCATTTCCTGAAGTATATGCTTCACTTAAGTATCCACCATTAGCTGCCTTTCTGTTTGGTTGTTTAACACTTCGTTACAACATGGCCCGGCCCATATAGCCCTAAAGATGGAGGCAGCATGAGGGTCATCCATACAACACAGGTGCAAGATATAAGTAACTATCTCACTAAGGTTTCCAAACTGATTTTGAAACATTTTAGTTAAGAGATATATGTAAAAATAGAGGCAAATAATTCTCTACTATTAATTACTACGCGAGATTTCAGGCATCACGGCAAGACATATCTACCTACGTTTATTTACACGGAGACACATTCTACAACACAAGAATTTCAATCCCTGACTGTGTCTATCAATAGCTCACAATGCCTGGCAAATACAAAACCGGAATTATTCTGCAGATAAATAATAAATTCAAACCCATGGTGCTGAGTCCACATTAGGCGAACTAACTTTTGCTAGTCATTCGTCGTTACTCAACCACATCAGTTGACACAACGACTTTAAGTAACCTACGAATAAATCAGTTTATGAGTATTCGCTAAGATCCTGACGGGTGCATACACACATAGATCACAGCACAAAATGTTTTAAATATTAAAATCAGGTGGCAACTATCCGCACCGGATCAAAAACTCTGCATTTTTGTTACACAGCGCATTTTCTTGTTTCGCAGTATCCTCACAACAAACTGCAACAATTTCATTAATTATCATCATCTGTCACTTTGTAATGGAGACGCAGTATGTTACCTGCGAGGTAAAGAACTGAACTCTCGAATACTGTCTGAATTATACTAACTACCGCTAACCTGTAGGGTACGCGGTGGTGCAGTCGGTTAAGGCACTGTTCTACAAGCCGGAAGGTCGCGGGTTCGATTCCCGATGGTGTCTTTGGAATTTTCCATTGACATATGGCCCTGGGGTCGACTTAGCCTATAACAGAAACGAGTGCCAGGAATATTTCCTGCCAGTGCGTAGGGCTGACAACCTTACCACCTTCATGTGCCGATTGTCTTGAAAGGTGGGAGCCTCAACCTCTTGGCGCCCTCAGGGCCTGTCCAAGCCTGTAATGGGATTGCTTCTGCTTTTACCACTCACTAACTTGTGGCCCAAAAGGTTAATAAATGCATTTCGGTACTTACTGTGCGCGTCCTACGGAAATGGTAACAGGGGGCCCCTTTCCCTGCGTTACAGCAGCCGGGACATGATTCTGACCACTCACTTGCATCTCGTGTTCAGAGATTAAGAATGACTGGATTTACATCTACACCGCTCCCTATACTAATCCATGGTGTGCACAGGGAAGAATTGACGTTTCCAGCACACAACAGTATGAATGTTCGGATTACCTGGCAAAGTATTATTAGAAAGTATGCTGGAAGGGATGGCTGTTCTTCATACAGTGCTTCTTCTGAAACGGTCAGTTCAAGAGCAATGTAGAATTTTGTACATACTTAGGTATGTGGACGCCGGTGTTTGAGAAACAGCCTTGAGGAATTCTGTGTGCTCCCAACGTCTATTTCACGAGATATCCTGAACAGGCACTCGCACGCCAATTTCTAGTATTTTGGAAAATAGTATTTCTTCAGAACATCGTACACACAAAGGTGTCGTACAGTTTGGAACTCTGTTCTGCGTCTCCGGAAGGAATACTCAAAACACGCCTGATCTTCTAACCGGCGTGGTTCACGTTAATAGCAATATCAAGATATTTACTCACCCGTTAACAGCGTTATTCGACCAGTGTCCTCTCATAATTGGTCTCATAACAAATTATTCCAAACCGCGTACCAGTTCATATCCACTCATTGTCACGGCAGCGACTAGACGTGTTCTTACCGCAAACATTCCTGCGTATTTCCCCTGCATTTCCTTAGCGTCCACGACCGAAGAACTGAGACGCCGGCTGTATGACCAAAGCAGAGGGATCTCACTCGAAACATGAAACCGAGTAGGCAGATGCAGGTGCCACAGTTACGTTGTGATATTCGAGAAGACAGCGTTCTAATTATACGTTTTCTACATCATGTTGGATCCAGGACTAAAATCTTTGGGGCGTTACGCCTTCCCAATTGGTAAATACAGACGTTTCGGAGGCGTGTCATGCCTACATCTTCAGGATTCAGCAGTCTAAGACACTCTCCTTGGACTGCTTGACCCTTTCTACACGGATTGCATGCCTGGCGTGTGGGATATATCGTGTAGTTTAGTTGGCCAGATAATATGGCGTGATAACGCAGTTCTAACCGCTATAAAAGTCTTATATTTCACTAGGAAATATTTTATTTCATAAGCACATTTTTACACAAAGAGCAATCGGCAATGTTCTATCGTGGTTGTTATCGTACTGTACTACTACTACTACTACTACTACTACTACTACTAGGTAGTAGTAGTAATAGTAGCAGTAATGATATTTATTATTATTATAGCTGTGCGTGCTTAATTATGCATGGAAAACGCCTAGCAGTTGTACGCGGGAATGGAGGTGGAGCTCCACTTACTGTTTCCTTACTAGCTAGGGGTGTGATCACATTCACACCTCAGCTGCTTTAACCCAGTAAGAAACCCATAGGTATATGCCGGATACGAAGTTGGGTGCGACCAAGAGAAGATCTGGAGTTTGTGAAGCATTTCTGTCTTGCAGGAACTCGAACACCAATTCGTTTGTCATCCTTCCCAACGTCCAGGTACCATATCGACTGACACAGCCCAGCTCATTATTAGTATCATTAATACTATCATCACATCATCATCATCATAATCATCATCATAGCCACATGCCCATCGTATGACGGGCCGATCATATGCATGCGCTGCTCCACTGAAACATACTGTCGACAGTAACAGATAACAGTCGACCTCGGATGTGACTCAGGTCACATCCTTGAACAGTGGTGAGCAACCTTTTACGAATGAGGGCCAAATCACGAGAAAAAATGTTTGCAGGCCACGCTACAAATAATATGTATTTCTTTACTTACGCGTCATTAACAGTTAATACCTTGTCGTCAATAGTGTGTTTTTTAGAGTAAGTCCTGATTAAAAGAATGAGTTCCCAATAAATAATGAGAGGATTGACATTGCGTATTAGTCAATAAACATTAATATCTGGAGATATTTGAGAAGCTGCAACACGACGACAGCTCTCTGATCTTTCATCGTCGAGTCTACTTCTGTGCGGTTATTCGGAATAGGCCTACTCGTCTTTGAAAGGCAATGTTCACAAATACAAGTGCTTCCACAAAGGCTCGTCTTTTGTCGTGTATGATTACAGAGCAATTGGGCCATATCACGAGAAAACTAGAGTTTATACAAGTCAAGAAGTGCAGTACCACGAAATAAACTGTTTAGGCTTCTGTTAGAATGTGGATAAAGTAATAATTCGTGAAATTTCATATATTCTTGTTCCGTGTTGCTACAGTTAGATCGCGGCCCGCACTGTGAAGGCAGATGGGCCGCATGCATACGTAAAATGGCCGCAATGCAAAGCTAGTAGAAGCGCATTTTACTCATCATCGCACTAGGGAATATTCAGTATGTATCATCATCACCATTACAAAGCCGTTGTATATAACGAAGTTGAGTTAATAATTTCCTACAGGCTGGACAGCCGAAAAATCTAAGTTCCATTCCCGGCAGAGGCAAGAGATTTTCTTCTCTAAAGCGTTCAAACGAGCCTGGGATCCACACAGATAGCAACGGGTAAATGGAGGCGCTTTCCCCGGGAGTAAATCGACATGGTCGTGACTCTGACCATTCTGTACCTAGCGCCAAGGTTGTGAATGAGTGGAATTATATCTTTCCTTTCCCGTATGCCTTCAATTCGTGCAAAGACACCACCACCATCATCATCATAATTATTATGTCTCGTGTCACAGGCCTTTTCTCCTTCGTCAACCAAAGGCGATACTTATCTATTAGGTTTCAATTTTCAGACTGCAGTACTTTCCATATTACGTGTGATGTGTTCCAAGAATAGCTATCCTTTGAAGTGACTCGATTAAATGTCTTCCCGGTATGATTTCCACATTCTTCTTTAAACCTTTTGTTATTATTCCGGTGGCTCCAGTTATTACCCGCACAATCATACATTTCATGTTCCACATACGCTGTATCTCCATACATAAACACTTGTATTTTAATTTATTTTCTGTTTCTTTTTAAGTAACATTCTTGTCAGCTGGTATTTCCACATGTCAGTGTGTATGTTTTCTCTTGTTTTAATTAATAATTATATCCGGCCTGTTTGTCCTAACTTGCGTGTGTGTATTTCTTAATTCCGTAATAGTGTTACATATCTGCACGTTCATATACTGGTTTGGGTGTATGTATGCATGTACATATATGTATATATATGTGTGTGTGTGTGTGTGTGTGTGTGCGTGTGCGCCATTTTTCTGTCGTTTCGATGTCCAGTGCTTGGCATATTGCATGTGAATGTGCACCTACGATGTCGTGGCTTATTAAGTACTTATTCTTCGCCAAATTTGGGCATCTTAGGTGAGGAGGTTAGTTTCTTAGCGACCCTAATAATACGTAGATGCGATCCCAGTGGCCGCGCAGTCTAAGAAGTGGGTCTGCGGCAGCTAGCTTGCAGGGACTGTGGGTTAGAATCCCACCGAAGGCATGGATGTTTGTGTCTTGTGAATGTTGTGTGTTGTCAGGTAGAGTTGTCTGGGTCGGACTGATAACTCGTCCAGAGGAGTCCTACCGAGTGTGGTGTGTCCAGTGAGTATGATACTGAAACCTGTTAAGTGGAGACCTTGATCCTACATCGGGCAATAGCGTCACAGAAACAAAAGAAACATTGATAAGCACCTTTAATTACAGTCTTCGCAAGGACTCGTCAATCATTCTTATTTTACGCCACACAGATTCGGTCGACATCCAAGAATAACTAGATTTAGTCACTTCATGTTTTCGAGATCAAAATTTCGAAAGTTTCTCTCATCTGTCTTATTTTAATATTTTACTACAACTACTACGCCTGCTACTACTACCACTATTTACTACATCGCTATTACGTTATCAAGAATGCCTTTGTTTAACATTACGGCACAATTTACTACAATACAAATACTCTTATCGCACATGATAAACAAAGGGAAACCCAAAGGAAGATTCAATTCTCCTGCGACGTAACGTCTTGAGTCTTCAGCAACACCACAGAACCTCAAATCATGCACTCCAAAGGGTTTCCCTGAAAAGTTTTCTTACTCAGCTACTCGTAAAATTCCCTGCGCTTTCGAAAACGGTATTCACAAAACTCCGCCAATGACTCGTAACGTGAGTAACTTCCCCCAAATTTACATCTTAATATTATTGTTCTCTGGAAGCCAGGGAAGTGCATTTGGTATTAGGGACTCCGCTGACGGGGTGTAGGGTCCGAGGTTCCAACCCCGGCAAAGGTGAGAGAGCTTTCTCTGCTCCAAAACGTCCAGCCTGGCTCTGGTGCCAACCATCCCTGCTATTCAATGGGTAACGGGTTCTTTCCCGGAGAACAAATCGGCCTTAGCGCGAAGTTGAAAAATTGACGACTCACTTCCATCTAGTGCCGAGGTTAAGAATCAGTGGTTCTATACTTTACCTTTACCTTTAGAAGGGTTCTGTTTAATGTAGTTATTTAGTTACATAACCTACTCTATACTGTCACTTTCGGAAGCAATGCGCGACAAAGAAGAAAGACGCAAGGTAACAGAAGTAAGCTGGATTACAAATTACATATAAATCGACGAAAAGCCATCGATCACAGCTTAAATGTTGAAAAAATCTTTACTTTTTATTTTAAAAAAAACAAACTTGAACATACAATAATTCTGCATAACGATTTCTTCAGTGGAAAGGCGATGCCTGCAGTGACAATGGCTTCGCGAAATTAACACTGACGCCAAAATTAACTGGTCAGAAGCATCCAACAAGCCGAGCCCATAAGAATGTGTGTAGGAGGCCGTGAAAGAGAGGGGAAGGCGTAAAGACAAGGAGGAGTGGGGAAGAATGCAGTCTGCTTTGGGTCTACCTGGCGACTCGACAACGGGCTGAAGTATGGCTCCGACACAAAACGCAACCACAACCGTCCGTGCTAGTTCAGTTTAGAGGCATCTGATGCGCAGTGCTCTAGCCGGAAACTGGAGTTATTGATGACTTATCACTTACTAGCATCAATGAATTTGCATGAGACTTGCAAATTGAACCCCCACATACCCACCATCACAATATGTAGGGGTGACAACTGCTTTCCATACAAAATGTACCTTCTGTAATAAATGCTACACTATACCAGCTCATAACATCACTAACACTTATGTCCCTCTGCACGCCATGGTGGCATGTGAAGTAGTGGAGTTCTGTTTCCACCCATTCAATTCACGCACCGTTTACTTTGTACGCTAGGAAAGAACCCCCGTA
>Ga0209755_10007813_pt1 | contig 11537 bp, 9 predicted proteins | sample TergutCo191P1_FD_187301 | JGI IMG/M metagenome (GOLD analysis project Ga0209755, IMG submission 187301) | Cornitermes sp. P1 segment gut microbial communities from Petit-Saut dam, French Guiana - Co191P1 (SPAdes) (version 2) | ecosystem: Host-associated > Arthropoda: Insects > Digestive system >...
AGCGGCCTTGGTGGAACTGGTAGACACGCTAGCTTGAGGTGCTAGTGCCGAGAGGTATGGAAGTTCGAGTCTTCTAGGCCGCAGAAGTACATTTCTAACGAACCGTTTGTAAATCCTTATCTTATAAGGATTTAGTAAGGGGTTTATTCTAATTTTAAATTGATTATTTAAACATTGCTTTGATAGGTTTTTAAAAATTAAGCCCCGGTTAAGGGGCTTATGAAATACTGATTATTTCTTTGGTGCTTTCTTTGCGGGCGCTTTTTTTGCAGGCGCTTTCTTCGCAGGTGCTTTTTTTGCTGGCATAATTTTATCTCCTTATATAATATACTTTTATATCGGCATTTTTTTATATTTAATAAAAAATTTAGATAAAACGAAAATAATTAAAGTGCAGAAAAGAATATAGACTGCTTCAGCTTTTGTTTTAAATAAATCGTTCCGTAGAAAACGAAGTAGACAGATTTTAAAAAACATATTAGGCTATTAGTTAGGGAGGGAATAATGAAAAAACGCGCTTTAATCAGTGTTTATACTAAAGAAGGTGTTGTGGAATTGGCATCTTTTTTAAACGGATCCGGCTGGGAAATTATTTCGACAGGCGGCACTTCTAAATTTTTACAAGAAAATAAAATTCCTATTACCGATGTTTCATCTGTTACAGGCTTTCCTGAATGTCTTGACGGCAGGGTAAAAACATTGCATCCTGCGATTCATGCCGGAATTCTTGCACGCAGAGATATAACAAGTCATGTTGATACTTTAAAATCATTAAATCTTCAAACCATCGATCTTGTTTGCGTCAATCTCTATCCTTTTTTTGAAAAGGTACGTTCAGGGCTTTCCGAAGAAGAAACAATCGAGTTTATTGATATCGGCGGTCCCGGTATGCTCAGATCCGCCGCTAAAAACTACCGCGATGTAATTGTCCTGACAGACCCTGCTGATTACGCAGAGGCGATCAAGAGCATAAAAGATGGAAAAATCACTCTTGAATTTAAAAAACGCATGGCAGGGAAGGTTTTCGATCTTACCTCAGCTTATGATGCCGCTATCGCTCGTTATCTCTTAGACGAAAAATACCCTGAATATTTGCCTCTATCCTTAAAAAAAGAATGTGATCTCCGTTACGGTGAAAATTCTCATCAATCTGCAGCTCTTTATCTTAATACCGATAAACCGGGCGTTTTTGCGGGAATCGAACAGCTAAACGGCAAGGAAATGAGTTATAACAATATAAGAGACCTTGATATTGCATGGAAAACGGTTTGCGCCTTCGGATTAAAAACTGACGGCTCTCTTCCTGTAGGGGAAGCTGATGTGAAACGTTTGCTTCCTTCGTATTCTGCCGCTAAAGAAGCGCAGATTTGCTGTGTTGCGGTAAAACATAACACGCCTTGCGGTATCGCATTAGGTGAAAACCTGATTGAAGCGTTTAAAAAAACTTATTCTTGCGATCCTGTATCGATATTCGGAGGGATAGTAGCCTGTAACACTACAGTAAACGCGGTAACAGCGGAAAAATTAGACGAATTATTTTTAGAAGTAGTTGCCGCTCCTGATTTTGATAAAGAAGCTTTGGAAATTTTAAAAAAGAAAAAAAACTTAAGGGTGATAAAATTAAAAAACGCCCCGAAAGAGAAATACGAATACATTGCAGTTGACGGCGGGCTTTTAGTTCAACAATGCGACCGTATGCTTTTTGAAAAATGGGATGTTGTGACAAAAAAAGCTCCGGAAGAAAAAGATTTAGCAGATATGATTTTCGGTATGAGGGCTGTTACTTTTGTAAAATCAAACGCGATTGTTATCGTTAAGGAACAATCCGCTACAGGTATTGGCGGCGGGCAGGTAAATCGTATTTGGCCTGCAAAACAAGCGCTGGATAGAAGTAATGCTCTTATGGCTTCAGCTTTAAGTGAGAGCGCTGACACAGGAGGAATCCCGTGGAGCGATAACCTCCCTGCAAGAGTACTTGCATCAGATGCATTCTTCCCACTTCCAGATATTGTAGGAGCGGCTACGGCTGCCGGTATAAAAGCGATAATTCAACCTGGCGGATCAATCAGAGATAATCTATCAATAGAAGCGTGTAATAAACACGGGATTGCGATGGTATTTACAGGGACAAGGCATTTTAAACATTAGAACGTAAAAAAAGCGCATAAAAGATAAAAAGCGAATAGTTTTGCTCTTTTTTTCTTTTTATGCGCTTTTTTTATCTAGAAACCTGAATTGTTTGAATTATCTGAAGAAATTGGAGTATCTGCTGAGCTTGCCGGTTTTTCTGTGATTGCGGTTTCTACAGCTTTCTTTACTTCTTTTTTTACTGTCGCTTTTATTGTTTTCGGTATTGCAGGTTTTTTAACAGTTGCGGGTTTTGCTGCTGCGGCTTTTTTTACTGCCGGTTTTTTAGCAGTTGTTTTTTTTGCGGCTGCCGGTTTTTTAGTTGCGGCAGGTTTTTTAACTGCGGCTTTTTTTACTGCCGGTTTTTTTACTGCGGGTTTCTTTGCTGCCGGCTTTTTAGCTGTCGCTTTTTTAGCCGCCGGTTTTTTTGCTGCAGGTTTTTTTACTGCAGGTTTTTTAGTTGTGGTTTTAGTTGCCATCATTAGCTCCTTAATGATTTAAAAGTTATATTAATATGTTAGTCCTTAATATCAAATAAAGTCAAGTGAAAAAAAATAAATTTATAATTAATTACTATAAATCAAATAACAATAAATAATAGAAAAGAGAACAGTAATCTTTTTTGTTATTTAATCTTTGATCTTTGCTTTCTTATTGCTTCAAGACATTCCCTGACGAAGATTACTACAGAAAGCCCTTTGTATTCAATTTCTGTTTTTAATTTGGCGGCGTTTTCATCGACTAAGGACGGTTTTGCATCAAGAATTAATAGATGATCAGGGTTTACACCGCAGCCTAAAATCAAGTTTTTAAGGTTTTTCGATTGCACTATAGTAGGTTGGCAGCCTGTCATTGCTACGCTAGAATTATCAAGGATGATGAGAGTCATCGCTGCCTTAGCATCCACAGCGTCTATTAAAGGTGTGATGCCTGAATGGATAAAAGTTGAATCGCCGATTACGGCAAGCGCGTATTTAAGACCCGCTTCCGCCGCGCCTTTCGCCATACCTACGCATGCACCCATGCAAACTATACTTTCAGGGACTGCAAGAGGTTCAGCTACGCCTAGTGAATAACAACCTATATCGGAATTAATGCCGACATCAGGGTGTCCTGGACGTGAATCAAGAGCGAAAACAGCTTTTTTTATTGATTGATAACTATCGATATGAGGGCAGCCCTGGCAAAGAACAGGCGGTCTTTGAGGGAGATCATCGGTATTAAGCGTTATTCCTTTCCTCGGCGGAAGCCCTAGCGCTTCGCGTATATTATCAGGATCAAGTTCGCCGCACGGGATGATTGATTTTTGGTTTCCTGTGATGCCGAAGATCATTTGTAAGATAAAAGGCTGACCTTCTTCGATTATAATTATTTTCTCTGTATTTTTACAAATAGTGCGGATTATTTTTTCCGGTAAAGGGTATGCGCCGATATGAAGATGTAAGGGAGCGTTTTTCCCTTCTTTTTTTCGTAAAGCCAAAAATTCTTCAAGGTTTTCTTCAAAATAATTACCGCCCAAACCGGATGTTATAATTGCAAGATCGGAAATTACGCTTTCATTTAATGAGCCGGTTAATTTATTTACAGGATGATTTGATGACCATTCCCGGATTTCTTTTTGCTTTTCAAGTAAAGCGGCGTAATTTTTACGTGCAAAAGAAGGGATTAAAACCCATCCCTTTGTTTCTGTAGTTTTAGAAACAGGATTCTGATCGCGCTCTTTTTTAGGGGTGACTGCCGCTCTTGCATGGGCAAGACGTGTTACAAGACGGATAAGAACAGGGATTTGAAATTTTTCTGAAATATCAAAGGCTTCGCGGGTCATATCATACGCTTCCTGCTGATTGCGCGGTTCAAGGCAGGGAATCATCGCGAAGTTTGAATAAAAACGCGAATCCTGTTCGTTTTGTGAGCTGTGCATACCGGGATCGTCAGCAACGGCGATTACTAACCCGCCTTTTATTTTTAAGAGAGCGGCATTTACTAAAGGATCGGCGGCTACGTTTAAGCCGACATGTTTAGTTGTTACTAGCGCCCTGCGCCCTGCAAAGGAAACTCCTAATGCAGCCTCCAGTGCTGTTTTTTCGTTAGAACACCATCTTGCTACAGGACCGCCTTTTTCAAACTCATCAATAAGATACTGCATAATTTCTGAAGAGGGGGTTCCCGGATAACCGTAAGCTACGCTTAAGCCCGCATGAATCGCGCCTAAAGCTACAGCTTCATCGCCAAGTAAAGCTAATTTTTCATTATTCATTTTTCATTCTCATCGTAAATTTTAATTATTCACTCTTTCAACATATTCGTTAGTTTCTGTGTTAACAAGGATTCTTTCCCCTTGTTTGATAAAAAGAGGCACACGTACCGTTAAACCGGTATCTGTCACGATAGGTTTTGTCGCGCCTGTCGCTGTATCACCTTTTATGTAATTTTCGCTTTCAGCTACGGTAAAAATTACCTTGTAGGGAATCTGTATATCGATTACTTTCCCTTCCCATATTGTAATCTGGTAAGTATCGCCTTCTTTTAAATATAATTTTTTATCAGGATTTTCTTCTATGGATACTTCGTATTGATCAAAAGATTCGCTGTCCATAAAATGATAATTTTCCAAATCCGCATATTGATACTGGCTTGAACGAAGTTCGACCTGAGCATCCTCAACTTCCTGCTGGGTAGGGATAGTAAGGCTTAAAACCGAACCGTCCTTAATGCTTTTCATTTTTATTCTGGCAACCGCCGTCCCCTTGCCGGGATTGTGGAATTCCCTGTCCACGACAAGGTAGGGCTGCCCCTTTTGCAGAAGGCAAGTTCCTTTTACTATATCTCCGCCTCTAATCATTATTTTCCCCGTTTTCTTATGTCTTTTTTTCAGTTTATCAAAAACATTTATTTATGGGAAGCCCGCGTTATTGTAAAATTAAAGGTATTTTGATATTGTTTTATCAATGAAAAACAGCTTCAGCATCTACAGCGAATCAACTTTATTTTCATTTATTAAAACATTTTTTACGCCTTGTTTACGCCCCGCTTTTTTTAAATGTATCACAAAAATTTTTTATAATTTCTTTCTACGCCAGTATATTGCAGTCCTATTGCCGGGTAAAAAACCTGTATCAATGGTCGGGCATCAAATTGATGAAAAAATACCTTTTACCCCTTCATGGATAAATATTTATTTTGATTTTGTGCAATTTTGGATAAGAATGGTAACTTTTTTTCTTCGCCGTTACAAACGCAAAGCTTATCCTATTGCAATAGATATAATGTTATCAATGGGTAATCTTTATGAATTTGCCGCGGAAGTATACACGGAATATATGTCAACTACAAAACGGCCTTTTTATATAGCGCGTCCTATTTTTTTATTAATTCATCTGGTAGACCCACATTTATTTTGCATCCCAAGTTTGCATGTAATGGTTGCTGTATATGGATATACAAAATTTAAAGATATTTCCAAGCAATTTGGTGATGAAGAAGAATTAAAAAAAGAAGCCGATCTGATGAAGCAGGGTGCTCTTGCTATATGCCAGGCTATTCTTTTTGTCAAACAGCACAGCATTAATTGTATTCCTGCGGCTTTTTATGCAATGACTTGCTTTTCACCTGATCTTTTCCCTCCTGAAGAAGCGGAAAATTTCACAAAACTTTTATTTTCTCCTCCGCCTGAAAAAAAAGATGTCCCTGTTAACCGTCGTGTTCATCCTGCTTATGCGCCTTTAACTGTAATATCAGCGGACGATCAATCAATGATTAAAAACCATATAATGACTTTATACAGACAATTTTTAGAAGAGGAAAAATCATCGGAAACATGGAAAGAACCTATTTTAAAGTTTTTAAAATCCTTTGATATTGTATAAAAATAATGGTATAATTTTTTAATGGGGGATTTTTATGAAAAACAAATTTTTTATTAGCTTTTTATTAATCATTTCTTTGCTTTTTGTATTCTACGGTTGCGGCGGTAAAGAAATTGATGTCGAAGATTATGATGATGATATTATTTTGCATACCAAATGGCCCTTTCCTGTAGGGGTTGCCGTTCCCGGTAAAAATACATCTAATACCACAAATGACGACGCTCTAAGTACAAGCAATCCCCAGCATAAATTTCTTAAGCATTTTAATGTTGTTGTCGCTGAAAATGAAATGAAGCCTGCTAATATTTTACCTTCAAATTTACCTGAAAAGCAGCCGTCTAGTTGGCAGCATACTGATAATTTCTTTAAATGGGCTAATGCAGATGCGCTTGTTAATTATGCGCAATCGAACGGAAAACGAGTCAGAGGTCATACGCTTATTTGGCACTCTCAAACACCTGACTGGTTTTTTAAAGGAAACGGTGTATCAGGAAGGGCTACAAAGAGTGAACTGTATGCCCGCATGGAAAATTATATAAGAGTTGTTTTTCAAAAATACGGTAACAAGATTGATACCTGGGATGTATGCAATGAAGTAGTAAGCCATAATGTAAAAGGGGCAAGGGAAGATTCCGAATATACAAAAATAATGCGGGATACAAACACAAATGATTATGAATATGTAGTAAATGCTTTTAAATGGGCGCGTCAATATGCTGATGAAAATAACGGAGCAGATGTAAAACTATACTTAACGGACTTTGGTGTTGAAAGACCCTTTAATAGGGGAGGATCTACAAAGCAGGATGACTTTTTAGCTTGTGTAAGATATTTAATTACTAATAATGCGCCTATTGACGGTGTGGGATTTCAAGGTCATTTCAGGCTTTATGATCATCCTGTAGAGCAAATAAGTAAAGGGATAGATATGTTTTCAAATGTTAATAATAAAAAATTGATGATTCAAATTTGCGAATTGGATATATCTTTATTTAGTAATGAAAAAAATGAAGCAAACGGTACAACAATAAATAACAATAATCTTCCGACCCGTCTCAGCGATCTTGCAGATACATACCGTACTTATTTTGATATGTTCGAAACAAAATATAAAGAAGGTAAACTTAATATGGTACTGATATGGGGTATAGCTGACGGGCACAGTTGGCTAAATGATCATCCTGTAAAAGGCAGGACGGATCACCCTCTTCTTTTTAACAGGAAATACAGGGCTAAAGAAGCTTATATAAAGCTGGTCGAAGACCGTCCTTAAATTGTGGATATAACACAAGCCGCTTTGGCTGAGCGTATCCTTTATAAAAGCGAAGCTTGCATTGTTATCAACAAAGCAATAGGAGAGGCGGTAGAGGGCTTCACAAGTGACGTGATAGTAAATCTTCCAGATGAGCTAAAAACACTATTAGGTGTAAATTTTGTTGAAGCTGTTAACCGCATTGATATTCCGGTAACAGGCTGCGCTCTTTTTGCATTAACTCATGACGCTCTTTCATTTTTAAATTCCACTTTTGCAAATAAAACTTTATTACATAAAAGTGAAAAAAAAGTAGTAAAACGCTATTGGGCAATTGTTGAAAAACCTATATTTAAACTTTCTGAAAGCGGTGAACTAATTCACTGGATAGAAACAAACACAGGTATTAATAAATCTTTTGCATATAACGAAGAAAAGAAGGGATGTAAAAAAGCCGCTCTTATATATCATATAATAGGAGAAGGAAAAAATTATCTTTTTTTAGAGGTAGAACTGCTTACAGGAAGGCATCATCAAATAAGAGCGCAATTTGCCGCTATCGGTTTACATATAAAAGGCGACTTAAAGTACGGGGCGAAACGCAGTGAAAAAAACGGAGGCATCCGCCTTCACGCGCGTTACTTGTCATTTCCAAATCCTTTAAAAGCAGATAATTTAATTGGCATAACAGCAGACCCGCCCGTCATGGACAATTTATGGACAGCTTTTAAAGAAAACAGTGAATAAAAAAAATCCGTATTAATCCGCAATATCTTTTTCACGCATTTGCAATACGCTTGGTTGAGGTTCCGTGTTAATCTGCGGATCATGAATACCCATCAATAACTTCTCATAAATTATTTTCTCCACAGCATCAAGTAATCTTTCACGCGATAGAGAGCCGTTTTCAAGCGCGGAAAGAAAAGCCGCGTGGGTGCGTTTTATATCAGGAGGCCATACCAAAACCGCATCCGCTCCTGCCGACACTGAGCGTACCGCCGCTGTTTCTTGTTTTAATTGCTGCGCCGCTGTCATTGTGAAATCATCGCTTATGATAAGCCCTTCAAAAGCTAATTCACCGCGAAGCCAGGAGTTCATAACAACAGATGAAAGGCTTGCAATTTCGCTGTCAATAAAGGGAACTTTAGTGTGTGAAGCCATAACAGCTCTCGCGCCGTTTTTAATAAGATACGAAAATGGATAGATAAGGTTATCTAACTCAGGTTTTTCCATATTTATTATTGATGCTGAAAAGTGCGGATCATGTCCGGCGCTTGCCGGAAAATGTTTAATGACACATAACACTCCGGCTTGCTTCATGCCTTGAACAAAAGCGTCAGCGGCAAGGGAAGTAAAAATCGCATCCGGTCCATAGGAGCGTTTTTCAAGGAAGATGCGGTTTTCGTCAATTAAGGGCTCTGCAACAGGAGCGAAATTCATGTTAATGCCTAAGCTTTTAATTTCACTGCCCGCTTTAAAACTGTCTTCTTTAATTTTTATAAGAGCCGCTTCTTCCCCTTCTTCCTGAAGAATTTTCTGATACGAATCTGCGGAGGGGAGGGAAGCGACCCCTCTTAAAAAGCGGTATACAGTCCCCCCTTCGTGATCAACAGCAATGAAAGGAGGGATGCTTGCTTTTTCAGTGATTAGCGTAACGGTTTGATCAACGAAGGATCGTATTTCATCATTACCGGTATTAAGGTTGTAACTAAAAAGCATCACTCCGCCGACCGGCGATTCTTCCAGTATTTTTTTCATATATAACGGGATTTCCCCCCTGCCGTCAATCCCGCTGATAAGCACTTGCGCAGTAAGCAGGCTGTCATCAAGCGACAAGGCTATTTCTTGAGCGAGGATACGCAAAGGATCGGGCTTCTCAATTATTTCTTTGTTAACCTCAGGCTCGGTAGGGTTAACCGTTGAAGATTTTTTGCAATCAGTAAATAAAAATAAAAAAATAATTATAATTAAAAAAATATTTGTTGACTGATAAAGTTGTTTTTTGAAACGAAGTTTCCAAGGCATAGAAAAAGTTTATCAAAATTTACTATATCAGTCACCTGTCATGAATTGAACAATTTTTATTTCTTCTTTACAATATTGTTATGCTAGATAAAATGCGTAATATCGGTATCATGGCGCATATTGATGCCGGTAAAACAACGACAACAGAAAGGATACTCTTTTACACCGGGAAAAGCCACCGTATCGGCGAAGTTGATGACGGCGAAGCGATTATGGACTGGATGGAACAGGAACAAGAGAGAGGTATAACTATACAAAGCGCGGCGACTACAACTTATTGGAGAGGCTATCAAATCAATATAATTGACACGCCGGGTCATGTTGATTTTACCGCAGAAGTGGAAAGATCCCTGCGTGTTCTTGACGGGGCTATTGCGATCTTTGACGCGGTGCGCGGTGTCGAGCCTCAAACAGAAACAGTATGGCGGCAGGCGCGCAGATATAAAGTTCCCTGTATAGGTTATGTGAATAAAATGGACCGCTTAGGCGCTGATTTTTTTAATGTTCTTGATGATGTTCAAAAAAAATTAAAGATAGAAACAGCCGCTTTACAAATACCGATAGGGAAAGAAAATTCCTTTGAAGGCGTAATCGATTTAATAGAAATGAAAGAAATTCATTGGCGCGATAAAGGCGAACAAATGGAAATTATTGATATTGCACCTACGCGCGTGGAACTTGCAAAACAATGGCGCGAGAAATTGATCGATACCTTATCGGGGGTGTCGGATGCAATTACGGAAAAATATTTAAACGGTGAAGAATTGGAGAGCGCTTTAATTAAATGCGAAATCCGCAAAGCCGTTATAGAAAGAAAAATACTTCCAGTTTTTACAGGCGCATCAAGGCGGAATATCGGCGTTCAGCCTGTAATAGACGCTATAGTCGATTATCTTCCAGCCCCTGATGAAATTACGCCTGCGATAGGTCATAAACAAAAAAAAGATGCAATAGAAGACATATCAATTCCCTGCGATCCGAAAGAGCAGCCCTTAGGTTTGGTTTTTAAAATTCAAAATGACAGGGAAGCGGGAAGCCTCTGTTATGTAAGAATGTACTCAGGCACCTTAAAATCAGGAACTGCCGTATACAATATAGGTAAGAAAAAACGAGAGAGAGCAAACAAAATTTTGCGCATGCATTCCAATAAATCAGATGCGATTGACAGTCTTAGCGCAGGGGATATCGGCGTAATTATCGGTATGAAACTCGCGCAGACAGGAGACACAATAGGAACGGAAGGCTGGCCAGTCCTTTTAGAAAAAATGCAGTTCCCGGAGCCTGTAATTTCTATCTCGATAGAATCAAAAACAATTTCTAATCAGGAAAAATTAAAAGAAATACTTGCAATCCTTTCCAAAGAAGACCCCACCTTTACAATCAGGGAGAATGAAGAAACAGGGCAGTTAATAATTTCCGGTATGGGGGAACTTCATCTTGATGTTCTTGTTACGCGCATATTAAAAGAATATAAGTTAGGTGCAAAGGTAGGCAACCCTCAGGTAACATACCGCGAATCGATCAGCAAAGTGAATGAACACACAGAAACTTTCTCCAAGATATTGGCAGGAAAAGAAAACGCCGCAAAATTAACATTAAAGGTGGAACCTGCGCAACGCGGAAAGGGAAATAATTATTTTTATACAGCAAAAAATACAAAGAGCGCGGTGCCTCAAGAAATAATTGACGCGATAGAGAGGGGGATTAAAGGCGCCTTCTCTTCAGGTATAGTAATGGGCTACCCTTGCATAGATATAACCGCAACTGTTACAGACATACAATACTCAGAGCAGACAGGGACAGAGTTTGCATTTGAAGCTTGCGCTAACATGGCTTTTGACGAAGCATGCAGGGCGGCAAACCCAATCCTTCTTGAGCCGATCATGGCGGTTGACTTAAACTCCCCTCATGACTTTGTAGGGGAAGTAATGAGCCTTGTCACCCAAAGAGGCGGGCAAATTTTAAGCATGAATGCAAAAGCTGACGAAGACGAGATAAAAGCTCAAGCGCCCATGGAAAAAATGTTCGGCTTTATGACAAGCTTACGCAGCGTATCGCAGGGCAGAGCTAATTTTAGTTTAGAGTTTTCGCATTTTGAGAAGAAAGCAATACGGTGAACCTTCCCATTCAAGGAAAATTCGAACCCATAATATTTTTTGTGTAAAACGCAAATTATCATAATGGGACTCTGTCCCCATAAATGATCGCAAATTGGTTTAACGCCTCACCCCAATTCCTGATAGGCATTGTCCACTTTTTCGAGATTC
>Ga0209755_10007814_pt1 | contig 11537 bp, 10 predicted proteins | sample TergutCo191P1_FD_187301 | JGI IMG/M metagenome (GOLD analysis project Ga0209755, IMG submission 187301) | Cornitermes sp. P1 segment gut microbial communities from Petit-Saut dam, French Guiana - Co191P1 (SPAdes) (version 2) | ecosystem: Host-associated > Arthropoda: Insects > Digestive system...
TTCTTGCGACGGGCGGATTCGCGGCAAACAGGGAACTGCTTGCAAGGCACGTTCCCCCCGCCGCGGGCATAGCAAGCTCCAACCCGAGACACGCGACGGGCGACTTCGTGCCGGTGTTTGAGGAACGCGGGTTTTGGATGGAAAGAATGCAGCAGTTGCTCATGGCCACGCCGATATTAAGCGTAAACCGCGTGCTTACCGGGAGCATAGGAGCCAGCCCCGGGTTTATTTACGTCAACGAAAACGGCGAACGCTTCGTGGCAGAAACTCTCAGCGGCTTGGCTTTAACGCAGAGTTTTATGGCGCAGCCCGGCGGCAGGGTGTTTTACATTTACGACCAGAATATGTTTGACGATGATTATGTCGGATCGCGCCGTTTGGTAGGGCAGTACAGAGCCGGTTATCACGTCAGCGCCAATACGTTGGAGGAACTTGCCCAGAAGCTCGGAATTAATGGGGAAAACCTTGTCGCCGCGGTCGAAACCTTTAACAGAGCCGTTGACGGCTATATCAGCGATCCTTTCCGCCCGGTCGCCTTTACGCGAAGGTTCAGGGAAGAAGGCCCTTTCTTTGGTATGCAGGTGACAAGCGCGGTTCACATGACGCGGGGCGGTGTCGTTCCCGATGAAAGAGCGCGGGTACTTATGCCAGACGGCTCCGTAGTGCCGGGATTGTTCGCCGCCGGGGAGGTAACTGCCACGTTAGGCAACTTTTCCGCCGCGGTGATTTTTGGTAGGGTCGCCGGGAGAGAAGCGGCGTATCTGGTAGCCCAACAGTAACCCGTTCGAGTCTGTCCATAAACGTTTATGGACAGACCACCTTAATTCACAAAGTTAGCACAAGTCACATTCCTCAAAATCGAAGACCCTAACCGTCGCCACGTTGGAGCGGATGGTCGCCCCGCCGCTTCTAACCTCGCTAAAGAAGAAGTGTTCCCCAGGCGGAAGGCCCGTTGGGATGGGAAAACTCGCACCCGTTGCCCCAGCGATGGCCGTACCGCCAACATTGCTGTTTGTTGTATTGCGGAACCACTGGAAGCTGGGTGTTCCCCCCGCAACGTTTGCCCCGACAGTCAGGTTGCCCTCTATGAACCCGGCAAACACGATTGTCGTCGCAGCCGGTTGTGCGGTTATTGCGGGCGTTTGCGCGAAAACGGTAGACGCCAGCATGACCAATAAGACAGGCGTCAGAATCAACATTCTTTTCATACGTACACTCCTATTATTCGTTGGTTACCAGTATATTTTAATGTTCGTATGAAGTCAAGGTCACAATTGCGCTTTTTGAATTGCGGGTCCGCGGGAACCGCTGATTTAATCAGCGGTTCCCGCGGACTTTCAGTCCGAGTCTTATCCTGCAGTCAACTCGCCCGTCTTGCGGCAATATCGTTCATCGTCGAGACAAGCTGTTTGTTTATCGATACCATGTGGGAATAGCCGCTCTTGAATGTCGCGGTTTGTTCCTTTAGGTTGTTGAATACCGTGGCGATTTCATGGCTTTCTTCCGACAGTTTGGCAAAGGTGCTGATAATGTCGGTGATAACCTTCGCAAAGACGTTTATCTCCTGCGATATCTCGTAAATGCATTTATCGGTTTCGTCGGATTGCTTTGAGGTGCTGGTTATTCCGTCGATAATGTTTTTCAATGTCCGGGAAATGTCAATCGAATTTGCCCGGGTGCTTTCCGAAAGGCGGCGTATCTCGTCGGCCACCACCGCAAACCCCCTTCCGGCATCCCCCGCATGGGCGGCCTCGATTGCGGCGTTCATTGACAGCAAATTGGTGTTTGCGGCGATGGAACTTATTATCTGGATGGCGGAACTTATGCCTTCCACCAATTCGGAAATGCCCTGGACGGATTGCTTCGTCCCCCGCATGGCATTCTGTGCGCGCACGGCGTTTCCCAGCAGGCTTGTGATGGACTCTTGTTCCTTTTGTGAAATCTCGGAAACATGCTTTAGGGTATTCAGCATGTGTTCCGTTTTTTGGGAAGAGTCCTCGACGGCCTTTGTCTGGAAATCGATGCTCTTGTCAAAGTCGGTCACAAGTTTGGTAATGCTGCCGATAAACTCCGTGTCATGTTTGATCTTTTCCATAAGCTGCCGGTCAAGATCCTCGATTTTTTTCTCTTCCGCCAAGTCCAGCAAAAGTCCGGCCACGCGCAGGGGCTTTCCCGTTTCGTCGCGCATGGTATCGCCCGTGGCCCTGAAATAGCCGTAAGTGCCGTTCTTTAATTTAAGGCGATACTTGATGTCGAAAGGGGTTCTTCCCGAAAAATCCAACATGTGCCTGGCGAACGCATTTACAGCCGCCTCCTTGTCCTCGGGATGAAGCCGATCGCTCCAACTGTTGAGTTTGTTTGGAAAATCTATTTCGCTCGTGAAACCCAACATCCTGCGAAAGTCCTCTGACCAGATGAACGTATTGTTGGGATTGACGGGATCGCCGGCGATCACCTCCATATCCCACAACGCGGTGCGAAGGGCCTTGTTCGCAAGCTGGTACTTCATGATAGTGTAGTTGACGCTTTCTTGATAATTCGAAATCGCCTCCGAAAAATTTTCGAATATTTCCTTAACTTCGGGGGAAAGTTCGGTGCTGGGCTGGACAATGGAAAGCCCTTTTGATTTGCTGTCCTCCAACATGCGTCTGCTGGTGGAGAGTAATGCTACGATGCTAGGTGCCTGGGCCGCTTCTTTGTTTGTCTTATTCCAAATCATGGGTTTCGCCTCCTCGGTTATGAATACAACGCAAACCATTGCTGGATATAAAATAGGCATCCTTGGCCCGTAAATCAAGGAAAATCCAAAACTTTTGGCTCGAACCCATCAAAAGTGAGGGATTCCCCGGTCGATTGGCACCGACCCCCTCTTTATGGTATGCTTTCCACATGACACCTGAGAATACCACACTTGGCGAAATCAATGTTACATCTGGCCAGGCAAACCCCGTCGCCGCCCTTCTGGAAGGCGTTGGGCAGATCATCAAAGGCAAACGGGATTTTTTGGAATTGCTCGTCGCGGCTGCGCTCGCCGGCGGGCATGTTCTTATAGAGGACAACCCCGGGCTGGGAAAGACCACCGTGGCGAAAACGCTGGCGAAGCTGATCCACGGCGGGGAAAAAGGGCTGGTTTTCAAGCGGATTCAGTTCACCCCGGATCTTCTGCCCTACGACATAACCGGGGTGGACGTGTTCGACCCCAAAACCCTTGAGTTCCGCTTTATTCCGGGGCCGGTGCTGGCGAACATCGTCCTGGCCGACGAGATCAACCGCTCCACGCCCAAGGTGCAGTCCGCCCTGCTGGAAGTGATGGCCGAGCGGCAGGTAACCATCGGCCAGACGACCCACCGCCCGCCCGAGCCGTTTCTGGTTATCGCCACGGAAAACCCCATCGAAAGCGAGGGGACTTTCCCCCTTCCGGTCGCCCAGCTCGACCGCTTCATGATGAAACTTTCGATGGGCTACCCGGATCGTTCCGCGGAGCTTGCGATCCTAGACGAAAACCCCGCGGAGGAGGGTCTGGCGAGGCTGGAACCGGTCATCGCCCTTGGCGACTTTATGGAAGCCAAGAACGCAGCCAGCGCGGTGTTCTGCCATCGGGCGCTAAAGGAAGCCATCGCCGACATCGTGCGGGACACCCGCATCCACAAGGGTTTTACCTTGGGCGCCAGCCCCCGCGCCGGTCTGCATTTGCTGGAGGCGGCCAAGGCGCTGGCTTTGGTGCGCGGACGCAATTATGTGATAGACGAGGATTTGTCGATCCTTGCCCTGCCGGTTCTTGCCCACCGGGTAAGGTTTCGCAATCCCAGCAACGGGGAAAAAATCATCCGGGAAATATGCCTTGCCCGGATTAGCAGTATAGACACTGACGATGCAAGACCGACGACATAAGGCGAACCGATGGCCAACCCATGCAAACCGTGCGGAGAACTTGTATGAAAAAAGTTAAACATGGTGCGGGTATCAAGGGATTTAACGAAAAAGACGGGCTTGACCCGGATGTTTCCTTGGTCTATGTCAACCGCGGAAAAGCCTACTTGGAGCAGGGTCAATATGACATGGCGCTTCGGGATTTTGGCGAGGCGATCCGGCTTTACCCGGGCAATTCCCTGAACTATTGTCTGCGCGGGGAAACCCATCTGAAGAAAGGGCAACATGACATGGCGATTAGGGATTTTGGCGAGGCGATCCGGTTGGATCCGACCGACTCCGTTGCCTATGTCAACCGCGGGAAAGCCTATCTGGAGCAAGAAAAAAATGACATGGCAATCAAGGATTTTGCCTCGGCAATCGAGCTTGACCCGGACGCTCCCGTTGCCTATGACAACCGCGGGGAAGCCTATCTGAAGCAAGAGAAATATGACATGGCGATTATGGACTTCGCGGAGGCGGTTGGGCTTGCCCCGGGCGTCGCCCTTGCCTGTGTCAACCGCGGGGAAACCCATCTTGAGCAGGGCCAATACGAAAACGCGATTACGGACTTTACCGAGGCGATAGGGTTTGCTCCGGACGATGCGCTTGCCTATGCGAACCGCGGACGTGCGTACAGGCGACTTGGGCAGAACGATCTGGCGAGCAAGGATTTTGAGCAAGCCCTGATCCTGCGGCCGGGTCTTGATATGGCAAGGGAAGAACTGCGGGAAATACGAGGGAACTAGTTTTATGGAAGCAAAGCCAACACTTCGGCGGATGGCGTTCATGCCGCAGGCAATGGGTATTGTTGTTCTGGCTGTTATCATCCTTGCGTTTGTCGCCGGCACGGTAGGAAGGGAAATCGGCCTGGTGTTGGCCGGGGCGATTTTTATGACGATATGGGTTTACTGCCTTTTGATGACCTTGCTTCTTGCCCTGTTGCACAGCCGCCGCGCCCGCCGCGCATCCATTCAGGTAAGCCCCAGGGAAATCGCGACCGGCGCTTTTGCCGAGGCGTCTTATTCAGAAAGCGAACTGTCGGCATTTGCCGCCGCGCCATCGATGCGGATTTTTCAATTGCCCGGGATACTCGTTCGTTGCCGTCTGCTTCTTGCCACGAAAGACGGAAGGCATATCTGGCACGATTTTAGCCCGGCAAAGTCCGGCCCGCATTCTTTTCAGGTAAAAAAACGCGGGGCTTATTTTTCCGCATACGATGAATTCGCGGTTTTCGACATACTTGGCTTTTTCCGCTTCGCCTTTCGCCTGCCCTCCGAAGCCGAGGACGGCCAGGCCAATGCGCGACTTTTGGCGAAACCACACCCGGCGGGCGAACCGCCATCGGTAAACGCCCGGGCGGGGGACTCCAACCTAAAACCGGAGTTTTCCCTTCAACGCAGCGACATCCTGATCGATCACCGCCCCTACGTTCCCGGCGACGACCCCCGCCGGATTAACTGGAAGCTCTACGGACACGGCGGCAGCCTTTTCGTCCGGGAGGGCGAGCGCGAACCGCCGCCACATGCCAATTTGACAATTCTTGTTGACACGGAGTACGACCCCGCGCTGTACGGCAGGTCGGATGCGCGGCGCGGAATCGACCTTCTGTGCGAGAACGCCCTTGCTGCGGCGATTGCCTGCACCGAATCGGGCATGAACGTGCTTGTCGGTTGTCTGGAAGGCGCAGGCCGCGGGACTACCCCCCCCCCCCTGTCGCCGGAACTTGCCGCAGCCCTTGCTTGGCCTGCCGCGCGACCCATCCAAAGAGGGGAGGGCTTGGCGGAGACAGGGGATTCGCCGGGAACGCAGTTACTGCCGGTCGAGCGCGGCATTCTTGTCATGGCGCTTCCGCGTTCATGCACCGAAACAGCCCTCGACAGGTTTCTGGGGAAAGCCGCGCACCGCGATGGGGCGGGGAAGGGTGGCCGTCCCGTCGATCTGCTGTTCGTCTGTCACCATTTCGGTACCGAAGATTCGCCGAAAACCTTGTCCGCGATTGAGAGCGAACGTCTTGCCGCTGCGGAACTTTGCGTTTCGCTGTTTAACCAGCGGCCAGGTGTAAAGACGAGGTTGTTCAAGGTGTCATGCGGGTAGCCTCTCGCCGTTGCCGACAAGGACGCGCAGATTGCGGAATTCAAGGCAAAAAAGCGGACCCAGTGGTGGAACACGGAAATCAATTTTTGCATGAAGGGAAAACAGGGGGAAGATTCAGACCCGGGCCGAAAGTTCCCTTTTGATATCCTCTACTGTGTACCCCTGATCGATAAGGGCAAGCAGCTGCCTGTCCCTTTTTTCGATGCCTTTTTCGAGGCCTTTTTCGATTCCGTCTTCCCGGCCCTCTTCCCACCGAACTTCCAGTGCGGTGTCGTGATCCCATTCGATATCAAACACGCTCATATCTTCCTCCATCATTTTTTCCCAGTAATCCGAAAGATAACCCTTCGCCTTGCAATCCCGAACCGCTTTTCGTAGCGCGACGCGTATTACCTTGGCCTCGGACGTTGTTCCCAGCCTTCGCTTTTCCGCCTCTATGTGCCGCCTCGCCCGCGCGACGAAATAGGCGTATTCCTTCAGCGCTGCGCAACGGGACAATATCCCAGGGTTTTGGCCCTCGTTTATATTATACACCATAACCTCAAGTTCAAGCCGGGTTTCCGAGAACCCGGGAACGTCCATGTAGGAATCCGACAGGCGCATCACCTTGCGGTCGGGAAACCGCCCCGGGGCGTTGACCAAGGCGATGAACTGGGGCCGCGGGAACTTGATGAGCTTCGTCCTGTAGATGGCCTTCTTGTCCAGAATGCCGTTCTCGAATATCTGCGAGATCGACTGCAGAAAACGAAAGGGCATGTTTTCGTTGACGGATGACTGGTGTTCCAGCATTACGACCAGCTTGCCGTTTAGCGTAAAGGAGATGTCGTTTCTGCGCCGCGACACCAGCGTCTCGTCCAGGGTGTTGATGATTATTTCGGTGTCCCGTTCGCTGTGGCTGGTGCCGTGCAGGGCGTTGTAGAGTTCCAGCAGCGACTTCTCGTTGTTGAACAGCGAACGGAACATAGTGTCTTTATACGCCATTCGGAAAAGTACTATTTTTGGCGGCGGCTTGGCAAGAGGGACATATGAAAATTGATTTCCGTGGTGCCGAAAACAATGGCAAGCTCCCGGAATCGAAACGTACCGCTTTAGGCCCTGGACTGGTGCCTGACACCGCGCGTTTGCCGCAGCTTGACAAAGGCCGCGTTCCGGATATGCTTGTATGCGGAGGGCTGGAATGGGCCAAGCGTTGCGGAAAGAGGATGCCGAGGTCAGATACACATACGCCGACTACAAGGGCTGGGAGCTGAAACCCGGGGAACGCTACGAGCTTATCCACGGCGCGGCTTACGCCATGTCCGCCCCGAGCGATTACCACCAGTCGATATCCGGGGAGATGTTCAGGCAGATAGCGAATTACCTTGCCGGGAAACCCTGCAAGGTTCGATCTGCGCCCTACGACGTAAGGCTGTTTTACGAGGATGACCCCGATGGCGTGGACGACGACGGCGACGACACGGTCGTCCAGCCCGACATCTCGGTGATTTGCGACAAAGAGAAGCGCGGGCCCGAAGGCTGCTGCGGCGCGCCGGACATGGTGGTGGAGATACTTTCCCTGTCGAACACCGCCATCGGCATGGAAGAGAAGTTCCACCTTTACAGGGACGCAGGCGTGAGGGAATACTGGCTGGTCGATCCCAAGAACAGGACGCTCAAAACCCATCTCTTCGTCGGGGGGAAACCCGACGTACAAATCTACGCCGCAACCGACAAGGCCGAGGTGGGCATCTTTCCTGGTTTCGCCGTCGATCTTGCGCTGGTTTTCGCCGAGGACGTTTAGGGGGCGCGGCCCCCCAGTCGTTGCCCATTCCTCATGCGGCATGGAAATCAATTTTTGCGCATTTTGCGGCAGAAATCCCCGCAGACTAAAGCAAAACGCGAATTCGCGCCATATAAGAGGGTATGAAGACACAGAAAAAAACAGAGCCTTCACGAAGGTTCAATCCGCTCAACGACTTCCTGTTCTACAAGACAATGGGAGAGAAAGGCGACGAGCCCCAGCTTACCGGCTTCCTGAACGCGATCCTCGCGCCCTCCGGAAGAAAACCCATCGAGACCCTCGAGATCATCGAGAAAAAGACCTTCGTCAAGGATATGCTCGAGGGCAAGTCCTGCTGCCTAGACGTGGCCGCGATACTCGAGGACAAGACCCGGGTGAACATCGAGGTGCAGCTTAACGACAAGCGGAACATGGATCGCCGCAGCCTGTTCTACTGGGGCAAGCTGTACGCCGAGACGCTCAAGCAGGGGATCGACTACATCGAGCTCCCGGACACGATCGCCATAAACATCGTGAACTACGACTTCCCGCGCGGCGGCGGCGCGCACACGCGGTTTCGCCTGCGCGAGGTGTCGGATCCCGCTCTGGAACTGACGGGCGCGATTGAAATTCACTTCGTGAATATGGTAAAATGGAGGGAGTTGGCAGAGAAGGATCTTGCGGGGAACCCCCTGCATCGGTGGCTGGCGTGGCTTGACCCCGAAAGCCCGCCCGAACTTGTCGAGGAGGTCAAAAACATGGACGGAGCGATAGCGTTCGCGGAAGACAGGCAGGGCTTCGTGATGCATGACGACGATGCGCGGGAGCTTTACTGGAGGCGCCAGATAGCCGAGATGGATCGCAGGGCCGAGATTGCCTTCGCCTTGGACAAGGGCGAGCGGAGTGGCGAACAAAAGGCTGCGCTAAACAACGCCCGAAACGCCTTGGCCGAAGATTTATCCATTGAGCAGATCCACAGGATCACCGGGCTGGACATGGAGACCATCGCCGATCTTCAATCCCGATAATTCCAACAACGGCGGCTTGCGATGCGTAGCCGCCGGCGATCTTCCCGCGCTTTTGCACGAAAATTGATTTCCGTGTGCGCAGAAGACTGCGGCTTGACAAAGGCCGCGTTCCGGATATGCTTGTATGCGGAGGCTTCGAGATGGGTAATGCGTTGCGAAAAGAGGACGTCGAGGTCAGATACACATACGCCGACTACAAGGGCTGGGAGCTGAAGCCTGGGGAACGCTACGAGCTTATCCACGGCGCGGCCTACGCCATGTCCGCCCCGAACACGTATCACCAGTTGATCTCCGGGGAGATATTCAGGCAGATGGCGAACCACCTTGCGGGAAAGCCCTGCAAGGTGATTTCCGCGCCCTATGACGTGAGGCTGTTTTACGAGGAGGACGAGAGCGACGAGGAAGTCGTCCAGCCCGACATCTCGGTGATCTGCGACAGGGAGAAGCGCGGGCCAGAAGGCTGCCGCGGCGCGCCAGACATGGTGGTGGAGATACTTTCCCCGTCGAACACCGCAATCGGCATGGAGGAGAAGTTCCACCTTTACAGGGACGCCGGCGTGAGGGAATACTGGCTTGTCGATCCCAATAACAAGACGCTCAAAACCCATCTCTTCGTCGGGGGGAAACCCGACATGCAAATCTACGCCGCGACCGACAAGGCCGAGGTAGGCATCTTTCCCGGTTTCTTCGTCGATCTCGCGCCGGTTTTCGCCGAGGACGTTTAGGGGGCGCGGCCCCGTTTCTGCTCACTCGCCGCCCGAGACCGCGACGACCCAGTCGTTGCCCATTCTTCATGCCTAAAACAATGGCAAGCCCCCGAGAATCGAAACGTGCTGCGTTGGGCGGGGTTCGACCCCGGGAGGGTTGCTCGCTGAAAGGCTTGTGCTGATGGCAAAGAATGGAGGGCCGGGGATTGATTGATTGCTTGGCGGACAACTTTCCCCTGCCGGCCCTCTCGTTTTCTCCTGTGCGGGCGCGGAAACCCGGGGCCTTGCCTGCAAGACCCCGGGTTTCCGGTTTTTAGAACTCAGCCTGCGCGGGCGTGAGGGTGTTCCCCTCCGCCGTCCCGCGCGGGGTTAGTCGCCCACTCCCACCCGCATGGGGGTAAGCTGGTTCCCATCGATTGTGTCAAGGCCGGTTCTGCCGTTCGCGTTGCTGCCCCATGTCCACAGAAAGCCGTCCGCGCAGATGGCGGTGCTGTGCGCACCGCCTGCCGATACGCTGGCCCAAACCGTTCCCGCTCCTACCTGAACGGGACTGTTCCGGGTTGCCGTGAACCCGTCGCCAAGCCTGCCGTTCGTGCCGGCTCCCCAAGCCCAGAGCGTGCCGTCCGCCCTGATGCCCAAGCTGTGGCTATCGCCTGCGGACACATAGGCCCAGTTCGTTAGCGCCCCTACTGGCACGATGCGGTTCTGCTGATTTGAGTTACCGGTGCCAAGCCTGCCCTGCCAGCCGTCTCCCCAGGCCCACAGCCTGCCTTCAACGCAGATTGCCATGTTGTGCGAGTCGCCTGCGGACACCTGTGCCCATTCCGGCATTGTCGCTCCTTCCAGGGCTCGCCTGTATATAAGATAGGGGGAATACCGTGCATCTGTATCCCCGGTGCCAAGCCTGCCCCAACTGCCGGCCCCCCAGGCCCAGAGCGTGCCATCGTCCCTGACGGCAATCGCGTGCGCACCGGAAAAGGCTGCGGACACCATATCCCACCCGGTTTCCGCCGGGTACGTTACTTGAGTCGGTGATGTGACATTTCCGGTTGCCGGATAGCCAAGGCCAAGTATGCCGTTAGCGCGGCTTCCCCAAGCCCAGAGCGTGCGGTCTCCGGCAGCGTCCTCCCTTATGCCAAAAGAATGCGCGCCGCTTGCGATCACGTACTGCCAGTCAGTGTACGCCCCTATCTGAACGGGGGAACTCTGGTTTCCCGTAGCCCCGGTGCCAAGCCTGCCGTTTGCGCCGCTTCCCCAAGCCCAGAGCGTGCGGTTTCCGGGAGTCTCCTCCCTTATGCCCATTGTGTGGATACTGCCTGCGGACACAAGTACCCAGTCGGTGTGCGTCCCTATTCGAATGGGGGTAGTAACGTTTCCCGATGTTTCCTCGTCGCCAAGCCTGCCGTTGGCGCGGTTTCCCCATGCCCAGAGTGCGCCTTCCTCGCAGATTGCCACGGTGTGCTGGTCGCCGGCGGATACCATCGCCATGGGAAGGGCTACCGTCACCGTAATGGTTTCCCTTACCTCGACGCCGCCGCTGCCGAACGCGACAACGGTTATGTTTGCGGTTCCGGTGGATACGCCGGTTATCTCGGCGGCGGTCTCCGGCCCGGTAATTACCATTCTGCCGGTCGCCGCCGGCCTAAGCACGCCGGCGACGCTTGCCACGTCGTTGTCGCTGGAAGTCCACACCATTGTCTGGACAAGGGCGTCTGCCGGGGATGCGTCCGCGGTAATGACGACGCTGCCGTTCAAGGGCACGCCAATCGCGCGCGCTCCGGCCGGGCCGGTCAGGCCGGGCGCGGTAAGCGTTATGCTGGTAACAGGTGTTGCCACTCCGGGGGAACCCTGCGGACCTTCGGGGCCAGCCGGGCCTGTGGGACCCTGCGGGCCAGTGGGGCCAGTTGCACCGGGGGGACCCTGCGGGCCTTCGGGGCCAGCCGGGCCTGTGGGACCCTGCGGGCCAGTGGGGCCAGTTGCACCGGGGGGACCCTGCGGGCCTTGTGGGCCAGTTGCACCGGGAGTACCGGGGGGACC
>Ga0209755_10007815_pt1 | contig 11536 bp, 10 predicted proteins | sample TergutCo191P1_FD_187301 | JGI IMG/M metagenome (GOLD analysis project Ga0209755, IMG submission 187301) | Cornitermes sp. P1 segment gut microbial communities from Petit-Saut dam, French Guiana - Co191P1 (SPAdes) (version 2) | ecosystem: Host-associated > Arthropoda: Insects > Digestive system...
CGTTAGAATATGTACATGATATTTGTTAGATATTCTGCAGGAGTAAATTTCCTTATATCTACACAACTACACCTTTCCACGAAATGCTGTTCATATTTTAACAAAATGCAACACAGTTAACTTTACTGTAAACCAACACAAAACAGTCACATAGAATCTTCCTCAAGGAAGTAATTTTACTTTACTTAACAGTGGTTATAAATATCATGGATTTAGCCAAGTTGTTTTTCACTTCTCTGACATCTATTTCTGCAGTATTCTGTATTGTGTATTACAAGTATGCAGTAAGGAAACAATCTTGTAAAAGGGTCATAATCAGGTGGGAAGGTGTACTATATATACAGGTGACTATAAAGTAAGTACATAGGTTGAATAGTTGCATCTCCTAAATTGAAGTCTATGTTGCTAAAATTCTTGCACCACTTTTAAAGCCCATGAACTGACACAGTGTCAGATTTCAATGTGAATTGAAGTTTGTTGATAAGTGCTCTTCCTTTAGGATTGTGATTACTGCATGAAATTATCAGAGATAATGCTCACAGGCAAGAAGGCAATATGAATGTGTTGAAAATCATTCTGCAAATGTCTATCGACCAAAACCACAAGCACTTCAGACACTGACACAACAAATTTTAGATAGTTTAAGCCACTATTTCTCTTGACTTCTTGCAGAGAAGTGTTGAGTCTGTGTTGTTCAAGTCGCATATGTTGAAACCTGACACTAAATGGTAGTCTATGGGCTTCAAAATGGTGCACGAAATATGGAAATATAGCATTCCTTTTAGGAGATATAGTCATGCAATATATGTATTTGTTTAAAAATCCTCCTGTGGTATTGTGAGTAAACTCCAATGTACAACATGTTTTACTACTTTTGCCATAAATATACCAAATGTTCTGTGTTCTATAATTTACTTTGTGTAAACCAACGATTTCTTACAATTGTTTATGCATAAGTAGACTGTTAAAAATACAAATGCTGAATGAAATGGCACACAGTTTCACATGCTGTCTTAATTTGCTGGTCTGCACATCACATGATTTTAAGGAACTGAACACTCAGTTGTCATTAGTTGTAGAAAGACATATGAAACTGCTGAAAAATAAACTGACATTTATAAAACTTCAAATATTTTATCCATGCTGAACATCACATAATAAAATGTGCCTGAATATTTATATTAACTTATAAGAGATGGATTTAAATGCCAGTTGCATCTCTTGATGGCCTGAGCTTTTCTGGCTTAGTGTGGACATTTAAATTATTACCAAGTAAACACACAGAGACTAGGACATGCGTGCTAGGCCATTCGCCAGTACATTTTAGAGACCAGTATGGGGTTTCTTAGGAAGATAAAGGTTAAGCGTACAAGTATAAATAACATGCCTATGTGATAACTGTTTCCAAGCTGCGTATGTGCAACACTTCCAATACCCAGTACTTTTCATTACATTTGTACTTATCTTATTACCAGACAATTCACAAACAGAAAGAGTGATTACTATAGTGAATGTTACATCATTGTCAGTACAGAATAGAATTTAACATCCCACTTAAGAATGATTGTCATGACTAGATCATTATCATAGTAACAAAAATATGTGTGAAATTAGGTAAACACAATGGGTCAAGGAGATGAGATGACAACAACACTCATTCCAACTTTCAACTAACATTCATTCAGCTTTTTATGTATAATCATGTGACATTTAGTAACATGCTTAGCATGTGCACTCTGTACTATATACAAAGCAATTATGGTTTCAAACATGAGCTTCACATATGCAAGAAAATAATAATTCAGGAAGACTATGTTCTTCCCTTTATCCCATCACCACACATGAACAGAAAACATCAAGAAAATTAAAATACTCTTTCATGTTCCCTAAACAATGTACTGGCATTTCAAAATATGATGTGCCAGGTGAGACTTATTTAAAAGTAAGGCACAGAGACAATTTTAACATTACATAAAAACTACACCAATTTCATAGAATATTATTCGTACATACAGAGTAATGATTAAACATGAATCAAAATAATTTCTGAGGTTGGTGTGTGTTGTTTCAGATATAAATCAAAGTACTGATATGCCTGTATCAATTTATAAAATGTAAAACATTTCCACCTACATAATTCTTTGATTATAAACAGAACCTCTGATCCACATTCATGAAGTCAAGCCATACGGAATTTAAATTCTTCTGCAAATAGACAAGTTAAATGGTGATGAAGTTTACATTATGACTGTATCATGGAGCACTGTCAGAACATCTTGTTTGGCATGTGGTTGTGCCTTGTACTCTGCACTGCAATATGCAAGTAGTGATGCAAATGAATGTTTCACTGCACACAGTACAGTAAAGGAAGATATTTATACAATTTGTGTTAATGTGTTCCAGTGTTATGTTTATAGACAGCACAGCCTATGAGCAAGAGAGCAGCTCAATTTTTTACCCCCTCAGATATTAGACATGGGTCAAGCTCCAGTGTAAGCATGGAAATTTTGCACAAAAATAAGTCACAGGTAACATGATTCACAAAATAATGTGCTGCAGTAATAACATGATACAGTGGGCTGGCCACACAATGAGGATGGATGACTCATATCCCCAAAGCAGTAATGGAAGAATGTTTCAGAGGAAAAAGGACCATGGGAAAGCCTAGATGTAGATGGGAGGATGCTGTTTGGATCAGTGCCATGGACACAGAGCTAGAAAATAGCAACAACGAAGAGAGAAGCTTGGAGGAAGAAGATATGGGGAGACCATGGCCTGAAAACAGGCTGAGTACCATAGAGAATGAAGAATAGTAATAAGTTGGGAGGAGGAAGAGAAGACTAAGTAAAAGAAACAGACGAAGATGGAAGAGGAGCAGAAGGAGAAAAAAATTCCCCTGGAAATCTAGGCATGTAACATTAATTAGGAACAGAAACCAATAGAAGTTATGCAAATGACGTACAGTATAAGTGCATGTAACCACAACAAACATTACAGCAGTCACCAGCATCTAATAAGAGGGAGATTTTTCATGTTGATATTCCAGTCCTTTTACTGCAAAAATGCGGGCAGTTTTCATGATTGTCCTAACCTATTGCTCCTTTAGAATCTCACAGTTCCACCACCAGTGGTTCTGCTACTCTCGTGGCTGCCATACAAACACTAACTAAATGCGTGAAACTCCAGCAGTTTGTCAGAGCTTATTAAATCCATGTCACCTGGAAATGGAAGCAGAGAGGGCTTCTGAAGTGTCACCCTTTTATATGTCCATACTACATGGCTCATGGCATGAGAATCATGTCATTACTAACATGTACTCACATTTATTGTTCATATAACTTACGTGATAAAACATGATGTTAGAAATGTTAATAGGATGTAAGAAAATGCTAAGGATGAAAGCCCAGATTCACAAATCAAATCCGCTACACTCTTGATCTGTGTGTTTTAGTAACCTTGTCACCAAACCCAATTATACACATAATAGCCAAATTTGGTTGGAAAAAATACTGCTCACTTTTTATCTCGGATATTTTAGTTTGGCGCAAGGTCCATGAAGGGATGCTCAAAAACTAACTTAAATATGGTTCTGCTGGTTTGTAAATGAATATGGATTAGAACCTGACACATATTATAGAAAAAGGTTTCTCCATTGATACACATCTTGTAAATTTTAAAGTGCTCAATTCCACCCTTAGTGTTCCAATTTGAAATCTAAACCCTTTTACAAACCTGGGGAAATATGGTACAAAACTCACAATGACTCTGGACTGGAGTTTTAAAGCATTCTCTCCAAATATGTAACAGAATAATTATCAGTAAAGAATTCTGGAAATAAAATAAAGGGCAATTATTGTCTTGTAAAATGCACAGTAAAAAAACATCACTGTTTGTGACATCACATTTTTTTCTCTGAGCTTTGTACCTACTTTGTTTTAAATTATTGTTTCACCCTTTCAATAAATGAACGGCTCAGAAGATAATATTGCAGTACTGATACTAATGTTTGGAAATTAATTAAAAATATCCATCTTCTTCAAGGAATATCATCATTAAAAGACTAGTCTTTTGTGTTTCACCATTTTGGTCTTCATGACACCAATCATAATACTCATTGCTGACAGTACTGTAATGGTTAAAATTCATTACATCTTTAGAGACATTAATACATGCACATTTGTGTGTGCTGTTTACATCACAAATTTCATGCCACTGTTTAGTTTATGACCCCCTTGTTTAAATGTAAAATGTATATGTAAATATAACATTTACATTCCCAAGCTGACAGTATGATTTTACTTATATGTAAATTCCATCCAGCTCAGTTACTTTGGGCAGTGCAATAAATTTTGTGTGCATACATACAATCTGCTGCTCAGTTGAAATATTATAAGTATCAGTTTTATGTCATTATTGACCTAAACATACATTATATAGCCAGATCACAGTCTGAGTGTTAGATCAGAGGTATCTGCAGTACAATAAAATTATAGATACGACAGGCAACTGATTTGATCTAAATTATGTCATAAACACTGAATTAATTCTACATTGAATTAGGATCCTAATAAACATAGCACTGGGGTCATTCTTAGTTCTGTGGTAACAGTCTCAATACTTTTTCATTGATTCATGTTTTAATACTGAGAATGGGTAGATGTTTAAGTTTGTACCAGCAAAGAGGCACAGAGAAACCTGGATTTTACATTTCTTCAAGGACCATTTAAAATGAAAGTAAAATAAAGAATGATGTAAAATCGAAGAAGTGAAAATTCTTGTGGCTCTTGAAATAAAATACAGTAAATCACTTCCAGTGTAATTAATGGTCTGTAACCGCTACAAATACTCTATTCTCTCTTTCTGATACATATTTGATGATTCAGCAATATGCACTGATTTGGATCAGTATGCCCAATCCATTGTTAAAGCCAGTATTTAAGAAACACCCTTTCCTTGCATTTGGTAAATAAAGTACTTAAAAAACCCCAGCAACATGCCAATTTGTGCTCAAATTGAATACATAATCAAATAATTGTGTGGCAAATACAAACATATATTCCAGGAAAATAAAATATTTTTCTTGTGCATGTTCTGGTGGGACCAATAAAAATGCATGTGGAATCAAGGAAAATGCAGATTCAAGGAAAACAAAATCCAAGTTCCACTGTATTTATAATACATTCATTTGCAACAATCTAATATATTAATATTATAAGTACAACATTCTCTTTCTTCACAAAAATATAGTCTCTCAATCATCTGACTAAAAATATTAATTACCATCACAAGATTTATTTGTTTTCGATGAGGGTCTGAAGCTGCAGCACCAAATCTCGGGCAAGTGAGAGAATAGCTTTAGCATCGTGCCTTTCAGCCATCTCTGAAAAAGTGCCATGTTATCAGGGAAGGTTATAGGCTACATCAAACATTCTCCCTTAACAATACAATTTATAGTGGCATGAAGAAGTGGAAATTAAGGTTTTTGAGCTCCCATGTATCTGTGCAATTGAATTATGGAGATCCATGTTATAAACATTATGACACTGATTCTTCTAAAACGCTGCATGAATACCGTACAATTTTGTATCACCCAATCTTGGTACTTTTTGTAAAAAAAATTTAAGTCACAAAAAAATAAAAACATATCACCAGTGCTAACTTGCGAAGCTGTGAATAACAGCAGCGTACCTCATTATATGATCCAGATGTAGTGCTAAATATATGAAAAACTTCCATCCCTTCTAGTTTTATTCTGTGGTAAAACAGAAAATATCAATACTATTGTCCCACAAAATATTCTGAATGTTAATAACTGATAAATAACTTATAATCTGAAATTTGTACAGAACTTGTTACATAGCGTGCATGTTAGCAGAACAAATTGGTATGAAAGCAAGTATGTTCTAATTGTTCAGCACCTTAAAATGCACCAAGTTATTGGCAAGAATTTACTGCTAATTCGTAAAGAAAGTAAACTACTGTCAACACAACCTTGTGTTCTTTTGATAATATTTTATCTATATTTTAACAGTTGATGTCTGCATTGTTAACAAGTGGCACTGACTTCTTTGTCAATAGCTAATCAAAATGTTTTCAGGAAGATCTAGTATTATGAACATGATGGCAAACCAATAACAACCATTAAAATTTAAGCGCCATAACAGAGAATACCTTCACTGCACTGGTCTTATATGACAAGAAGATAATACTAACAGACATAAAATTTAATACAAACCATTGAAGAACTTGATAATGTCAGTGAAATCCATGCTGTTGCTGAGAATTATGTCTCTGTAAGACTCAACCAGTGCCAGGGCTATAAACAGGACAAAGTGGCTTGAGGCTATGTGCTTGGCTGCCCATATTGTTTCCCAGACGCTGAACACATCTTCGTACACCAACTCTGAACCAAGTAAACCCAGATAAAACATAACATATCTGCACGAAAGGAAAACACTCTAGTTCCATATTTTGTGATGTGACTTGTCTGTGGTTTTAAATTATCTCAAATTCCAAAAATATCAGTCATGATATTGCAAGAAAAAAAGTAAAACATTAAAATCAAATAAAAAATTAAAATATATGGAAAACATAAGCTACCTTAGGTGTGAAAACATGCAGGTGTCACCAACCATTAACACTCCTTACATAAATACAGTTAGAGGGTGTCCAGCTGCAAGCAGAACCTGCTTACAGAAATCTACAAACTTGCTCGTACAAGAAACATTAACACCCTGTATTACATAATATAAATTACTGTATGTGACAGCACGTGTTGGAAATGATCTTCAACTTTCAGACATGTTTGACATCTAGCGAACAAATTACTGGAATCTGTTATTATAGTCCTCAGATTAAAAATCCAATGTAACTTCACTGCGTAGCAGGTTTTTTCACAAGGTGTTCATAGTTGGTCAGCAACTCAAGAAATTTTGTGCTTTTTCTGAATGCTAAGATCCATTACCATGTTTGCAACAGACTGGCACTGGTTCCTATTTTCAGTCATAGTAAAGCAGTTCATACCCTCCCACCTTATCCATTTCAACATTATCCTCTCATCTGTGTCTACTTCCTTCTCCTCAGGTTTCCCAGCAAAGATTTTCTGTTCATATCTCATCTCTACCATGCGTACTATTCACGCATGCCTAACCACCTCATCCTCTTTGATTTGATCAACATAATGCTTTGTATAGCCTTCAAAGTATGAAGCTCCCAATTTTCCATCTCTCTGCTCCTTTCTCCACTTTAGGTTCCAGTACCCTCCTCAGCACCTCAATCTCTAGCCCCCTACATTTGTCATCTTTCTTTGACTGCCCATATTTCACACTCTTACAAAACAATATGTGAAATTAATTTGAGGCTTCTAGGTGACAGATGAGAAGATAAAGGATTCTTGAAGGGGACTGTAACAAGCATACCCTAACTTTAGTTTGCTCTTTACTTCTTCACAAATTACTGGTTGTTGTCATTCCAAAGGATTCAAACTGTGCCACTTTGTTAAGGATTTAATAGTTATCTTTATTGTTAACAGCCTAGCTTCATAACTAACCAAAAATTGAGTCTGGGACAATACACCCAAATAGCAGAAGTAGGCATGATTCTGAGCCAGTTCTCTCCACCTACCATTCTTAATATCTATCCCTAGAGTTCCATCTTAATGTTCTCCTCTACCCCCTTCTTAGTTTTCAAAGAGCTGCACCCATCAACACCTGAAACACTTTCCTTGCTTCTTCTGTCTTAGACATATGGCCAGCCCAGGGGTGCACAAATGCTGAGCACTTGGCCAACAAAGTGTGTGTGTATATATAAAAACTGTACAGTCTAACACAACTTTTTATTGAGTAATTACAATTAAAAGATAAGTAAATCATTTGTAACAGCAACATGTTTCAGCTCCTCTTATATAGCCATCTTCAGGCTGAGCCCTAAAAAAGTGTTGTATACAATTAATGATGTTTTATAGAGTACGAGATCTCGTATTACATGTTATTAATATACATTATGAATTAAAAATAAATGTAATTTTTATTCTTTTCAGTTTTTCTTCAATTGTGTGTTGGATATAAGGTCTAAGTTATTTCATGAGTTGGCTAAGGTCAAGTGTAACTGTACAAGTTGTTGATTCAATTGTTGTTTTTTTAGTATATACTTATTTGATTTCTTCTTTTATTCTTAAGGCAGATGCTTTATTTTGTGTAAATTTGGAAGCTGAGGAATTACATTTATTTTTAATTCATAATATATATTAATAACATGTAATACAATATCTCATAATCTATAAAGCATTGCTAGTTTTATGTAACACTTTTTTAGGGCTCAGTCTGAAGATGGCTCTATAACAGGAACTGAAACATGTTGCTGTTATAAATGATTTAATGATTTTTTAATTGTAATTACTCAATAGAAGGCTGTGTTAGACTGTACAGTTTATATATATTCTATTGATTACTGAACACAACGGGGATGTCACCTGAAAAATGGCCACCATGGTGACTAAATGTTTTATGATAGCACCTAATACTTTTTGGCCCTCAGTTTGAAATTTGCTTTTTATCACTCTTCTGCTTACATAAATTTTGAGGAGGCTGCCACATTTTTGGGAAAATAGTGCACCCCTGGCCCAGCCCATCATAACAGGCTAGATGTCACTACTAGGTGACATGTGTAAACCAGACAATTCCTCATTATGTAACATCTTCAATTGTTTTTAAGTCCAGTTACTTCCCTGAGCAACTTGTTATTGAACACTCAGCCCAAAAAGTGAGAGACCACATTTCATACACACCTAAACCAAGAATCAAAACTATTCTGCAGACAAAGGACATACACAAGCATAACCTTGGTCTTTAGTACTTGGAAAAGTAGCTGTAATATGAACAGTTACTAATTTTTGGACTGAATATTAACAATAAATTTGGGCTCTATTCTTCTCAAAATCCCATCATTAACATCACTTAAACATGTTATTGTCTAAACTGATGGCAGAAGGGTGTGCACTTCAATCAACCTGGCAAGCTCTTGTAAAAATAACAATGCACCTTGGAAGCTCCACAAAAGGTATGAAATTTCCCGACTAGCTGAGTGTCATTAACTTCTCAGGAAGGGCCATACTGCATGGAGTTAGCTAATGTCTAACTTGATATAAATACAGTAATATTAATATTTTATTTATATGTTTTAGTAATGTTAACATTTTATCTGTGTGTTTTAATAAGAGCTCCTCTCATATCAGAGTTCATCACAACATGCTAATGACTCAGAAGTTAAGAAATGTCACATTACACTAGGTAAATAAAACAAACAACTTTTCTTTTCCTTGATAACTGATTTGTGTATAAATATCCCAAGTGTCTTATTCCACATTTTTTCTTCCCTCATCAGTGCCACTATCAGGATAGACAGCATCACAATATGCATGTCTTGGAATATTATTTCACATCTCTCACATAATGCTGAATGAGAACACTACAAACAGAAGGATATTACTCACCACGTTTGAAGTCCAGTAAAAACCAGCGGTAACAAAAGTAGAAATGTGTGTAGTCACCATTCTGATGCATTAGTTCAAACATTTCAGAGTCCAGTATTTGAATCAGAGACCTGTAATTAAATAATTGCATTAAAAACATAACTTCATTTTCATGTTTGCAACATTAACTTCTGTACCCTAATCCTCCATACTTAGACGCACAGTACCACATTCTCTTTTCCAATATCTACTCATGTCACTGCGTAAATGCTTGGTCGTCTTCTTCTTCCTCTTCTTCTAATCCCTTGTGCCCTATCAGGTGTCAGGTTGCATCAGGTAGATCCTGAGTGCTTTCCTGTCCTTCGCTCATCCTAGTCACCTCCTGCAAGGTCTTCCCTGTTTTCCTCGTCAGCTTCTGCATATGTTCATCCCATCCTATCCTTGGTCTTCCTTTCCCCCCTCATTTACCCAACTCTTTCCCAGACATGCCTAGGCTTCCTGTTGCTGTCCATCCCAATTAGGTGCCCAAACCATCTTAGTTTCTTCCTGTCGACCATTTTAGTAACTGGCCCTTGATTTAATTTTCCTCTAATTTGGCTATTTCCAATTCTTTCTCTTCTGGTTTTCCCCCTTCATTTTCTTAAGTAGCTCACCTCTGCACCTGTAATCTTACTTTTATGTCTTGTTAACATTGTTAGCTTTCTGAGCCATATCATATTGTTGGGTGATAAACCATTTTATAAATTCTCATTTTAATGTTATTGTTGATTTCCTTCTTGTCTACTACTGTTTGATTTGGCAGTAAACTTGGTTTGCTTTTTGCACTCTATTATTAATTTCTGTATCAATTTTCCCATTTGCACTTATTATTGCGCCTAAGTATTCAATCTTCGCCATTTGTTCCATCCTTTCACCCTCCTATTTCATGTTTAATCTTCTCTGTATTCCTTCTGCAGTATGCACTGTTTTACTCTTACTTGTGATGATTCTCATTCCTCTCCTCTTACAAGCACTGACTGGCCCATAATGTCACTGCACGCTGTAGTTCCCCTGTCTTGTTTGCCATTATCAGGACACACTAAAGCCTGAATGTACATTGGTCGCATGTTTTGTTTTCTTATGAGCTAGAATAGCTCTTCCAGTAAAATGATGGTCTAGACTGGATGATCAGACGTTGATTTAGGCACGTACAGCAAGTTGATACCAGCTCTTGGGCCCACCCAGCCTCCTTTATCCAACAAAATGTGGAATTTAGGGGTACACCATTTGAAAATTGTGACAAACCACTCCACTCCACGTAATGGCAAGATATGGAGTACATGAAGATTTAAATCCATGCCCGCTCACCACCCACTGGCACAGTGCTTAGGAACAAGATCTTCCTTACCTGTTTATTACATTTAAAGTCATACACTGTAGTAACTGTCACATAAGTTTGCAGATCAGCTTGGTTGCTCAGGGGCATGGATTGATATGTGTTTTTTTTTAAATAAGTCAGCGTTAAATCAAGTTTAGCTGGTGCAGGAATCCAGCCAGATGTTTTGTGTTTTATGTTCCACATTAGGGTGTCAATAGGCCATGTTCTTTGAAGTACTGGTGGCAGTCAATTGAAATGTAATTTTGTAAATGCAAACCCTGCAAATTAAAATACCTGGTGTTACTATAAAAAACCAAAGACATGGTTTTTATGAACCATGGTTAATCAGGCAGAAGGAAGATGATGGTGGTACACATTACATATAGTGCTGAAAGAATTCAAATTAAGATACTGAAGATTAAATTCACCAATTGTACTTATACATACAAAAAGTAAATATCATTAATGATATGATGTCCTTCGGTATTTTTCTGGTCTTCCCATGTATTTGAGGACATGATTTCCAACAGTTGCTTGGTGAGGTTTCAAAATCAGATATCTGTAATATATATGTGTAATGGCATGTGAGTACATTATAAACTGAGAACAAATGTCCATGTGGTACTCAGTGGTACCCATTTGGCAATGTTGCAGCCTGTCGCTGGATCACTGCCCACCGTATTATATGTCAATTGCTTTATTAATGGTCA
>Ga0209755_10007816_pt1 | contig 11536 bp, 6 predicted proteins | sample TergutCo191P1_FD_187301 | JGI IMG/M metagenome (GOLD analysis project Ga0209755, IMG submission 187301) | Cornitermes sp. P1 segment gut microbial communities from Petit-Saut dam, French Guiana - Co191P1 (SPAdes) (version 2) | ecosystem: Host-associated > Arthropoda: Insects > Digestive system >...
TGTTTTTTTTTTGGTCCATTTTTTCTCCACTCAGTATCATCAGGACCAAAAGAAGAACTTTTATGGAACTAAATATGAATTGTGTTCATTATACCACACATAGTGTGACTGTATCTTCATTTATTAGAAATTTGAAGAGGGACTTGTGATTCAAAGAATTGAGTCATGATTATTAATTTTGAACAAAAAAAGGAGTTACATATTGCATTATGTTGTAGTGTGGAGTTGGGATAGCTCAGTCAGTGTGACTGGGCAGCTGGGATTCACTTCCTGCTCTTTGCTACCATGTCAGGAGAGTTCTAGGGCCCAGTTACTTTTATTTCCAGTGGATATTGGGAGTTCCTGGGATGGTGAAAGTAAAGTGACCAGGGCATGAATCATACTGCTCTTCTGCATGTGGCTGATGTTAAGAATGTGTGGAGTTTTACCTCCCTATATATCCGTTTAATGTGACATTAAATTGAGCAAATAGCCACATTTAATTTCAGCGTTACTCTGTTGCAAAGTGCTGCTTCTTTGTGTGCGTCACCTTTCGTAACACATTCACACTTACATATATTCTCCACGAACATGCGATGCATTTCAGTATTTTATGTCATCAGGTAAGACAGAAATGTTTCATCACCAGTTTCGATTAGAGGCTGCAGTGGTGTAATAAAAGTATTTCTGTAACACTGTTGTTTTTTGCAGGAGGTTATTTGCATGGCTGTTGGGATCAGAGGTGAATATTTCATTACTGAGTTCAGAACATCCTTTAGTAAAGAAAAGCAAGAGTGCTGAAGGCCCTAATAGTACCCTGTACTTTGATATGTATTCAAGAGAAATGCTAATTCAGGTGTGTTGTGTTCTTAAATTGTATTGCTTTGATTTGCTTGGTGCAAACACTGCACATCTTTTCTAGCAACCATAAACTCCCAAAGCAAATTGTGAAAGGTCTTATTCATACTGTGTTTAGGGACTTAACGATTCACTCATACTTGCTTACTTCTTATCTGTACGGCTCTCTAAGAGATTTGGCCTCCTTAATTATGGATGCCATTCTTCCTATCAACTGCCTTCTGCCAAAATATCATAACGTTCATCTCCCATAGATCCTTCCCTGCATCTTCCAGCCATCTCAATCTTTGTCTTTCCTTTCTTCTGTTTCCCTCAAATTTACTATCAATTGTTTTCTTAACTGTCCTTCTCTGATTCATCCTTACTACATGTCCAGTCCATTCGTATCTCTTCTTTCTAATATCTGCTACTATGTTTAGATCTTTATATAAAAGGTAAAGTGATCCCGTTACAGGCCTGGTGTGGCCCAGAGGGTGGGTAGAGGTATAGCTCTACTCTTCCATGACCGCATCACTAGAAGGGGGTGAGTGGTCAGCAACACACTCAGGCCACACTTTACCCCCGGGAAAGACCCGGTACCCATTTTACAGGAGGCTGAGTGGGCCCCAGGGCTGGTCTGGATGGGTGGAAAATCTCATCCCCACAGGGATTTTATCCCGGACCATCCAGCCCGAAGTCAGTCACTGTACTGACTGAGCTACCCAACCCACCTAGATCTTTATATAGCTCCCTCAATTCCAGATTAATTCTTGTTCTCTGTGTTCCTTGCTTTACCTCTGGTCCATATATCCTTAATATTTACCTATCCCCATGTACCCAGTCTTTTCATATCCATCTCAGTCATAGCCCATGTATCACTCCCATTCACTACTGTGGGTTTCACCATCATTTTATATATCTCAATTTTAACTGCTTTGCTTAGGGCTATAGACCTAATTATCTGTCTTAGACTATAAAAAACGTCTGTTACCTGCAGAAATCCTTGATTTTATTTCATCACATATTAAATTTTTATCAAAGCACCTGAATATCTAAAATGCTGAACTTCTTCAAACACCTGTCCACTAATTATCAAATTTTTCTCCAGAATTGTTATTTTTGTGTTTATTATCATGTATTATGTTTTACTTTCGTTTATTGCCAATTCAGTGCTTACTTCAGCTTCTTTAATCTTTAATCTGTGTTACTATCACTTTCATTTCTCTCACCAATCATCCAAGTATCAACCAACGCCTCATCTGGCTCTGCTATATAATTTATTGTTCTGTTTACAATTGTTCCATGTGGATTGGTCTCTATATTCCTTATTACCACCACCAGTACAATATGGAACAGTGTTTTAGACAGTGCTTCACCTTGTCTCAAGCCTCCTCCTATGCCAAATGCTTCTGTTATTTGACCTTGGATTTTCACTTTTCTCTTTGAATCCTGTGTCATTTTTATTAAGTTCATTAATTTCTTTGGGATCCCAAATTCCTTTAAAATTTAGTCTAAATATTTTCTGTTTAAGGATTCACTCCACAAAGGTTTAAGAAGCAACATATGTTATTTTTCACAGGCAATTAAAATTACATTGAGTCAAGGAGTAGGAGAAACTCCTCATGATTTACGACCGTACCGGCTCTTGGTGTCACTGCTGGATAAACCTGATGTTGGCCCAGTCATATTGGATGATATATTATATGAAGTTTTTAGGTGAGTTGCTCTGCCTTGAGACTGGCCATTCTCATAAAATTAAGTGCTGAAATCTCATACGTAGTCTTAGACCTTTTGAGTCTTCTGCAGCAATTACATGTGGTCTGTCATTTCTAAATCATAAGATAACTCAGAAAGAAATGTTTAAACTTTGTTTTTAAAAGCAGTTCAAGAAGAGTGTAAAAACATGATTGAGTAGTGGACAGACAGACTGAATGACCAATACAGGAACTCATAATCAGTCTGCAATAGTTATAGGTTACTTCCAGGACCTGTTAAGTATGAGAAGCAACAATATTGAGGATGTAATGGATACAGTTTCTCTGTTACACTTCTGTCTTAGGACAACATATTTGGCGTCAATAGCTATTATAATCTAAAATAAAATGTGTTTCATTTAGGGGTATTTTGGAAACATACATTACCATTTCTTCTTTTTTCCTGGCTTATAATGTTACCTGTTTTGGAAGTCTTGTTCTTCACCTGTTCAATAAATTTGTATAGTGTAAGGCATTTAATTGTAGTTTTTATCCTTTAATCCTACTTCCATTTAGTTCCTTGCTGAGTATAGTACTGATTCTTGCTAATTACATTGGCTAGCCATATGTGCCTGAAATTTGCCAGTTACGTTGTACTCCAGATTGTTGTTTAATGTGATGTCCATGTTACCAGTAGGTGCCAATCAAAGTATATACTCATTTAATGCATCAGATCTGAGCTTTCGATTGGTGGACATATTTCTTTTGTTTGTTAGTTTGGTTTGGGGGAGAAATATGATGTTAATGAAATCTGCCCTGGCAACTAGGAAAGTGTGGCTTGGCAGGTTTGGTATGTACTCTCAGGTTGGTATTTACTAGTGAGAGGTTAATAGTATCCTCTCATCTATGACTTAGTTTTCTGTGTAACCTCTTTTCATATGGTTTTCACGCTAAAATATGTATAATGCATTTATTAACACCAACTAGTCTTTAATGCACATTTTCATACAAGGAGACATACATGTTTCAACCTTCTCAAGGTTGTCTATAGTGTCAGCAGTGTCTGTTTCCATACTTGGCTGTATCATATATTTATGTAAATGTATCGTCTTTTCTTGTTTTCATCAAGATTGCTACATTCTCTGCCACATCAGCCTAATTGTGCTGGTTATCTTGGCAATCCTAGGTCAAGACATCAAAATTCTTTCATGTAATGCTTGTCTTTGATCTCCCTGATGTCCAAACATTACTGAAACAATATTTTTCTGTTACCATCCCATGCTGTGGAGAAGTAATTATGAGGCATGTACAACTGAAACCCCTTTGGGGATGCTGAGGATAAAGGTGTTGCAACAGGTAGAAAAAGTCACTGCAGGGATTTATTCAGGAGTCTTATTGATGCTGAAGTTGATGTATTTTATCTGCAAAGAATTACTTGGACTGCTACCTAAACCACTTTCTTGCACATCCTGCACATTGTAAACCAGCATGCCTATCTGGCCTTTGACGGCTTTATGTAGTTGTCCAGAGAAGTGAAAATGGCATGGCAATAAGTGGGAGCTGGATGTGGGATGTTTGAGCAAATCCCATTGCACGGATTCTTTTGGTCCTGAACACTCTGGGCCACCTGGGCATGGACAAGTGCAGCAGGATGATGCTGTCATTGAGGTTACAGTGACATTTGTTCTTGATCATGATACACAGCTTGGGGCTTTCAACAAATTGTATTGATTGTTGTCATGTGATATGAATTACAGCAGCATAAGTTCTTTGATGTCCTTCTGGTCCCATTTAGAGCAATTCATCATCTGGTTTAGAATGTTTAATCTGCAAAGTAATGTCATCTACACCATCTACCCATTCTGTCAACTATGCTGTTGTACACAAGCATTTGTGGTGTATACCAAACCCTGTGCAGGCGTACCATCTGCACTGCTACAGTGGCACTGCAGATGGGTTTCAGTTGTTCATGCATTATAACTTTGATAAATGGTTTCTGCATAAAGTGAGTGGTTAAATTACAAAAGTTTCCTGTCTCTTTTTTTAGCAGCATTGTATAATCAGGTTGTGAACTCTCTTACTTCCAGAACATTGTACCTTGTGTGTGAGTGTAATGACGAAAATTCAGGAAAAGCTGGTGGAACTATGTACAAAGGAAGTCACGAGCTGCTCAAGTGTGCTAACTTGCTCTTCAGTACCCTGGAACCATGTTACATTTGGATTTATGCGGGTACACTCTTTGATGAAGCTTGTGAACGGCAGACAAGAAACAATGAGAACGCAAGCCCAGAGCATGAACTATTACCCAAAGGAGAAATTAAATCTGTTGGAAGTGGACCACCGAATCTGTCAGAGGTATGATGTAAAATTAGTATTATAAAAACTGTAATGTAAGATGCTACAGTAGATGTACAGTTGATTATTCTGGTCAAGAATTCCCACAATTGTTTCAGCATAAGGGCATGATGCTGAATTAAGTTTATTACAAATGCTGAATCAAACACTAGAACTCAGATTGTAATAGTCTGGTGCTTCCCCCCCTCGAATGTTTCAGACCCTTTCCATAGGTAAAGTGTTCTGTATTCAGAGATCAGACATTGTGCTATCATTCCTCCTGCCTAGGCAAGCTTTAATGCCCTAGTATATGTTGGTGTGGTTGACTTGTTAATAGCTCTCTCCATCCAATAAATACTATATTGGATAGTGAAAATGTGATCCTGGTACCACAACCAAAAGAATATTAAACGTCATTCTTTCATTCATTCATTCATTCATGTATTGAGAATATGAATAGTCTACTTCTGGTAATGCAACCATAGGATATAAAATTTGTCATGAAACATATTCCAATGAAAATAAGTAGAAATTGTCATAGTTATGGTTTAGCAATACAATAAAACATCACAAACTTAAAAGATAACAATTTGTAAACCTCTACAATAAGATTCTCATATAAATTTCAAACATTAGTAGACTATAATACATACAGGTTTAGTCCCTATTATAATTTAAATATTCAGCTAAAGTATAAAAAGAATGTAACTGTAAGAAAACCATAAGAGCTTTTTTAAACTGATTAAAATCACTTGACAACAGCTTAATTTGAATAGGAAGATAGTCATATATCTTGTTGTCAGCAAAACAGGACTACTTTGATAGATAGATTTTATTGTGGTTGAAATAAGTTCTTGTTATTTCTAGTTTTAAAGCCGTATAGTTTAGAATTTTCCGTCTTTATTATTGACAACACACACAGTTATAGAAAATATGTATTGACCTGTTTAAAGTAATATTCTTAAAATTTTAAAAAATTCTCTGCAAGAATCTCGGCTTCTGGCTCCCATCATAATTCTAATTATTATCTTTTGTAATCTAAAAACTTGTATGCTATGTGAGGAATTTCCCCAGAATAACAGTCTATAAGTCATTACTGAATAAAAATAAGCATAATAAAGCTTTAAAATACATTGTGTGATAAAAATGGTTTGACTACTCTAATTGTGTAGCAGGCTTGGCTCAATCTAGGTACAATTTTATCTATGTGTCCCTTCCAGGATAATGTGTTATTTATCATAATTCCTAGGAACTTTAAATTAAAGATGTTAGTTATTATTTTATTATTATGTTCAATTACCAGTCCATTTTTGTCAAAAATTGCATAATTTTTTTTTTTAATTTAACGAGAGCAAGTTAGTATTAAACCATTTGTGAATTTTTTTAAAAATCTTATTAATATCATTCTCAAATATATTGTGATTAGGGTTATTGTCAATAAGACTTGTATCATCAGCATATAATGTTATTTTGTAACTTCTGTTTGAGTTTGAGTGGTATTTTAGGCAAATGAATAATGTAAATTAAAAACAACAAGGGTCCTAGAATCAGTCCTAGGGGGACACCATAATTTACTTTCCCCCAATTGTAGAAAGTGTTTTCGTTTGAAGAATCATTGCTTACACTCACTCGTTGATTTCTTTTTTCAAGGTATGATTTAATTAAGCTATGCCATGAATGTTAAATCAAATACCAGAGCTTTAATAATAGTCTAGCTTATTATTTTTAGGAGTTTGGTAACTTGTATTTAGTTCTGTCCAATTTTTTTTTTTTTAGGTGTGCACACTGACTGAATTTCTCTTAGATACAGTTTCACTGGAAACCTACATGGACACGCCCAGTGAACATCTCCCAGGATTATTCCTTCACGTAATAACTCAGTTAACACAATATTGTGATTCTTTGCTGCCGCAAGAGATTGCCAGAAGCCTTCACCTTTGCGCCAAAATCCTTTCTCGGGTTCAGCCATCAGCATTAGCCAACCAGCTGGATAGCACAAAAATGTCTGCCCTTGATCTTTCAGAAGAGAAGATTCATATAAACGTACAATCTGATGTAGCTAAAAGCTGTAGTGACATGTCAAGTGGTCAATCAGATCGTAGCAGGGCCAACAGTGATTTGTCAGAAAGGAAGAAGACAAGTAAAGACAAATCTCAAGCAAAAAAGTCATCCTCCAAAATGAAAAAGTCACACAGTGCCAAATTTCGTAATAAGCTTTCTAAGAACTCTCTCAGTAATTACTCTGTAAGTAGTCCAGTTTTATTGTCAGTAGTGAGGACTGATGGACTGGAGATGAGTCCTACTGAAGATAAACATGTGGATGATCTAACAAAGAGTTCAGAATTCATATCTCATATCGGGAGGGAGAGTCCAGATATGGGTAGTAGAAGTGCTGGACCCTCCATAGAATGTGGATTGAACCAGATAGACAGCAATTTAAGTAGATGTGGTTCATCACCCATTAACACATCAATTACTCCAGAATTTCAGGTTCCAAGCAAGCAGCAGTCTGTTCTTGAACAGTGCCTAAGACAGTATGAGAAATTCTATGTTAAGTTTGTTGGTGGACAGCATGTTATAAATGGCAGAAAAATATGTGATCTTTTTCAGGAATTGCTAGTTGTTCTTCCTGGTGAAACTGCTGAGATCCGTGCAGCAAAACTTGAAAGCCTCTTATTTAGATGTTTGAAGACTAGTAATAAAGAGGCCAATGCTTCTGTAAATGACACTTTACAATCATCATTCAGATGCACAAGTGTGAAGAGTAAGGGTTATGAATCATCGGTTCATTTAAAGTCGGTGAGTGCATGTCAGAGTAAGCAGTGGGATGAACCAGTGAAAGTTGCTTCAAGCCTTCTGGTCGAACTGTCTACATTTCCTACATATTTCCTTCCGGGGGGATCATCATTAATTACAGATGAACCCATGGAACTGGCATCATTTCCTGAGTGGCTGCAAGTTCTTGTTGTGTGTGCCTGTTGGCTAAGCAATGTGCCATCTCTACAGTTAGTTGCAATATCAACTCTTTTAGACCTCATCTCCCTCTTGCGATCACAGTGTGAGACTATAGGAGTTGCCGAGAGTGAACACCATGGTGTTGTAGCTGTTGTTATGGTTCCGCTTTTAAAACCATGGCATGTTCAGTATTTAGAACATAATACAAATGTTGTTCCAGTACTAGCTCATTCCCTTTGGTACCACCTGGGTCTGCTGAGCTCTGAGCTTAAAGTCTCCTGTGTTGAATTGTTGCATCAATTGCATAATGTGTTACCCAGTAATGATGCGGTTGAAAATGTTATAGGTGAATCTTTGGCTGATGATAACATTGAACGCAGGGTAGATGCTTTCCATAGGTTTGCTCTTCTGTGGCATGTTGGACGAGAAGTTGAAACCAAAGCCGGAATGAACAGGAATTTGCGAACTTTTGAGAAGTCACTTTTGAAGATGCTTGATAATCTCCAGTTAGCAGAAAGCTGCCCTTTAAAATTGCTGGCACAGTCATGGTTACTGCATTCCCTCCTTCGTGGAGATACCTCACGACTGTTGGATCCACTTCTGTTAATGTTACTGGATCCTGTCACAGCTCGAATGAGTGTTCTACATGTGAGCATTGAACATTCCAACACCATTCTCACACGTGCTGTGAAAGATGCTGAAAAGGGAGATGGTTTAGATGACGGTTCAGCTACAGCAAAAATTTATGCAATTAGTTCTGTTGATGGGAATGTAATCTATCATGTTTCTGACTCCACAGATCAAAGGAAATTAAAAAATCAGAAAGGGGAAAGGAGAAAAGTGACCAGTAATCCTGTGAGAGCCAAACGAATATTTGCCGTTACCACACTTGTTGGTGGAGGGACAAGAGAGTGCCATTACATAACTGAGAACTCTTATATTAAGGAACATGAAAATGGACTTCTTGTGCATAAGCCTTATGTACAAAACATATCAGTATTTGTAAATCCTTTCTCGTCTGCCACAACCAACAGTAATATTTCTAATGATTCTGCCCCTGAAAGTGATTTAACTGTCTTCAATGATAGAAAAATTGTGGCAGCACATGAAAGCCTCCATACTGCACCAAGGATCCATGAGAGTAAAACAGGAAGTGAAATTGGGAGGGAAGAGAAACCAGCTGATATTTTGGATTCATTTAGTAGGAAGGTGACTGATCCTGACTTCTCAAAGTCTGAAGCAGGTTTTCACAGTGTTCAGGTCATAGGAGATGGATGTGAAGAACCTCATGAGGGTGGAGAGTCATTCTGTGATAGTGATGTTAACAGTAGACTTGAAGTGGCTAATGGAGTTGTACATAGGTGGTCTGCAGAAGAGGAGGATGTGCTGGGAGAACTAGAGGAGTCTACAACTGCAGAAGAGTTCTTTGGAAGTGGTGCTTTCAGCAGTGGTGATTCTTCAAGTGTGATCATAGTGCAGGAAATATTGCAGGATGTTCTTCAATTGGTGGTCAGTCAGTGTTCTGAAGGCAGACAGGTGAGAAATGTTATTATAATTATGAATTGTTAGCAAAGAGGTAAAAGTTTAATTTGTTTTTAGAAGAACATGGTTGAAATCTTGTCTAGGATATTGTCTCACCTGATGCAGAGTTTGGCATGGAAAGCATAGTTACCTGTAATGTACAACATTTTGGGATGCTGTATTTAAACACTTGGGAGAGAAAGTTGGGATAGGAGGATAATTTTACATTTGTGCACAATACTTAGTGTGGAATGAATTGGATTATAATAGGATTCCAGTGCAGGTGGGCTTCTGTGCTGCCTATTTAAAATTTGAGACTCCAAAACAACGGGAAATTTTTTGAACATGAGCGGCTGTTGATTGCTCATCAAAGACTTTGTGAGTGTAAGAGTAAAGAACCATTTAAGTGCCCATGATATGCACATTCACATCTATTTTTGTTAATATGCCACAGTTATAATGTATTAATGTCCTATTCTTTATTTTCTGTAGGTTAAAAGTGAGAGTAAGCAACGTTCTGATACCAAATCACCTGGCCAGCAATCGACGGGAATTGGAGTACATCAGTTTCATTCACATATGCTCCTTTACTGTGGTGTTTATGACTCACATCGAACATTGTATGCCCTCAGTTCACTTCGTAGCATTCTGCTAACAAATGCCCGTATGTTCCTCTGTGCTGCGGCCACCACAGGCCTTTCAAATGCACCCAGAAGCTCTTGTCTTCTTGCATTGCTTGCAAGACATCGCAAATCAGTGTTTGGGAGGAGTTTCCATGGAGATAATGCTGTCTTAAATGGAGAGTTTGGAACATCATACCGAAGTAGCATGTACTTGGAGGTTTTGATCACTGTGTGTCTGTATTTTGCTAGGAGTTATTATCCTAATCTGGGACAGATGAGACTCACCCAAGAAGAGATAGCAGGAAATAGACAGGTATTTTATGTTGGATGTTATCCATTGTCTAATATATACAGGTGTTTTTACAGCACGTTGGCCATACCTCAGGAGCATGTTTTAGAGGTCATGTTGAGTAAAAAAAGGTGTATACAGCATAGATCAGTGTGATACTGTAATTAAGTTAACTGCTGTTACATGTCGCAATGAGCACAGAATTATTTTTCAGTTAAGCCTTGCTTAGTGTGAAAAACATTTACAACTAAATAAAATTTTTGGAGTGAGCATCTTATGAGGGCATGCTTGCTGTCCATTCAGTGGTGTTTCAGAATGTGATCCATTTCGTTTGTTATGACAACACTGGATTGGGTTATGCACTCTTCCAGCTGCTGCTTTGTTTCTGGCTTCCCTGACAAATATGTTGAAGTAATGTGTTTGGCATTCCATCATATTGTATCCACATTTGTCCTCTTGTTGCATGAGGCACATGTTGCAACAAAGCAGCAGTTCATTTTCTGGAATATTTCCAAAAGAAGTAGCTGTCGAGTGCCCTTCCATTAAGTAAGGTCCATCTAGGTTACAAGTATTTTGCTGCACATGTTTTACAAAAATATTTTTTGAATATATCTTTTTACTGCTTGAAATAGATTGTACTTTGTCCAAGGGTTAGAATCCCTTGTGTTGTTAGTAGCTTCACCCGATTTTAAATATTGAATGGTTCTTGTATATCAGTAATGTTTCTTATGATGGTTTTTTTTCTTTCTTTTTTTCATGCCTATTAATGCGATTGATTTTTCATAGACATTTACATCTAAATCTGTTTCCCCCTAGATGTCTAAGTCAGAAACTAATCTAATTGCTCATCCTGTTAAATCATCTTACATGATAATCAGTACATTGAGTATCAGAGGGGTCATCTCCCTTACATTCGCAGTTTTAATGTTCTGCCGTTTCTGTGCCCTCTCACTTTTTTGACACGTTTATATAATCCAGATTTATAAATTACTTTATGTGTTTTGGCTCTTTTTCTTTTCTCACTCTTCCATGCTGTAGATGCTTCTTGTGCTTTCTACGGACAGTGGAGTTTGAGTGCCACATGACTTATTTGGCAGGCACTTAAGCAGCCCAGATTGATGTTCAGGTTGAGTCCTGAGAGAAAAAGCTAAGAGATGTGTGTACACCATATTGCTTTGTTTTGGATCTTTTTCTTATTGTCTTTCTTAATCATATCAACATCTCATTCAGCTCTGCATAAATTCTGTAGTTTTTGCAGCATCTTTAACCTTTTGGCGCCGGAATTATTTTTTTTAATTTTAGCA
>Ga0209755_10007817_pt1 | contig 11534 bp, 13 predicted proteins | sample TergutCo191P1_FD_187301 | JGI IMG/M metagenome (GOLD analysis project Ga0209755, IMG submission 187301) | Cornitermes sp. P1 segment gut microbial communities from Petit-Saut dam, French Guiana - Co191P1 (SPAdes) (version 2) | ecosystem: Host-associated > Arthropoda: Insects > Digestive system...
CTGTGCCTTCTCCCCTCCTCCTCCTCCTCATACTCCTCCTCTGCCTCCTCATCCTTCTCCTCTGCCTCCTCCATCTTCTCCTCCTCCTCCACCTTCTTCTTCTTCTTCTTCATCTCCTCCTCATCCTCCTCCTCCATCTTCTACTCCTTTTTCTTCTCCTCCTCCTCCTCCATCATCATCAACAGCAGCAGCAACACTATGTACAGCCTTTTAAATTTGGCCTTGCCATCCCTCATAACAGATGCCGATTCTGTTCTGTTCAAAGCTCATGTTCTTCTCTTTACACCCATATTCCTCAAGTCCAATTCAGCATCATCAGTCTACCTTAATGTAGGTCTCTGTCTCTCTCTCTCGCTCTCTCTTTTTTCTCCCTCCCCTCATCCTGGCTTGCATTCCAGTAACTTCTTTATGTCTTTGAACTGTATGTGTTTACAATATTTCTAAGCCATTCCAATCTACATACTTATTTCTGGTTACAATATCTTGAGGCTTAAGTTTATTATTAATTTCTTGATTCATTGTATTCTCCAGTAACTATTTTGGTATGTTGGCCCATATATTTTTCTCGGGGTTTTCCTTACCCATATTATTAATGTTCTTTCCATTTGATTTGTATTTCAGCACGATAGATCACAATGGATCTTACTGATTTATAGAGACCTACTCTTAATTGTTGTGTTATGTGTCTTTTCTTTAGTAAATAGCCTAGTGCATGCTAACATTTATTACCAGCAATATTTCTTGCTTTTATCTCTGCTTCAACCTCATCCATGCTTGGTACCAAATATTTAAACATTTTCTTATCCTTGATCATTTATTTCAGTTTCTTCTAGTTCATTTCTCTTTTTCTTTATATTAGTCATATATTTGGTTTTGGCTACATTTATGATCAAGCCAATCTTGTATTGTTTCTCCAGTATGTTTCACTGCACATCTCAAAAATACCATATCATCTGCATATGAGGCACTGCCTTGTTCTATGGAATACTGTTGTTCCTATGTTTGCCGTCATATTCCTTATAACCTCCATACATGGAGTAAATAAATAGTGTGAATAATGCATCACCTTACCTCAATCCTACAACTGTTTCAAAACTGGGTGACATCTTTCCTAGGATTATCACCTTGTTAGTCATTTCCATGGTCATTTTGGACCAGTCTAACTAACTTGCTTAGTATTCCAAATTGTTTCATAATTTCTGTAAATTGATCTCTGTTTATATTATTATATTCTTGTTTATAATCTGTATATAATGGATGAATATCCACATTATATTTGTAGGACTTCTGTAAGATCATTCTCAAACTGAAAATCTGATCAGTTGTACATTGTCCTCTATGGTTCAAGATATTTAGCCACTATTTGTGTAAAAATTTTGTAAGTTTAATTCAGGAGTAAAATTCCTCAGTAGTTATTACACTCCATCTTATTACCCTTTTTTTATATTCTGCAGATGATGGCACTGTTCCCCTCCACAGGCATTTGTCCTTCCACACACTCTGCATTAGTTCTGCGTATGGATCTTTCTCTACAACACCCTGCCTCCACCTTTAACTGACACTGCTGTTACTGGATCTTTGCATGATGCTTTTCTAATAATAGCTGAGACTTATTCTTTGGAAGGAGCTCAAATGTCCTGCTCCGGTCCGAAATACTTTTTTTTTACTTTTTGGTATAATTTCCTTAACTAGAGAACTGCCCAATCCTTGTAGTAACCTTACCATGCTATTTTTACAAAGAGAAGTTCTTGGTTGAAAACACTCCCTTATCTTGCATATTCCTTCATAAAGTTTATGCATATCATTATTTTTTAAAACTCTGGTGCAGCTAATCTATTAAGTTCTCTGAAATTATATGCAGAATGCTGGGAAAAATGTAAACATCATTGGAATTGTATTAATGAGTAGGGGACCATTTGGAAAGTGTTAATGTGTAATAAAATTTATGTATTGTGTATTATTCAGTCATTCCATGAGATTTTTGAATAGACCTCATACAGTCTCGCTGACTATGCTGTAGGTACTGCATTCTTTCTTCTGGGTGTGGCTAATGTCATGTTTTGGCTAGATATATCCCTTTTTATTTGATTAGAAGCATGCAGTTATTGCATTAGCTGTCATTCCTTCTGGTATGCTAGCACCTTGTATGAAGCAACAGTTTATTCAAACAGATTTTGATAGTCTCTACTAGCTTGAGCTGAAAGGTTACCATGTTACAGACTTCCTTGGGAATTATCAGTGTTGATATCACTGCCTTATATCATTTTTTCCCTGAATTGTACAAAATGGCAGACCTATTAAAATGAAACTGGTATTTGTATGTAATTTCTAGATTGCTCATTTATTTTCACATTCATTTCCTCCCTTTTTAGTACCTGTGGGTTTTTGCCATTCCCTCCAAATAGAGCCTGTCCCATAATCTCATAGTCAGTGAGCAGTAGACAGAATTGAAGTCCGTCTTTATAAGAGTAGACATTTGGTCATACATGAATGTCTTCTCTTCTCAGTCATAGGCAAAGTGCATTACTAAAAATATTCCTTGTCAATTTGAAATTGTCCTCCCATCCAATTTTAGCAAGGTTTTCATGTGGTGTTTATGAAACTGACCAAGTATGAGTTCATTCTTTGTCAAGGCTCTGACCTCTGCCATGCGTATCTACCATATCAGTACTGTGGCATTTAATTATGACAATAGAATATGATTTCAAGTAGCATCAGAAGTGCATAATTTCTTTATTTATTGAAATTGATGACAATTTGGAAGTTAGAGTCAAAGTGTGGGTTTTATATGTAATTTCAGTTAAATGAGAAATTCTGTGCCTATGTTGCCATTTGAAGTCATATTGTACTGACTAAACTAATATAAGAATATAAGAAAAATTACTTGTGGAGTCCATTATTAACACCCTGCAGTTTCAAGACACTTCCTCACCTAAGTGTCATTTCCAAGGCTGTGATCTGGTTCCTTTTCCATGGTAAGATACATAATTCCCCTATTCACTTTAAGTCAATTTTGTACTGATTTTTAGCCCCCTATCCTTTCCTTAAAGATAAATATGCATATGATGTCACCATGCTATGTGTGTGCATGCACACTGATGTGGAAACATATATTTCGAAACCAGCTGATTAATTTTCACCAAACTGGGTATGAAAGTTCTGCCATTGGAGGACACTCACAATACTATGTTTTTGAATATCCTTCAGCAGGTAACAGCAGCATGACAGGTGCTTGAACTTGCGAAGTTCAGTGACATTGGTGACACTTTACAGATCTCAGATATTATATAATAATGGATCTTGGAAAAATTCAGAACTTCATCTAGAGTGCTATTTTTGTAGAATATAAGACTATAACATGGTAGCTATGTAAAGATTCTTGTTTTGGCTGTTGGTACTATAACAGTAACTAATAAACCATTGGAGATAAGCACCTAAAATTTGGTGTGGAAATTGTTATAAATATACCTAGGCCTATGAATTTATAAATTATTATTATTAAGTCAACAGGTACAAACAGGGAAACTGCAGAACTTTTTTGATTATATGTAACTTGTTTCATGTATAAGGTGCCTTTACTTCAGTCACAAGTTTATCACAGAATAACATAAATTGACAACAAAATACTATAAAGTCTGTAAGAGTAGCAGTCTGTGTTGTAGGGAATATGCTTCATGACTTCTGCTCAGAAGTACTGGTTTCATTTCATTATTTGTCTACAGCACACAAGCAGTTGTCTAAATCATTTGACACATTTGCAGTACCATTCTTCATTTTGTTCCTTATATAATATTTCAGGTAGTGTATCCAGTTGACATTGATGTGTCTGTGGCTGTAGCAACTGATGCAGGACTCATAACACCCATTGTGAAAGGAGCTGATGCAAAGGGTCTTGAGGAGATTTCAGCAAATATTCAAGATTTAGCTAAAAAGGCACGAGATGGAAAATTACAGCCTCATGAATTTCAAGGCGGCACTTTTACGTAAGAATTCAAATTTTTAAAATAAACACAAGGTTAATCTTAAGTTGGAGAAGGAATTTTTAGTCAGTTACCACTGGGTTAATATATCACAAAATACTACAGTTTTTTTTTTTTCTTTTTCCCCTCTCAAAGTTGTTTAATACTGCAAAGAACAAGTCGTATTACACTGTAATGTCTGAGGTGAATTACACAAATGCATTATACCCTATTATTAACAGTTTACCATGTTCACAACTTTTAAACATAATTCCTCCTTTCTACATCTTGTTCATAAACTTGAATTAGAAAACATTTTAGGAATTCTTCCCTAGTTGTATGTTCTTCTGAGCAGTAACTTTTGTTCTGCAGTACAGTTCTTGTTTGACAGATTTACTGCTACTGGGCTTCTCAAAAGGAACACATTCAAGAATACCAGTTATCTGGCAAAAGGAAGAGGGAAGAAGATGCACGAATAATAACACAGACAATATATTTATGGAATATAGTAATTTTATTTGATGTAGGCCTATACATAGAACATTATAATTTGCTTTTTTCATACAACTAACATGTATTTTGAGAACCAGTTTGTAATTGTCACCTATTTTTGTGAACTGTTTTGACCCCTTCTTTTGGTAGTATGAATGTTCCTGACAGCTGTAATGTCATTGTATTTGAACACTCTCCAATCATATGCTGAATATGAGGCTAATGTTGAAACTGGCTGGGATGCACTGTAGCAGCACTGCATAGTGTGCATGTGTGCATTGCCACTTACACCACAGGTGTGCTTGGTGTTCTGTTTATATCAGATGGAGTGTGTACTGCCATGGATAATTGTCCAAGCATGTTGAAAGTGAGCAGACCTAAAATCTTCCACGGTTAGGTTGTGAAATTGTATTAACTGCAAGTTTCTGCAGCATGGTCAGAACAAGGAACTGGAGAGATACAAATGCAAGGGATGATGGCCCAGGTATGTGGTATGGTGTTCAGTACTGTTCACCACGTTTACATATGCAGTATAGTGACTAGGTTACATTCTGGAAAATTTGGGGTTTGATTCCCAGCGGAGGCAAAGGTTTTTTCTCTTCTCAGAATGTCCAGTTAGGTTCTGGAGGCTTTTTCCCTGGGGTAAGGCAGCCAGGGTGTGAAGCTGACTGCGAACCTCTATCTAGTGCCACGGTTAATAAGTGGAACTATACTTGTACTCCTTGCCATATATACCTTCGTGTCATGGACAAGGACAGCTTTACCTTTACATCATATTGTGCAGAATTAGCATGTCAGTGTTTCAGAGTCTGGCAAGGTACACCTCACTTGTTCAGGGGATTCATACAAGGTATGTGTGTCTAATTGTATGTGATCTAGAAACCTCAACAAAAAGGTGGCGTAGGCATGATTTGGGCTGTAGCACCACAGAAAGAAAGAAAAGGTCTAGAAAATTTATTGTACACTACCACTGATAATGGCCATAAAGCACTGAACAAGATAGCATTACAGTTAGACCATATCTTTTGTAGACCTTCCAGATTCCCTGCCCCTGCTTGCCACCATAGTTGACTGTATGGCACAGAAATAAGACAAAAGCCAAGTCCACATGTGCCAGAATTGTTGCAAAAGAAGTTTATGCATGGATAAACGGTAAATCAGACAACATGGGCACATGTAATCCAGAGTCTTGTCTGTCCATGCTGTGTGTACCTCCCACTGTAACTTCCTACATCCTAGCTAAGTCAGCAGGTTGTTATTGAGAATGATCTTTGATGTTGGGTAAAATTGAGAAAATTTTAATTTCTTGATTTCCCTTACAGCACTGTAAATGTGATGTTGCCCATATCCCTCTGTTTATCTAACAGTGATGTTTTTCTTTTTTTCGTAAAGAGTGTCAAACCTTGGGATGTACGGTGTGGATGAATTCAGTGCCATACTCAATCCACCACAATGTGGCATTTTGGCAGTTGGAGGAAGTCGACTCGTTCTAGGTAAGAAGCAAAAATACCATATTTTTACCAATACAAGACAAGAATGTTTTCCTAATTCATCATCTGAAAAATGGGAGGTCACCTTATAATTATGCACAAAGTTCAAAATCCTCTGTGTAGGCATTTTTCTGAAGATTTAAGATTGTGAAGGGGTTGTCATCTTATATGCATGATCATCTTATGTTGAGGTAAATCTTTGATTAAACTGATAAAATTGTGTTAATGGGTAGTTCACAAGTTGTTTCATATTGTAACAAATGCTCTGTTACAAATACTTTTATGATTGATACAAATTCATCAGTTCCACGATGGCAACATTCAGGAAAACATTTTTTATTTTACTGTGCATGAGTAGAGGCAGTGGTTACCATGTGGGCTCCACATCCAAGAACAAGAATTTTTCTGTTGGCCACTAAATCCAGTCTAGCTTGGAAGCCCAGCTGGACTCCTGTCTAGTCATTACCGGGGGAGCTTTCCCCAGTGTTAAATTGACCAGAATAGGAAGCAGATGACTCACCTCCATGTAACTTCAAAGTTAAGAACCTTCAGAGATCTACTGTCAATCCCCTGTTTATCTTAATGGCACATTGTTTAATTAACCACAGGAAAAAGTTTTCTGTACAAGTCACATAAAGGTCACAAAAGATGCATCACCTGAGAAAGCATGATGTTGCATGTGTAATGTACAGTAGGTGATGAGAGAAATCTTCATACTTGAAAACACCTTGTGTATACCATGGCAACATTTTGGCATTACTTGCATGCATATTACAAACACAAATAATGTTGCATAACCTTGAAAAGTAACAAATTGTGTGCAATATATGGGTACTCATTGCAAAAGCACAAAGGACAATTATTTGCACTTAACCTTTATTCTACTAGGATGAGTATTTCAATTTTAGTGCATGGTTTATGAAAAATGTCAGCTATCAAAAGCTCGTGTAACAGCAACAAATGCATTCTTCTATAATCAATACATACTATCTTTTACATAGCCCCTACATTATTTTGGCATTTTTATCTCACCATCTTTGGGGAGCTCACATCAATATTTCTTTAATACATTCACCAATAAGATAGGTCGCAGGAAGCATTCATATGTTGTGGCATCAGTGCAGGTTTTGGCTAAAATAATGTACATTAATATAATGTTGGTGAAACAGTAATAATAATATGGTTGGTGTTTTACAGTGGTTAAAAATTGTATGTGTTTATGTTTTAATTAATTCTTTGTGTACAAATATCTGTTCTTCTTTGATCCAAATTGGGTCTCATCACACACCATACAGGGACAGGATCCTGTTTGGATCAAGGAAGATTAGAGGTTTGTACACAAAGAATTAATTACAATATAGACATTTATAATTTTTAACCATTGTAGCAAACAAATTGTACTACCACCACAACCGCCTCCACCAACATTATATTATGTTATATTTATATATATTAAGGCTTGGTTTGCAGCTGCTGAAATAGGTACGTTATTTCAGTAATGATCCAGAAGTTAAAAACCCTCCTGATCAAGGGTTTGACCACAGGGTCAGTATGTTTCCAGGCAACTTGGACAAGTTGTTGGGGTCAAAACAGTGCTTCAAAGCACTTAAGTTCGTGATTGTTTTGCTGGTTTATAAGCACGGGTATCGTTTATGTGCTTTTAGTCAGATTTTAGGTTTTTTTTTTTTTTAAGTCTGTTATTTGAAATTGTTAATATGTCTTCACTTACGACTATGATGAAAGTCAGTAAAAATACAGATTCTTTACACAAAGGCCTAGGTGCATGCCTGATATCTTGCCATTATTGGTCATTGTAATTAATGCAGACTGTGTTCTGTGTGAGATAAAGGCCAAGGCCTGAAAAGCAGTTGATCAAACATGACAACTGAGCATGGTTGATAGTAAACCTGTTGCTGAGATGTAGAGAATGGTTCATTTAAAATACATTTCCATTGTTTTTCTTGAAATTATTCACAAATTTAAAACCTAAGGAGAGTAACAGAACAAACATGCCAGAAACGTTATGCTCTGCGGACATTTTGTGACTTGATCTTTATTCCAAACTCCACGACCAAGCCTACTGACTTGTATGCAAAAGATCTGAACCACCACCAGACACTTTCCCTTTCACCTTCTTGCCCCTTTCTGTGACCTCTGTATAGCAGTCCATATTGCCATCTTTTCCTGTGAGTATGCTAAGCCTGGATACCTAACAAGAGGAAGCCCAGACCCTCGTTTACCCCTTTACCAGTCACATGTCTCACTCTGTTCCCAAATTCTACTTTTTCTGTCTGTATATTGTTCCTCTTGCCTATAAATGACCAATCACCCTGAAAATTTTGCTAAAATAGTGGAAGAACAAATAACAAAACAGTGTGGCTCCAACCTAGAAGCACATCATTTACAGACAGAGACCATGGTAACTTAAAGAAATGAATTTTAAATTATTTATATTTTATCCCTTTGATGCGTACATGTCATCTACATCATACAAAAATTCAGTTTCTGCCTCACATTAAATGCACTGCATCTTCATTACAAAGACCAGCCAGTTAATGTTGTGTAGAGGAGTAATCTGAGAATCAAATTGAACATACAGACATACGCTCTGTAAATTCAAAGCAGTCTCTTGACATCTAACATCAAGTATGCCTGTCACACAGTGTGATGCTCAAAACGCTAAATCATGGTTAAAGCCAACAGCTTATTGTGTCCTTTATTATACAGCCTCCGTTTAAATTCTGGTCTGCTCCACATCACACCAGCATTTAATTCCAACAGGAAAGGTGTAATATTAAAGCAGGTAGTACATATAGTTACCAATTTGAGGTCAGGCAGTGATGCACATATTTCTCCCCTAATATCTGATGATATTCTTTCTAGATCATGATAGAAACCCTGTCACAAAAATGAAGATCACATTGTCATATGATGCTCGAGCAATCGATGAAGAGATAGCATCAGAATTCTTGGATGCTGTTCAAGAAATGTTGGAAGATCCATCAGTAATGCTCCTAGGTGGACAGTGGGGTGTATGGGAGAAGCTTGGACTTTAGATTCAAGTGTATCCTTTGCATTATTTCTATTGATGGTTTGCATGTAAGCCGACCTGTTAAGCTTGTCAGAAATGGGATTCTAATAGTAATGTTCAACTGTTTATATGAGTTTTGCATGAATCATTTTTACATGGAATGTGCAAAATGTAGCTCCAACTTTTTAAAAACCTGTAGCAGGTAAAGTATTGAACAAAGTTCCAGTCCTCTCCTTCATAATGAAGTGAGTTTCTAGTCCATTTTCTTTTGTGCTCAAACTGTCATTTGATATGGCTTTGTATATGACTACTAACTAGCAAATCTATAAATTATTTCACATGGTGCAAACATTGTCATTCCCCCTTAATTTATATCACCTTGTAACATTCAGTTGCACATATGACTGAAACAAAATAGTGTACAGTTTAAAAATATGTACTGTTGAGTAAATGTAAATATATTGTTGCAAATGGGATTTTATACTTATAAAATTCAGAGTCATTGATTTACTCCTTGAATTGAGAAAAACCTAATAAAATCCTGGGTCCAGCATATACAAATATTATATGCTGTAAATTTTATTTCAAAACCCCAAATACTAAAACAAATCTGTGAAAGTTCTGTGGCATGATTGTGTTGTTATTACTGTGACACTCCTACTGGATTTTGTCAATTTTTCTCATTATGATGCAACATTCTGCAGAGCATGACATTGCCAACAGCTATGTCTCTGTCCTCTGGTAAAACAGGAAAGAAGCCTACTATTTTGGGCCCTTTAGATAAAGCTGATCTTCATCTGCAGGCATAGAAGCAATCCATACGGTTGAATATATATAAGAACCTCCACAAGTAGCAACTGGAAGGTAAGTATTCAAACAGTGTACTGTAAGTCTGTGGTAGGACAGACACGCTACTCAATAGAATAGAATGGATGGTATGGTGGATTTCCAGAAATTTATGCCCATAATTTTTTTCTCAGTAAATATTTATTGCTAAATTACAAAAATAACGCATTCCAAAGAGTGACAGTTTGACTCCATACCCTATATTTCCACAGTCTCCATTTACTTCTACATCCTGCACCAACAAGGGACAAGTGTGTATGCCTGTTGGTACCATGGTTTGTCCTTCCCACATAGCTAAGTTCTCACTTTGTGAATCACATCATCAGTCTCAAACTTTGTGCCACAGTTTGCATCCTTGAGGGATCCAAGTAGGTGGAAATCTAAAGGTGCTAGATCAAGGGTTTAGGGTCACTGGGCTAACAATATCCAGCCCAATTGTGTGGTGGTTTCCTGAGTCTTAAAACTTGTGTGCAGCCTTGCATTGTCATGCAGAAACAAGATTTCTATTGCATTCTATTGGCTGAACTCATTTGCAACACTTCGTGTTCAGTCTATGTCCTGATGTAGGCAGCATCGGAGTTGATCGTCTCCCTCTTGACACCACATCCACAAGCAACACCCATTTACAGTCCCAGAAGACAGTGGTCATGACACTGCCTTGCCTGCTGACAGAGACTTTTTGAATTTTATCTTCCAGGAAGACTGAGGATGGTGCCATTCCACAGGTTGACTTTTTTGTCTCAGGTTCAAAACATTGGACCAAGGTTTCATCTGCTGTAACAGTCCAGGATAAGGTCTCTCCATCTGCTTCAAAATGTGCCAACAACACAGAAAAAATGGCTTTGCTGTCAGTATTGTGTTTGACTGTGAGGAACCCATTTTGTACGCACCTCGGAATATCCAGTATCTTGAATGATGCAACTAATGCTTCCTTTCCTGATTGAAAGACTCAGTGCCAGTTTTTGGGTTGTGATGCATCGATCCTCATGAACAATGGCTTCAGCATGCTGCAGCATTTCAGGACTGACAGCTGTGACAAGGTGGTCTGAGCGAGACTAATCATGGTGCTCTTGTTTTCCTGATTTGAAAGCTGTCACTCTTCTCACCCAGTGACTAGTGGTGCTTCAGTCAACCATAGCATTTCCATAAGCACTGCAAAATACTTGCAGTTGTTTCTTAATGATTCTTTCTCAGCAGCAAGGAATTTGTCAGCACATTGTTCATACCATGCATCATTGACCAACTCTATTGTGAGGCACTGCTACATTAGTGCTGTCTGTCAGAAAGCTTTACAACTTCATACATAAATGCTGGAAATTTGAAACTTGTTTTGTCAAAAATCTCACATTCCTAGCTTTGTTACTGGCCAAGAAACAACAAAAATGGAGCATGACTTGCTGGGCAGGTACTTCGAAGGAAACCAAGGCCAATAAAAAAAATACAGGTTTATTCAAGTCTAAATGAAAACAAAAAAAAACAGAATAGAGAGGGCAAAATATATGAGTTGTGTGGTTCTTCAGGTGCTGCAGATGTCTAGGGATGTAACTAGTCTGCATCTTTTTTGAGGTTTGTGATAACCACATTGAGGTTAACAGAAGAAGAAAGGAGGTCAGCAAGAGGTGCTGAGTAAAGTACCATATTTACTCCAGTGCAAGACGGGCTTTTTTCCCTTACATCTGGCAGTTCTGTATGTGAGGTCATCTTAAATTTGTATAT
>Ga0209755_10007818_pt1 | contig 11534 bp, 3 predicted proteins | sample TergutCo191P1_FD_187301 | JGI IMG/M metagenome (GOLD analysis project Ga0209755, IMG submission 187301) | Cornitermes sp. P1 segment gut microbial communities from Petit-Saut dam, French Guiana - Co191P1 (SPAdes) (version 2) | ecosystem: Host-associated > Arthropoda: Insects > Digestive system >...
GTTGCGAGGGCACATCAGATGGTCGTGGAGAGAGGAGAGAAGTTGGGTCAGCTAGAGGAACGCACACAGCGGATGATGTCTGAAGCAGAAAACTTTTCCCAGTCAGCACATTCCCTCATGCTCAAATACAGGGACAAGAAGTGGTACCAACTGTGAGCATTCAAATATTTGAGTTATAATGGATGTTCATCAGTGATCAGTCTTGATGCTAGAATGATGTCAAGCCATGTGATGTTTTGTCCTCCAGTCTCCAGTTTTCCATCTTCTTGGGAGAGTGGAACAATGTTCAGTTATAGTGCTAAACTTAAACATGAATTGAATTGTATATGTGCCATAGTGCAACACTTGGAATGTAAGAACTTGTGCAGTATTGCACTTAATATAGTGCAGAAGGACTTCACACTCCCATGAGCTTTATGGTATTCATTAATATAGCAGTTTTTACACATCTTTCTAGTAGGTACTTACAAGATAATTTGTGTGGACTGAAATGCAAAACTTGAACATGAAGTGGAGCTATATACAGGAAACTGAGCAGTGTTGTCTGGACAGTGTCATATGATCCCATTATTGGTGCTGTACATAGTTCAGATTAAGGAGATTATTGTGCCACAGTGCAAGTCATAATAACCAACCCCTTACATTGTGTCCGCGGGCGGGTCGATGTCATATTTGTTATCTCTGTTTTGGGGGCCAAGGACATAATGGCTTGTGCCCATGTTGTATATATTGGGTCCTACTTTTGAAGGGAAGTCGGTGATTATGAAGTATTCGTTGTAGGTATACAGTTTTCTGTATATTAATGGAGGGGAAGTATACAAATGTGTTATTATAACATATGTAAAGAACATTTTAGAAAATTTAAGGTGGAAGGAAATGTCCACTTTGTGTTTGCCCATAATAGGAGGTATCATGTTGTTTTAAAATAGGATTCTTATATGACCATTCAACATGAACATTATAGACTAGATGTCTAAAAGGGATCACAAAACCAAAACTACTGGAATGTAATAGTTTTATTGATTCTAAAACATTTCAGTTGATATTTCATATTACAGAACTTAATTTTTTTCACTGAATTATAAACAAAGGTACAAATATGCCAACATTAAACTCTAAAGGAAGTGCACATGGAAGCTTTATAAGGAAGTAACAATTTCATTTCAAATACATTCAGTATCACTGAGATTCCCAGTTGAGAATAAAAATACTGAAATTAACAGTGAGGCCATTCCATGTGGCTTCAGCAGATGGTCCAGCACATTCTATTTTTGCCAAGTATATGCCTAGGAACATCTGATTGCTTCAGGTACAATGTCACACTCATTACTGTATGTGAAAATATCAGACCATCATGAATTAGTCTGCCATTTCAATTTTGGCATTGCTGTTTCAATTTTGAAGTCTAGTTTCTATCTTTCTAACAGTGCATAATCTTATGGGCCATTCACATTATACAGTAGACCATGGTCTCTTGTGGCCTTGCAGTTTAGTGCAACATCCCCAAATATTTGGGTACCATTTGTTGACAGTGTTTAAAGATGTAAAACATTTTTCATGACATTTTATGCTTATGGTTCCGTGCATCACTGATCTGTATTAATAATTGTCCAACAAGATGCAACACAAAGCAGTTTATTTATTATTCTGCACGTTCACCCTACATGTTTCGGGTGTCAACCACACCCATCATCGGGAGTACACAAAACTGTGACTACATCCTCCGTTACTGATCATATTTTTCGTGCAGCTACCTCCCTCGCCAAGCTAGCTTGGCCACGTTGGAGGGAGGCAGCTGTACAAAAAATGTGATCAGTACCGGAGGATGTAGTCACAGTTTTGTGTTCTCCTGATGATGGGTGTGGTTGACGCTCAAGACATGTAGAGTGAACTTGCAGAATAATAAATAGACTGTTTTGTGTTGCATCTCGTTGGACAATTATTAATATATTTTGCATGAAAGTGTTTATAGTTCATTACCATGGTCAAAATGTTAAGATATTCTTTAGTAACAATATACACATTAAATTTCATTACGGGGTTGTGTACATTTAAAGTAATAGCCTCCACCTTGTTGAAATCGTCTGTATGAAGAGAATACAATGCCAGAAGTAATTAATCTGCTGCATATGCTTGCACTTAAACTTACGCTTTCTCGTGACAGAATTTCAGTTGATGAGACTCAACCTTTTCCATAATCAGATGTGGTATGTTTTATGTGTATTACTTTAAGAACAGCCCATAATCTGGACTTGAAGACTCCAGAAATAAAGTGTGTTCCAACACCTGTGGATGCATATGTTGTGGTTGCTGTATGCCTGCAGATGTGGAGCAGCTCATGAAGGTTTGGAGCAATGGTCTACTGTAAAAGGGGAAGGTCAGCAGATGGCATATATCAGCATGCATACAATGTGGACTTGGTGTTCAAGCATAATGACACATTGCTTTTTCTTTAACAAATATTTGTTTTCTACAATGTGATTGCTAGGAGGGTATGGGGGTCTGTGCACACTTGCAAACAAAACTGATTCTGTGTGCATTATCAAACATATGTTTTGTACATAACTAGATCAATATGATGGCAATATCAAGCTGGCAATGTGTTGTAAATAATATAGGGCCGTACTTAATAAAAATAATGAAATATGTGATAAAATATTCTGCCCACTCTTAATTGTTATATTGAGACCTGATCTTTGTTAATAACGTATGCAAGTCTGTTTATTAGGAATACCTATTTGTTAAATATTGTTGGAACATAACCCATGCATTAATAGTAAAAGTTTCGTATAGCAGAGTTCATAGTTAAGATATAATGGGGGCACCATTAAAATAATGTAAATTTGGGTGTAATATGTATATATTCATCTTTGTCTGGCCATCTTGTTATTGTTCATGCACAACAAATTCTTAATTATTGTTAGTTTAGGCTAATATTATGTTCTGCAATTAAATACAGAATTTTACATGCTGCATATTTCATGATGTACATATTTTTAAATCTGTATGAAGTTATGTATACATATGAATCATGAAACTTTTATGATACATGTTTAAAAGTATTGGAAGACAATAAGAGAAAAGTTGAAATTTTTGTAACTGATTTCAAGCATGGGTAATGATTGTAATTACATATACACACACACACACACAGAGGAGTGGGAAGTGACCATTTAAATGCGAGAAAACTCTGCTTTTATGGTCCATGCTTAGTAGCCCACTGTATGACCATTTGTTTTTAAGTCTGAAGAGTGTTAGTTGTTGATAGACATAATCATGACTTTCTTTCACAGGGAAGCATGTAATGGGCAGATCTGGCATCTACAGATGAATTGTTGTGCTGCAAGTAAATTAATATTTCACTTGAATTCACGGAAATTAACTAGTAACATTTGTCATAATAATTACCAGGGTTGCAAATTCTGAATTTAGGGAATAAGGTGGTAATTTTGATTCATCAGATTACGGATCCAAACCCTGTAGCTTTTCATTTCATTTATCCTCTTCTAATGACCAGCTGTTTAACTTTAAGATGGAATGTAACGGAAGCAAGCAGTCTGATCGAATAGTGTCATAGTAAGAGTGAACCTGGAAATTTTACATTACTGAATCTCGTCCTGTAAAATAAAGAGGGTAGAAGAAAGTTATTAAATTATGAGAAAGACTGTGTAGTTACAGTTTCTAATAAATTACCATCCTTTGAGTCAAAAATTTTGTAGTATGTCAGTATGTCAATATACTTACTTCTATACAGTAATGCATTAGTGTCTGTGTTACTTGTGTTTTGTGCTTATCTTGACCATTATGTTTGTTATCTTGTGTAGTATAATATGGCCTATATGGAAGTGCAAGGCAGAACACCATTCCCAGTTCATTAATCAGGCAAACCACAAGGAGACAGTCTGATACCATCGACACTCAGTGGGTGTAACTAGAACATCTCCTTTGCCATGTATTCATGTTGTTGTTTCAATCTCTCTTTCACTGTCCGTGGTTCAAGGCATTGTACAATGAGATTTACTTTAATAACTGATGTACCAGGTGTTGGAAAGTTCAAGTAGACCGCAAATGTGGTCATAACTCGGTTTGTTGAACGTCTTGGACATGGTGGTGTAGAAGTGTTGCCAAGTGTCTCCTTTTCTTATCACCTCTCAGTTGAATTCAAGTTTCATTTATGAATACTTGTTTTCTTCTCAGTATGTTTCCTTCCTAAGTCTGCATATATGTCACTGTAGATATTCTTCCACGTTTTCCTGCATGCCATAATTTCGTGTCTTCCATTTTCCAACTTTTTCATTTCAGTAAATTCTGAATAGCCATTTCCTGCACTTGTCTGTATTTTCATCTAGGTTGTCAGCCTTGTTGTAATGTGTGCTGTGCTTTCGTCTGATTTTGTTTTCCTGTTTCATGTGAAATAGTGGTAAAGGCCTATTGAAATTTATTGGTGAACATTTTCTTTCTTGTCATTCTTCACCATCTTTATTTTACTCCTTTATCTTCTGTATCTTATGTACTTCCCTCCTTTTTCAGTAAAACAATGAATGAATTCAGATCCATATTCTTCAGATGGCACAGTATCAGACATTGAGCTGCCATCTGAGACCTATGTATGTCCACAGAAATAGTGTGAAAATGATGTAACATATGCAAATAGCCACTGACGAACTGTCTCCTGCATGATATTTGTGTCTGAACTGTATCATTTTGAATTTCATTGTGTTTCTCGTAATGGTTTAACACCTGAACTATTTTGTATATTTAAGGTTGTAATTGTGTCCTTTGTAATTTTGTTGTCTGTTTCTTTTTAAAGATCTTAATTCTGCTTACTGTAATTGGTTTATATGTTTTTCATTGTCTGTATTGCACACCATGCTTGTTACTACAGTATCATAAATTCACCAATGAAGCAATGTCTTTGGTTCTGTATTAAATTGTTTGCATAGACCTACACTGAGTCCCATCTAGTATACATAAATGTATAATTTTACAGTTTCCTTCCACAAAAATAGTAAGAAACACCCAAACATATGAAATTCACTCTGTGCTCTTGCCGGTGTATATGGTAACCACATCTGTAATAATTACGTGCCAGGACTGCAGTGTGATTCTCCTGTATGTGATTCCATCTCCTATTCCCAGTATATATATATTATTTTTATTACATGACTTATTTACATTTCTTATTCTTGAGTGTTATTTCTCCTTTAAGGTTTTATGTACTAAATATATTTTGATACTAAGAAGGAAAGTGCTTTTAAATATGTCACCTTCCTCTCCAAACCATTCAGTCATCCTAGCTCAGCTGTTTGTATTACTTTTTGACACTATATAAGATATGTAGTTAATACAGTGTTATTAAGTAACCCAAAATATTTTGCTTGTGATCTGTCCTGCTTACACTTTTATGGGATCTTTCTGTTTGAATTGTCTCTCAATTTCTGTCTGTATTGTAACCTCTATTTTCCATCACCTTTTCATATTCTGTTAATAGCAAAATGTTCTGTAATATGACTGGCCCCTTTGCAAGGCTGTTCCTATAGTGTTAACAGATAAACACTATTGATCGCATTGCGAGGCTGTTCCTATAGTACGGGGTTATTTGAAATGATTATCAGGTTTTAACAGCTTGTCTTACACAATACACTTGAGATAGGAGTATATGTGTTTTTTTATTTAATAGAACAACATTCCATTTTTTTGTTACATACCTTACAGGTGCTCTATGTATGTACCCTTTGTGATTCTATAAACATCAACACGGTAATCAATAATCACCACTGACATGCTACACACAGTTTGGAATGAACTCAATTAAGGCGTTGATGTTTGTAGAATCACAAAGGGTGCACATATAGAGCACCTATAAGGTATGTAACAAAAACTCAGAGTGTTATTCTATTAAATAAAAAAGAATACATATACTTCTATCTCAAGTGTATTGTGTATGACAAGTTGTTAAAACTCCGACAATCATTTTGAATAACCCTGTATTAATAGCTAAATGCAGCATTGATCTGATTGCAAGGCCTTATTTTTTCATTTGAAGCAAATATTTATGATTCATTTCGTGTATCTTCATTGTGAGTTATACAGAATTTTTTTTATGACATTTCACTTCATATGCAGACTTAATCTCTGAAGAATGCACCATACTGATGTCACTGCAACCCAGTTTCTGCTACCCAAATAGCACAAGAGAAACCATAGGTGTCTAAAATTCTGTTTATCATAATTTAATACTATATAATGTATTGTGTTACAAAATATCGTTACATTAACCAACCTACATCTTCATTCAGTAACTTTTGTGTAATTATTCCTAATTATAATTCAGTTTTTTTATATAATTTTCTGTACCCATAACTAAAAAGTATACATTATTTTGCAAAGATATAGACATTTTTTAATGTAGTGTTCTTACCTGAATATTATCAGTTACTGTCATTCTACATGCTAACTCATCTTGAATTTCTGTACACTGAATACCTTGCGCTGAACCAGTTATATATATATGTTTTAGTGACAGACTTTCATCAGAGTCATGTGTTGTTGTATCAACATGATAAGAAATTTTTTAAACTGGTTGTATCACAACATGCTCTCTTTATATTATCTGCTTTCACAATATAGAAAATAACTTTACTTGACAAGTTGGTAATCTGCCAACCAATCAAGAAATTCTTGCTTTTCAAAATATGCAAGTGCCTTTTTCAGTTTTACGTTATATATTCTGTGCATTTTGATGCAGTGAAAAACTTATGTAACACCAACAAATGCACTAGTCTATAATTTTTGTTTACTATCTTTTCACATAGCTCCTATGTGTTTTGACATTATTATCTCTCTGTCTTGAGGGAGCTGGCACCAAAATGTCTTTAAAGCATACAGCAATAAAGTAGGTTACTGTTGATACCATAATGTATGTATGCTTATTGTGACCTATTTTATTGCCGTATATTTTGAAGAAATTTTGGTGCCAGCTCCCTGAAGATGGCAAGATAACATGGAAACATGTAGGAGCCATGTAAAATATAGAATGCATAAATTATAGAATAGTGCATTTATTAGTGTTACATGGTTTTTCACATCTCTTGTAGTGTTTAAAGATTGGGTTCAAATGCATCACTTTAATCCAGTTCATCCTGTATTCATTTATGATTCATGTTTTTGTATATCCTATACCTGCCTATGTCTACCACATGGGCACTTGGGCTCTTCCATTAAAGTTATCTAACCAAAATCTTACATGTGGTTTTCATTCATTTCACACATGCTCAATGTGTATGTCCCACCTGTCTCATTCCTTTGGACATAATTACCATAACAACATAAGGAGAATAGTACAACCTAATTGCACTACTTCCATGCTTGAGTATGTATATCGAATAACATAACAAACAACTTCTGTTCTTATTACATACCTTTTGAAATTTTAGTTGTGTTTGTAGAACCACTGGAAAATTATAAGATGTCTATAAAATTTGTTGACCATTACTACCTAAATCTTATGTTTCCTCTTTAATCATTGATTTTTAGGTTGGTTTTGTGTTTCACTATATAATATTAATTTCATTTTTTTTGTCCCGAAGAGTGCCTGTCACTTTCGTCATATAATCCGTCCATCCCTCTGTCCACATACATACATATATCAGTGTGGCTGCCACTTGACGTATTGCCATGATAATTCATATTCAGGACTTCTGTGAAAATATGTCTTGAAACTGCAGATTTGGTCAACGTCAGAAAAAATATCGGGCACTTTACATTGAGACCTAAGCAAGTTTTACTGTTGCAGGCGACACTAAATCGCCATAAAAGCACTCTCTTCGAGTGATATGGTATCAGGCAGTTAGGATAGCCAAGAAGGTATAAATATTATGTGAACGCACTACAATGTCATGTTATATGTACATTGTCTGTCTTGTTTTTAGATGGCACTAGCAGCAGGTATGTGACACATTATGCCAATTTTATGTCTCTTTTCTGTAATTAGTGTTTTGTGGGTTGGGTTTTTGTTCCACTCAGTGGTTTAAGTTTTGTTTTCTTAGTTTTCTGGTCTTCATGACCACTCCCAGTTTATACTGTGAAAGATTAATTCCTTAAACTTAAGTGCATATAATTGTGATAACTGAACTGGTTCTGCTTGCCCAGGGGTTGAGTATTGTTCATTTTAACAGACCCAGTTGAGTACGTGCCTCTCCATTCCTTTACCTGAGATAAGAAACAGATCCTCTTTATGCAACTTTGTGTTTGCTTTTTTATACTCTTTCTTTTTTTTATGAAATCTGAAAAGCTGAATAATTCTAAATGTAATGTCATCCAGGCACTATACTAAATTAACATACATATGTTTCTATAGCATTTGACATTTTGTTGGTTACTTACAGATACTAAGCTTAAGAATTCAGTCTAGAAATATAATCACATGATACGCTGTGAAGCTCATGAAAACAGGAGTGCTGATGGTGGAAAAAGAGCAAAGTTGTCATTGTTTGCTATTCTGTTGACCTTAATGGGTACCAAGAAATCAACAAACATTTGTTAATAGAAAATGTTAATCATGCCTTGAGATGACTGTCCAACAAACTTCATGTTGTGGAGAAAGCAAGCAACTTATGGTGATGCAAGACTGAGTCATATTCTCATACTTGGTAGTGTATAATAAGAAAATATCCAAATACACAGTGGCAAATCTCCTATACCTTTATGCATTGCAGACTTCGTTTTGTTTTGTAGCATATAAATATAAAATAGTGGCAACAGAAATCAAGAATAATAAATGATATGCATGTAGCTATGTTTATTATAATATCCTTCTCATTTTTTTTAGATGGTTTATTGTTACTGACTTCATAAAGGAGAATTCAAGAGTGTGTCATCTTTAAAGTTGGTGTCAAAAATTTATCTTGTTTCCTGAGCTTCCAAATGTGGGATGGGGGGGGATTGAAGAATAAGTGTATTTGTTATAAAAACATTATAAGATTGTTAATTGAATCTTATTGTTTATATTTAAACTTATGAGTTATGGACAAGGTAAAACACCGTTCAGTTACTGAACTTTATCATACAACTGTTTCTTCTTTTAGTCTGTCACATATTTTGTGTAACTGAATGATTACCAACTTGGAAAGATGGAAAGCTGTAAGTGTGTTTAGTAGGGGGATCTTATTTATGTCTTTCATTCCACATTCTAGAGACCTGGATTCACTGTCCTTAGGATATTCAAGATTTTCCTTAGTTCCTTCAAGATTTTTCTTAGTTTTTTCATGTGTGTACTGCTATAGTATTACAGAGCTGTTATTTTTGAATTAAATCATAGATATGTATCATACCAGTTGTCAGCAGACAGTTACAAAATTGGTGCTGAAATGCAGTGAATTCAGATTCTGAAGCTTTGGCACTGTAATATACATATTACATAACTAAACCTTACTTATTTCCAGAAGGTCTTTGAATGGGTACATCAAACTGAACCCAATTTTTGCTGATCTTATAAGGGAATTCATGTTCCTGACACCCCTCTCCCCTACATAAATTTTATTTTTAATTCCCCACCATCAGTATTAACAACACACAGGTTTCACAAATTTCTAAGATGGGAGCAACACTAATACGTATTACTAAATGTAAAATCCTTGAATTGTATGCTGAAAGGCACATTCCAAAATCCACAGCTTTCAAATTTCATTTTCTTTAATCTAAAACACATCAGCCATTGAAATTTAGCTGTCAGGTTTGTGATGCAAACTTGTTAAGCTTTGTATGCACACAGATGATAAACACATGTATCTTAACAAATACTGAGTGATACCTTTCTTCATGTACATGATAAAAAACAAAGCATGGTGACAATGCAGAATTTCTAATTATATCTTATAAATATAACGTTTTTGCCACTTCCTGTAGTGGAAATGACTCACAATGTCACCGATGTTTATAACTATTAAATTACAGTTTCCTGTATAGACTGACATGGGCTGTTGACCAGAATTGCTTGTTTTGTGTCATCAGCACTGCTTCTGTTATTGGCACTAACATTGTTATCCTGAGTACACAGAAAAACAAAGCCTTATTCTTTACTGGCTACAAATGTAGAAACTGAAAAGATATGCAGTAATTTGCAAGATTCCCCATTGATAATTTGTGGATGATCCTTCAACATTTCTTGTACGAGAGAATAAGGAATATTACTACTTCTGTGAAAAATGGCCACCACTGTCACAGTTCAACTATCTTTACTGTTAAAGTAACATACACTTCTTATTTACTTGATAGTTTTATTGACTGTAGTATTAGTTTTATTTAATGTACCATCAAAAAATAAATTATGGTGATGCACTGTATTCAAGTATTTGCTTGGTGGGATTGTGCAATAACACTAACCAGTGTCCAAGCTGATATTTGAACCAAGAACCTTCAGAATATGAAACAGGGCTGCTTGCCAGTGTAATGTAACATTCAGTAGCATGTCTCATTCTTCAGTATTTCTCGTGTCTACTGCAGAGGCCTAAAGCTTTGAAACCTGGCAGGATAATTTGTCAAGTTAAATGGTGGGATGCATAATTGAAGTTTGGTGCCAGAGATGATTTTATGACAGACTCTGTTATGGTCTACCGGTGAACAATCTGGATTATTTCTTTATGCAAAAACCCAAGGTTAGGATTAGAACAATTTCATGTTGTATTATTCTAAACAAGGTACTACAATCTTGTAGCCAGTGCACATTTGTCTGCAGTTAAGACAACAAAACTGATATTTTCGGATATTTCATGATACTGTTCTGTCACGTTGATATTAAAGTATTGAACTTCAAAATATAACACTCATAAGGTTATGATGACTTTGTGACCATTCTATTTTGATGTTCACTGTTTTAATGAAACAAAGTTAATTCTGTTTGGTACATAACATACAGTGCTCTTCCAGAGAAAGATCATATAATTTAAGAATGTAGCCACATATTAAGAAAGTTTTTTAACTTTTTAGTGTTTGAATATTAATTAATATACCAGTACAATAATAGAATAACACAATGTGTTTCTGGAACAAAACTTCAAAATTTGTGGTATTATGAAACATATGCTTCATTGCGGTAACTTATCTTGAAGTCAGGGTGTCAGAAATTTAATACTGTGACTGGAGGTTGTGAGGTACCCAGTTTGGATCACAGTTAGGCCCTTGATTCTGCTGCGTTTTCTCGTGATTTTCTTCTATGCTCCCAATGAAATGTGGGCCATTACCTCAAATTACTGCACAGCTAATTCTTTCTGCATCCTTTCCAATTCATTATGCAATCTTTGTGCTTTTATTTGAAGCTTATATTCTGTGTATGGCTTTGCTAAATAAACAGTGAAGATGTAAAAATGGTATGTGACCCATCTGCCTTAACCTCCATGTATAAGGAAAACCAACTAGATGTCACTTTTTGTATACTTTATTTCTCTTCTAATAGTTGCTCAACATGTTTCGGGCAACCATGTGCCCATCATCAGGAGCTGACGACTGCGTGATGTTATAGCTATAACATCACGCAG
>Ga0209755_10007819_pt1 | contig 11531 bp, 8 predicted proteins | sample TergutCo191P1_FD_187301 | JGI IMG/M metagenome (GOLD analysis project Ga0209755, IMG submission 187301) | Cornitermes sp. P1 segment gut microbial communities from Petit-Saut dam, French Guiana - Co191P1 (SPAdes) (version 2) | ecosystem: Host-associated > Arthropoda: Insects > Digestive system >...
TTGGCGGGATTTTGAACGCCTCCCACAGCTCCCCGAAGGTATGCCCCGAGTCCTTATACTCTATCGCTCGTTTCCTGTAGTCTTCGCTATACGCCATGTTTTTATTATCGGTATTTTCGTGGAGATTGTAAATTTAAACCACTATATACCCTGCAAAGCGAAGACGCCGGGCGGGGAGAAATCCGGCGCCGTTTCGTAGGAGTCCCGGAGGTGCGACCTGACAATGATGGTACGCGTGGCGTCGCGAATAACAAAGTTGTTGACACCCATATCAGTCGCCATTTCATTGCGACCAAGGCGACAACAATAGGCACAATCAGCTTGCTCTTTAAACTGTTAAACATACCGGCCTCCTTTTCCATCGCAAACAAATGACCGCGGTGAAAGTGAAGTTTTCACCGCCCGTAGTTGACCGTACCGGCCCCGCTTTGACAGCCCTTCAAAATAAGCGCTACCCATTTTTTCCTCCAAATTGCTTTTGGTTTTATGAAAAGCCCATGTGATCGCCAATGCGCATGAGGTGCGCAAAAGAACCGGCAAAAGGCGTTTTCCAAAGGGGATAAGAGTGAGAGTTTGAAAAAATACCTGTCAGGCATCTTGCAAACACGCGGCGATTGCGGTACACTTGCAACATACTATATACAAGCGAGGTATGACATGGCTTACAAAATCAACGACGACTGCACGAACTGCGGTGCCTGCGACGATTCCTGCGGACCCGGCGCGATCTCCGAAAAGAACGACAAGCGCTGGATAAACCCGGACGAGTGCATCGACTGCGGTGCCTGCCTGGGCGCCTGTCCAATCGACGCAATCGCCGCCGAGTAAAACTGGAGGGCTTATGGCCAAATACGGCAAGGGGCTAACCCTTGTCCTGTTTTTCGTTTTTCTGTTCCAAACCCGAGCCGCGCCGCCCCATCCGATGGACGGCGCGGGTCTCGCGTTTCCGGTTATTGAGCGGATGGATCGCCGGGACGAGGGTTTCAGGCAGTACATCGCCGACGTGGAGGCGAACCGCAGACTGGTTTTCAACCGAAACAGACGGCAGGGCATCACCGCCGAGACCATCGCGGAGGCGCTGACCATATACAGGTACGTCGCCCGCGAGGGGGACGACCTGTTTTCGCTGGCCGCCCGCAGCAACATCCCGTTTTCCGCGCTCGCGACGCTGAACCGGCTGGGTGCCAGCGACGCGGTTCGGCCGGGGATGCTTCTGCTTCTGCCTTCCGCGCCGGGGGTTTTCGTGCCGGACGAGCCGGAATCTGACCTGGAGCGGCTTTTGGCCTCCGGGCGCTTTCCGGCGGAGTTCGGCGAGGCGGTCGCCCTGGTAATTCCCAACGCGCCGGGCGGCGGCAGGAGCGTGTTCCACTTTTTCCCCGGAGAGGAGTTCACTCCGTCGGAAAGGGCTTTTTTCCTGAACCCCGGGTTTTTCCGGTTTCCGCTTCTGAACTTCAGGATAACCAGCGGCTACGGCATGCGGGAGTGCCCGATGGGCGGAAGACCGCACTTCCACCGCGGTATCGACCTTGCCGCTCCTATGGGAACCGAGATTTTCGCGGCGGCGGACGGCGTGGTTATCGAAACCGGTTACGATCGCGTCTTGGGGTATTTCGTAACGATAAGCCACGCCAGAAACTGGACGACGCTTTACGGCCACATGCAGAGAATCGGAACCTCCGCCGGAACGCAGGTAAGGGCCGGCTCCCTAATCGGGTGGGTGGGATCCACGGGGCTTTCCACCGGGCCGCACCTTCACTTCGAGATGTGGCAGGGCGGCCAGACCCGCGATCCCGGCAGATACCTTAGGCGGTGATTATGCGCGTACGTTTTTTGACGCTGGCGGCGTGTCTTTTCCTGATTTCCGGCCCGGCGTGGGCGGAACAGTTCCGGGTATCCGTTGCCGGCGTGCTGAGCCTGTCCGCGGACTCGCCGGAGGGGTCGTCGGTGTGGATAAACCCCGGCGACTCGGCGGTAATCCGGCTGGACGGCGGCTCGCGTTTCCTTCGCGGCATAGAGGTGCGGCTTTCCGCACCCATGGCCTGGTTCGCGCACCCCGGCAGCCTGGCGCTCACCGCTTACGCGGACCTTAACCGGGTTCCGGCGCAGGGGGACGGCGACGTTTCCGGGCGCAGAATCGCCTCCGAGGTTCTGCCCTCCAGAATCCAGACCGTCTACCAGATACCCGTGCGGGAGGCGCACGGGCTTCGAACCGGGCCGTATTCCACCGTTCCGGCGGACGTTACGCTTCCGGACTCGTTTCCGGTGCTTTTCAGCCTCACTCCCACGGCCCGAAACCCCGGCGCGGAGCTTGCCGGCATGTCCTTCCTGCTCAGCGCGCGGCCCATTTTGAGCGACGAGGGCGCGGTTCGGATTATCGCGCGGTATCCGGACCAGCTTAGGGGCCGGCCGTTCACCGTGCTGATAAACGACGCGGTGGTGGAAAACCTGGCGGAGGAGCGCATACTGCGGGAGGGCGAACACCATCTGGTGGTGGTGTCGGAGGACTACCGGAACGAAAGCCGCCGCTTCGTGGTGGAAAGGGCGCGAACCGTCGAGCTGATCATTCAGCTGCAGGATCCCACCCCGCTGATTTTCTTCGAGGCTCCGCACAACACGCAGATTTTCCTGAACAACAGCCCCATTTTCCGGGGGAGCGATCCCATTCCGGTGGAACCCGGCGTTCACGAAGCCAGATTCCAGTTCGGCGACTACACCGTCACCAGGATAATCACCGTCCAGAGGGGCAGAACCTACCGAATCGCCCTCACCGTGGACATCGACATAGAGGAAAGTGACTAGCCGTGCCAATTTGGGCTAAAGAAACCGCGGGGGACGGCCGATATTAAAACTGTCGGGCGTGTAGTTCCCCTCCCAAATCACTACATGTCCGGCATGCCTCAAGGGGCATGGGCCGGTGAAAGCCGGCCTTTTTTTGTGCCCGGGCGGAAACGGCGGGGTTCCGGCTTTGAGCCCGGCGCGTTTTCTTCGAGTAAGGCGCGAACGGCTTGACTTTTTTCGCCTTCTTACGTAGGCTGTATGTATGGGAAAACGTAGAAAGGCGTCCCTGGCTTCCAGGATTGTCGTCGCGTTCTTGGCCGTAATCACGGCGGTCGTGGCGGCTATCGTCGGCGTAGGCCTGGGGTTCACCATGGCGGAAACGGCGAACATCCGAAACGGCGAGGATTTTCTGGTATTCAAGCCGGCCCTGCCCAGCAGGGTTCTGGACATCAACGGCGAACTCATAACCGAGTTCGCGGCGGACGAAAGGCGGGACCTTGTCCCTCTGGACGAGCTTCCCCTGCACCTGATCCACGCGGTAATCGCGCGGGAGGACGTGGACTTCTTCAACCACCGGGGCGTGTGCGTCCGGGGCACGACCCGCGCCGTTCTGGGGCTTATCCAGGGCGTAAACCGGGGCGGCGGTTCCACCATAACCCAGCAGGTGGCCAGGCACATGTTCCTGGACCCGCGCGAACGGACAATCAGCAGAAAGATACGCGAAATCTGGTGGGCGCTCCAGCTTGAGCGCCGGTACACCAAGAACGAGATTCTCGAAATATACCTGAACTACATGATCATGGGGCCGGGCGTTTTCGGCGTGGAGGCGGCCAGCAGGTACTTCTTTGGTCACAGCGCCAGGGAGGTTACTCTGGCGGAGTCCGCTACGCTGGCCGTCATGCTTTCCAGCCCCACGCGCCACAACCCGCTGAGCAACCCCAACGTGGCGATGAACCGCCAGCGTTTCGTTCTGGACCGGATGGTCCAGTTCGGGTTCGCCACGCGGGAGGAGGCGGATGCCTCGTTCAACGAGTTCTGGGACAACTTCGACTTTACCCGCGCGCCAATCGCGGCGTACTTTTTGCGGGAGGACAGGGCCCCGTGGTTCAGCGAGCACGTTCGCCGGGAACTTGACGGGATGATGTTCGGCCAGATGGACTACTTCCGGGACGGGTTCACCGTCCACACCACGCTCAACCTCCGGCATCAGGAGGCGGCGGAAAGGCACATGGCGGCCGGTCTGACCGAGGCCAACAGAAGGGCGCAGGTGGCCGGCGGCGTAAGGATTTCCCAGGCGGAACGCACGATAATGCCGGTAATCGACCTTCTCTCGCTGGTTTTCGACATGGGCGGCGTGCATTCGGCCTCCGTCGCAAAGGACCAGCACAGGGCGGTTACAAGGTACGCCAACGCGATAAACCCCATAGTGGACATGGCGGCGCTGATGTTCGGCATTCCGGAACTGCGCCTGATTACCGACGCCGGTTTCGACATGATACGGCACACCGCCGAACGGACCGACGTCGAGGGCGCGCTCATAACCATAGAGAACAACACCGGCCACATAACGGCCCTGGTCGGCGGCTCGGAGTTCAGCCGGACGAACCAGTTTATACGGGCCACGCAGGCCAACGTGCAGACCGGCTCGGCGTTCAAGCCGCTGTTTTTCTCCGCGGCGCTGGACACCAGGCACGTAACCGCCGGGACGGTCCTCCACGACGCGCCGGTGGTGTTCCACAACGCGGACGGCACCCAGTACATTCCCATGAACTTTGGCGGGACTTGGAACGGCGCGGTGCTTATGCACAGGGCGCTGAACATGTCCTTTAACATTCCGGCCCTTCTGATACTGGACTCCATAGGGTTTGACGCGGCGATTAACCGTTCCGCGGAACTGCTGGGGATTACCGACCCGAACCAGAAACGCGCCATGTTCCCGCGCGTCTATCCGCTGGCCCTGGGCATAACGTCAACCTCTCCGCTTCGCATGGCCCGGGCCTTCGCGATTTTCGGCAACGAGGGGCGCGAGGTTACGCCCATAGCCATCCGCAGAATAGAGGACAGGAACGGCAGGGTTATTCTGGATCCGGAGCGCGACATTCTGGAGCAGAAACGCCGCCGGGGAAACCCGCAGGTGGTAAGCCCGCACAACGCCTACGTCATGAGCCGCGTAATGCAGAGAACCGGAGAAGGCACGATGAACCTGGCGGCGTATTCCGCGGGCCGGTTCCGGTTCCGGGACGCGGACGGCAGGGAGTTCACCATGCCGGTGGCCGGCAAGACCGGAACGACGCAGAACTGGGCGGACGCGTGGATCGTGGGTTACAGTCCGTATTTCACCACGGCCATTTGGTTCGGCTTTGACAGGCCCGGCAACTCGCTGGGAACGGGCGGAACCGGTGCTGGCCTTGTGGGGCCGTTCTGGGGCAGGTACATGCGCGAGATACACGAGGGGCTTCCCCGCCGGGACTTTGTGCGGCCGGCCACCGGAATCGTGTACCTTGAGGTTTGCAGAAACTCCGGACAGCTTGTAACGCCCTACTGCGACTCCGGTCGCGTTACGCTTCCCTTTATACAGGGAACGCAGCCGGCGCGGTTCTGCGAGACTCACGGCGCGGCTCCCACCTGGACGGTACAGCCGCGCGGCGACATTCTGCCGTTCTTCCCCTTCCCCGGGCGGGCGGACGAAACCCTGCCGGGTTCCTTTGCGATGCCGACCCTGCCGGAAGACCTGGACCTTTTTGCGGATTTGCCTTCGGTTACCCCGATTCCGGCGGTGGGCCCGGTCCAGCCGCTGCAGCCCCTGCCCGCGATTCTGGAACCCGGTACGTGGCCCGGCGGAAACCCGCTGCTGGACGGGGACGACTTTTTGACACCGCTGCCGCCGCTTTTGCTGCCGGACCTTGACCTTCCGCCGCTGTACCTGCCGGAAACCGTTGAAACGGACGCGGAGGCGCGCGACGGGGACGAACCGGAGGGGATCGAACTGGCGATCCCCGTGGGCAACCCTTTCCTTGACTAGGAGCGCGTTCCATGCAGGTTCCCATCAAGGAAATCAGGGTCAGGAAGCGGATTCGCAAAAACCTGGGCGACGTGGCGTCGCTGTCGGAAAGCATGAAGCGCTACGGCCAGATCAGCCCCATCGTCATAAGCAAAAAAAACACGCTTATAGCCGGCCAGCGCCGGCTTGAGGCGGCCAAGGCGCTTGGCTGGCGCACGATAAACGCGATAATCTCGGAAAGCAAGGGCGAGCTGGCGTATCTGGAACTGGAGCTGGAGGAAAACATCCAGCGCCACGACTTTACCATGGAGGAAATCGCGGAAGCCACCAGGGCGATCTACCGTCTGCGGAACCCCGGTTTCTTCCGCCGGATATGGAACGCCATAGTCTATTTCTTCAAGCGGCTGTTCGGCCTGGTGGAGGACATTTAGCCAAGGCGCGGTTCCCCTGGCACCTTGAAAACGGCCCCCTCATACTATACTTACCCCATGACTGTCACGCAAACCGTGGAAATCCCGGCCGACCGCCGGACTACCGTTCCGGGGGAAGTGCCTACGAACACCGCCGCCCGCAGCGCAGTCCGGTCCTTTTGCCCCGGTTTTGCGCCGTGCCCCCGGAAAATCACCCCGTGCCGGTTTTCACCCTTAAATCCAGTTCCACTTTCCAGTCGAAAATCCGGTTAAGCTCCTTCAGGGCGGCAAGGCGAATCTCCCTGATCATCGAGCCACCCTTGCCAACCACTATGCCCTTTTGCGATTCGCGTTCCACCACGACAAAGGCCCGCACCCACAGTTTTCCGCGACCCTGCGCGTCCTCCGGTCCGGTGCCGGAAAGCTGCGCGTCGGCGACCTCTACGTGCAGCGCGTGGGGTATCTCCCGGCGAAGCCTGTTTATGGCCTGTTCGCGGACGATTTCGGCCACGCGGAAATCCACTTCCTGGTCGGTGTAAAACTCCCCGCCGTAGAACGGCTCGCCTTCCTCCGTCAGATCGAACAGCGCGGCAAGAAGCGCGTCCGTGCCCTCGCCGGTTTTTGCCGAAAGCTCGAAGACGCGATCCGGGGAAAGGCCGGGAAGGCTTTCCGTCAGAAAGCCGCGCGTTCGTTCCGCGTCCGCGCCGGAGTCGTCCGTTTTGTTCACGGCCGCCAGAAGACGCTCCGCGTGCGGGGCCAGAAACGACGCTATCTCCTCCTCCTCCGCGCCCGCCGGTCGCGTGGAATCCAGAACGTACAGAACCATGTCGGAGCCGTCAACGGCCCGGTTCGACACGTCCCGCAGTTCCCGGTTTCCCTTTTTCTCGGATCTGTACCGCCCGGGGGTGTCCACGAAGACAAGCTGCCCCCGCTCCCGGTTTACGATGCCGCGTATGGCGTTGCGCGTGGTTTGCGGGACGGCGCTGACAATCGAGACCTTCTCCCCGCAGAACAGGTTTATCAGCGTGGATTTCCCCGCAGAAGGGCGGCCCACCACCGCCACGAATCCGGCCTTTGGCCTGGTTTTTGCCTCCGTAATCATTACCCGACAGTCTAGCAAAAATCCGCCCTTCCAGCTACACTTATGCCCAATGGCAGAAACTCAATTTATCCGCAACTTTTGCATCATCGCCCACATTGACCACGGAAAGTCCACGCTGGCGGACCGGCTTATCCAGAAGGCGAAAATCGTGGACGACCGCAATTTCCAAAACCAGATTCTCGACAACATGGACATAGAGCGCGAGCGCGGCATTACCATAAAGAGCCAGGCCGTGCGCATCCCCTACACCGCCGCCGACGGCAACACCTACGAGCTTAACCTTGTGGACACGCCGGGGCACGTTGACTTTACTTACGAGGTAAGCCGGGCGATAAACTCTTGCGAGGGGGCGCTGCTTTTAATCGACGCGACCCAGGGCGTGCAGGCGCAGACGCTTTCCAATATGTACCTTGCCCTGGAAAACGACCTTGAGATAGTTCCGGTAATCAACAAAATCGACATGGCCGCGGCGGACATAGAGGGCGTTAAAAAACAGATCGACAAGGACCTGGGGCTGGATTCGGACGCGGCGCTTCTGGTTTCCGCGCGGAACGGAATCGGCATAGACGAGCTTTTCGAGGCGATTGTAACGCTGATACCGGCGCCCTCCGGAAACCCCGACTCGCCCCTTCGCGCCCTGATTTTCGACTGCCACTACGACCCCTACCGGGGCGTGGTGGTGCACCTGCGCCTTTTCGACGGCAAAATCAGGAAGGGCATGAAGATTTCCTTCATGCACAACAACTCGACCTACGATGTGGAAACGGCGGGCGTTTTCAAACTGGGGCTGGTCGAAACCGGGGAACTTTCCGTGGGGGAGGTCGGCTACATAATTGCCGGCATCAAAACCGTAAGCGATGTGCGCGTGGGCGACACGGTAACCGGTGCCGGCAACCCCTGCGCGGAACCGCTGCCCGGTTTTCGCGAAGTGAAACCGGTGGTGTTTTCCTCTATCTACCCGGTGGATTCAAACGACTACGAGGAACTGCGAAGCAGCATGGAAAAGCTCAAGCTCAACGACGCGTCGCTGGTTTACGAGAAGGATTCCTCCGTCGCGCTGGGCTTCGGTTTCCGGTGCGGCTTTCTGGGGCTTCTGCATCTGGAGGTCATACAGGAGCGTCTGGAGCGCGAGTTTGACCAGTCGGTGATTTTTACTGCGCCTTCGGTAAAGTTCAAGATACGGCTGAAAAACAAACCTGATGAAATCCTAATCGACAACCCTTCGCTGTACCCGGACGAGGGGCTGATCGAAAGCGCGGAGGAACCGTATATCCGCGCAGCGATAATCACGCCCACGACCTTCCTTGGCAACATCATGACGCTGTGCATGGAAAAACGCGGTGTCCAAACGAACATGACATACCTGGACGAAAAGCGCGTGGAGATGATCTACGACATGCCGCTGTCCGAGGTGCTTTTCGACTTCTACGACCGCCTCAAAAGCATTTCCAAGGGCTACGCGTCGTTCGACTACGACATTACCGAGTACAAGCCCACGCAGCTGGCGAAGATGGACATTCTGCTGAACGGCAAGGCGGTGGACGCGCTTTCCCAGCTTGTCTTTAGGGGGAACGCCTACGACCGCGCCCGCAAGGTCTGCGAAAGGCTGCGGGAGGAGATTCCGCGCCAGCAGTTCAAGATTCCAATCCAGGGAGCCATCGGCAGCCAGATCATAGCCCGGGAAACGGTCAACGCCCTGCGAAAGGACGTTCTGGCAAAGTGCTACGGCGGCGACATTACCCGCAAACGCAAACTGCTGGAGAAACAGAAGGAAGGCAAGAAACGCATGAAGATGGTCGGCGACGTGGAACTGCCCCAGAACGCGTTTTTGGCGGTGCTTAAGGCCAAGGAGGATTAGCGCCCGCGCGGCCCAGAGGGCGGCAACGCCGGTTCGGTTTGAGCAGGGTTATAAATTTGCGTGACACGATTGGCTTTCCCCGGGCCATTCTCCACTTCAAGCCCCCGGCTGATATAGCTTTTGTTGCCCGCTGTTTCCGGATGGCCCGGACGGGCGCGTTTATCCAGTTTTTCGTAATTTGTTTTCGCCCGCGCGTTTATGTCGCTGAACGCAACGGGCAGTCCCGCTGACGTGAAAAAATTCTTGCCGGACTGCAACTGAAAATGGATATGCGGCTCGCTGGTGTTTCCGGAGTTGCCGCATTTCGCGACAACTTCGCCTTGCCTTACTTTGTCCCCAATTTTGACCAAAATACTTCCGGGCATAAGATGCGCTATCAGGCTGTATTCGCCGTCGGCATGTTTAATGACGATAAAATTGCCCCTTATGTCGTTCGCGTCGCAATAGGCCTTTCGACCGTCCGTTCTGCTGTCGGCATAACAATCCTTGACTTTTACCGCTTCGCCGTCGGCGGGCGCAATCACGTCCTGACCGTAGCAGAAATAGTTTTGAACCAGTTTTTTGTCGCCCCCGGAAGTGGCTCCCTCGTCATCCATGATGAAAAAATCGTACGCGTACCGCTGCGAAAGCAAACCCCATGAGTGTGAATGTTTTTTGTCAACGCCGCCGTTTACCGCCGTCCACTTTCCGGTAAAGGGGAGAACGTAGTCGCGTTTGCAGACGTAGTTTTCCTTGGAGGGCAGTCTGCCAAGGCGAACAACACGCGCGTAAAGAATGCCGCCAATTTGCAGAAGTGACTGCCAAAACAGGGGGTCAAGGAAAATCAACAGCCAAAACAGGGAAAACAGGTGCAGGTCCGGATTGCCCAGCGGAAAGCGCAGCAGGGCCAAAAGCGCCAGCCACTTCAGTTTTCTTGTAACGCAGATGAAAACACGCATGCCGTATACCCCTGCCACGATTGTACCGTTTTCAACGGAACCGGGGAAGCGGGAACGCCGAACGAAAACCGGTTTACCCCCCGGCGGCGGACGTTATGCCGAAGGGCGCGACCCGGTTTTAACCGTTAAAGGGGGCGAACCAGCCGGAAGCCAAGAGCGCTGTACCGACTGCCGGGACTGTCGATACTACGAAACGCCGACCGAGCGTACGCAGGCGTGTTGAGCCAACCCCCGCCGCGGACCACGCGGCTGAAGCCGGCAGCTGGCCCCGTGGGATCGGTCTCCGCAGAACCAGGGTAGAGTCCATGCCAATCCCAGACCCACTCCCACACGTTTCCGCTCATGTCAAAAAGACTCAGCGCATTGGGCCTCAGCCTCCCCACCTCACGTGTCCTCCGGCCGCTGTTTCCGGAATGCCAGGCAACGTCGCCGGCCGTGTCGCTTCCTGAAAACACGAAGTTACCTCGGCAAACCGTTCCGCCGCGGGCCGCGAATTCCCACTGCGCCTCGGTGGGCAAACGGTAGCCGTTGGAACTGGGGACTATCGTTACGGCGTTCCATGCCGCATAATTATCCCAATTATCCCAGCTTGGCACCAGTCCCCAGTTGTCTGGGTTGGTGCTGCCGCCAATGCTGTACGCGGGGCTCAATCCCCGCATGACGCTGAGCCTGTTGCTGAACACCAGTACGTCGTACCAGCTTACACTTTCCGCGGGGAGGTTCCGTCGGTCAAAGGCGGACGTAACCGTAATCTCATTCCAGTCGTCGTCAAAGGCGTTCGTCCCCGTAAACTGGCCGGGCCACGTCCCCATAACGTCGTACCATTCGCCCTGCGTTACGGGGAACCGGCTCATGTAAAAGCCGCTCACCGTTACCGTGCGTATTGGCGTTTCGTGTTGGCCGCTGGGACAGTAGCCCATCCGGAAGGAACCGCCCTCCACGCGGACGAGTTCAATGACGGGGCCTGTTGGCCGCGCCCCCAGCAGGTTTGTCAAAACCAGCACCAGAACCAGAATCACAGCCAGTCCGGCGGCAACCGTCGCAATCAGCGCGTTGCGTTTTTTCCCATTACCCGGTTTCGGCTGCGCGGCGGGCGGCAAACCGGAAGCCGGAGCCGCCCGGGGTACGGCGGGTGCCGCCGCCGCCGCCACCGGTGCGGGGCAAAACGGACAGCGTTCCCACCCTTCCTGCAACTCCCCGCCGCAATTTTTGCAAACGGGTTTCGCCTTTTCCCCGCCCCGCAAAACCGTGGCCAGCGCGTCGAAAACGTCGGCGGCGGCCTCCTCCTTCAGTAAATGCTCGTCGCTCAATATCATTATCTGCCGCTGTCTGCAAAGGGCAAGATCGTCCGCCTCGACAATGGCCTTGGGCACCCCGGATTCGGCGGCAAAGGAAATCAGGCGGCGTTCCTTTTTGTAGTCCGTCCCGGTATAGTCCGCCAGAA
>Ga0209755_10007820_pt1 | contig 11530 bp, 9 predicted proteins | sample TergutCo191P1_FD_187301 | JGI IMG/M metagenome (GOLD analysis project Ga0209755, IMG submission 187301) | Cornitermes sp. P1 segment gut microbial communities from Petit-Saut dam, French Guiana - Co191P1 (SPAdes) (version 2) | ecosystem: Host-associated > Arthropoda: Insects > Digestive system >...
CAGAGGGTGGGTAGAGGTATAGCTCTACTCTCCCATGACTGCGGCACTAGAAGGGGGTGAGTGTTCAGCAGCACGCCCCAGCCGCACTTTACCCCCAGGAAAGACCCGCTACCCATTATACAGGAGGCTGGGTGGTCCCCAGGGCTGGTCTGGATGGGTGGAAAATCTCGTCCCCACCGGGATTCGATCCTGGACCGTCCAGCCCATAGTCGCTTTACTGACTGAGCTACCCGGCCCACATTAGCAGGGGAAGTGGTGCTATGAAATTCCAGAAGGCTGAGTCGTGGCATTATAGCCACTTCCAAATGGTGTGGAATAAATGCTATTACCTTGTGTAGGTTAGTTTGTAAGTTTAACTTTTTTGAATTTGTATTTTGATTTGATTTTTAGATGATCACGTAACTACATATAAATGTGTGACTCAGCTGTAAACTTGTCAGTCAATAAAACAATCCAATAGAGTTTCACTTCTGATATATGAAGCAGTAATTGCCATGACCTCTTTGGCCTGATATAGCCAGATTTTGGTGGGCTGTGTAAAAGGGACAATGCAGACTATGAGAGGAAGAAACATAAATTTGCACTCAACTGACTGTGAAATAGATAATGCTGTGTGAACCAGTCATCATCATCAGTGACAATACAATCCACGAGGAGCTTCGCCTACCTGTAGAACCCTGTTACACAACTGTCTGTTCCTGGTGACCTTCCACCATCTTTGGATCCCCAGCTTCTTCAGATCATCCACCAAAGTTTAGGTCTCCTCACTGTCCTTTCTTCCAGTCTGAAATTTGTGATGCTTCTGGGTGTTTCACTGTGACCCATTCTTTGTAAATGCCCTGCCTGTCATAACTGGGCCACTTCAACTGTTCTGATAATTTCCAGTGACCGACTTTGCTTGTACAATTCTCGAATTGTACTTTTTCTCCATTCTCCTTTCTCTTGCGATGGACCATATACTTTAAATAATATTTTCCTTTTAGACTTACAAAGTCATAATTCATCTGATTGTGTTAATGTCCATGTTTCACTACAGTACATCAGAATGGGTCTAGTAAGGATTTTGTATATCATAACCTTTGTTTCATGAGTTAGCAGACATGATTTAAAGCATCTTTGTAGTCCATAATAACTCTGATTTGTTCTCTGTATTCATGTACTGATATCTTATTACACGTCATGTATGAACGAGTAGATTTGCGTAATTTAGTTTCTGGTACATATACTGTGTTAATCATTGTCGCAAAAACTCCTTATTTTGTACGATCAAATAAGCTTTTGTTGTTTTGGAATGGGATGTGGAACCAAGGATCATTTTATTCTTTGAAGCATAAGGGTTAATTCTTGTTTAGATTGTGGGACTGGCTAAACAAGTGGACTTGTCAGAGAGGCAAGTGGAACGCTGGTTACGTCTCAGGCATTCACAGGATAGACCATCAACATTAACAAAATTTTGTGAGACATGGTAAGTTATGGCATGTCATATTTCTATAGCTGTTTAAGTGCATGTGAAAATGTTGATTGTGTAAGTGAAAAGAGCTATGTTTAATTTCCAGTTGGCGATGGTTATACTATACATTCGCATTTTCATATGGTGTATTCTGCTTGTGGGATAAGCCATGGTTATGGGATATTAATCATTGTTGGTATGATTACCCTCACCAGGTATGTTACCTTCGCCCTTAACTAAAAAGAGTAATTTTAGTTTTTAAATTTATTTTAATATAAATGAAATATGGACTGGTTTGGGTTTTATTGATGTTGCACACATACATTCCAGTTTTGCATTTGAGAATAGGACAGGTAACTCTGACCAAAAGATCACAGCTGTCATGGAATGTCATGATTTATTCAGGAGTTCTTTGTAATAAGCTTCCTTGCTTTGGTCAGTGATGTAAGAGAGAGAGACTTGTTTGAATGCATGCCAAGATGGGTACTTGATAAGAAGTTGTTTCCTTTTTGTTTATAAAACGTGTCATTGTGTCAGCAGTTCAGCATCATGCATGATTTTCTAGCATCACAGCATTGTTCAGAGCTGTTGAAGTAGCTGATAAATTGTACATTGTGTGAGTGTGAAACCTGGCCACACTGTGAGTCATTGTTGGTGAATGGTGGTTCTTGAAAAGTATCAGGGAGAACATTTTGATCCAAGAGAGGTGAACTAAGAAGGGAATGGAGAGCGGTAATGAAGAATATCATACTTTTATAATTTTTAGCTGTGATTAAATCAAGGACGATTGTCATTTGTTATTCTTTCAGGCCTATTTTCACTGTTAGAAGTGGTGACAAAATAGTTTCATAATTTTTTAGGTCTTCCATTTTGTGCTTTTCTATTATGTTTCATGTTAATGAATAGGAATTGTAACCCTCAAAGAACTTATTATTTGTTTCTGTGGTGGAGGTTTATAAATCAGTGGTTCATGGATATGTTCCCCTTGTGTCTTCCTCTACCACCACCACCACCTGCAGTGGCGACATTCTTCCTACCCTTTGCATTTTAGGCCAAGATGCCTAAGAGCTTAAGAACCTTAATTTTTATGCCTTATTTAGAGGGTATTTTCTGAGTGTTTTCCCTTTGTGGGTTAATGTTTATGAGGATTTTTTATTCATATAAGTGTGTATTCTTTCAGCACTTATTTTACAATTACGTCTACAGCGCTGTATAAAAATCTGGTGTTTGTGAAGTTCGTGATGGTGTCTGCGTTGTTTTATTTCTTCTTGTTTACAAAGGCTGAAATCTGCTGTCTGCCTCATGAAACACATTTCTGTGATGTCTGGTATAAGAGATTGTGAGTCCTGATGGTTCCAGCTTTGCTTCCATGTGATAATGATCTACTTTTTTTTTAAATGCTTTGCAATTACACAATATGTGGTATTTATAGTTGCTGGTGAATCTTTTTTCTCATAGGCAGACCTTGCTGCAGAGATGTGTTGGAATGATCATATGTAGGTAGTTCATACATGTGTATGTCAGAATTTGTTATATTGTTTCCCTGTCCTTTTTGAAAGTTTTTATTGATGTGGTAGCAATTGAAATATGGTTTAGCCTACTGTCCTCCTTCTAAAAGGAAACATGTCCAAGAAACTTGATGTAAACATGCCACTATAGGCCACTCCTTGTTCGTATTGTTTAAATTTCATGTTTTTGATGATATCAAGATGGTGAATGTGTGTACTTGTGACTGATGTGAAGATGACACTATTGCTGCTTAATCTAGACTTGTAAATTTACTTTATTATATATACTACTGTCAACACAACTATAACATATACAAGGTTTTATAGCAACATGTTTCGACTTTCGACAGTCATCTTCAGGCTATCCTAAGAACCATTAGATTTTTACACTGTGGTAGCGCGCATTTGGGACCCCATATGCTTACAACATTTTTACAATGTATATTGCGTAAGTTGTATCTATTATATGCTTGTAATCAGGGTCAAGTGGTTGGTGTGTGCAAGCTTCTTACAGGTTGTTGTCCTCTTGCTTTTGTATTTCCCTGCTAGGATTGGGGTGGGGGAGGCAGGGGTTTCCTTATCTTGTCCACTTGTAAATTGTCTGTATCTGCTTTCCGTTTTCTCGGGGTGTTGCGCCTCTTTTTCTGTAATTATGAAATTGTGTTACCTGACATATTTGTATTCTGTCATGGCAGTTGAATGTTTTGGCTTTCGTATGTGTATGGGGTTGTGTTACTTACGGTTTTTCCAAAGTGGTTGCCAGTTTCTTTGGTGCGGTGGTGGGTTGGGATGGGTTTCTGTCCCTCTGTAGCTACCCTTCTGGTGGAGGTGAACGGCTTCCCACAACTGAGTTATTTTCCGCTGTTTGGCTCTGGTGGAGCTGTGTTCCCCCTGTAGGGGTCTTCTTGCACTACGGCTTCGAATATTGTGTTTTCTCTAACTGTTAGTTTGTCATTGATTTGGTTGTCGGCTCTGGTTTCTTTGTAAATATGGAAGCTTTCTAGCGTGTCTAGCATTTTACCCTTCTTTGCCACGTGGATGACCCTCATTATGTCTTTCATTTTACTGGTGGCATGTTTATTGTCCATAAGGTATTGGGCAAACTTTGATTTATTATTACTGTATTTAAAGTCTTGCATATGTTCTTGAAATCTGACTCTGAATGGTCTACCTGTCTGGCCTATATACTTGTAATACTTGGCATTCATATGTATCTCAAAATCTATGCTGATTTCTTTGAGGTATTTTTCAGAACTTAGGTAACATAGTGGTAATGCAAAATCTTGTTTCACTTTTTGTTTGGTGGTTATAGCCAGTGAGCCATCACCATAAAAAATTTATGGAGATAGGCCATAAACATACCTTGAGCTTTTTTTTTTGTGCTGTCAGTAAGTGAAGATTGTGTAGTGTTGTATGATAGGTTGACTCATGAATTGGAATTTGGACTGTCATGGCCTGGAGTGACTAGGGAAAACTGTGACAAACCTTTGAAACAGCTGATCAGGCTCATATTGCAACTACAAATTTCCTGAATACAGCTATAACCTTACCACAGCACCAATCTATTTGGTAAACTGTGCGTTAAGCTCCTATATTGTACATCATTGAGCTGTGCTGCCTTCATGAAGTAGGCCTGTTACTTTGAAAGTGATTAAGATTTCTGCTCATTGGTTACTGGCCAGTCATTGGAAAGTCTGCTATTAGAAATTGTGCCTTTAGTGTATTCGGACTGGCTTGAGGGCCAACATTATATTGGTTCCTTATATGACAGTTGCTTTACTGTCATACAGTTGATAAAACCTGATATGTTTGTCACAATTGTTTGTTTTGATTTCACCATTAAATGAAGTATGGAATTTAACTTCAACTTTGAGTTTAAATTCTATTATGTTTGTGACATACATTGAAAATGCATTGTTACTACAGTATGTTCAAACAAGTGATAAGGCTTTTGGTTCCATAATATTTACTGGATATGTAGTATGTGCGTTGGACATATCCATTTTCATGCTTCTGGTATTAGTGATACAACACAAGGGAACTTAATCCTTTTGGTATGTAACATTTTAGAGTTCAGTGAATTTGTATCATTTTTGGGTTCCTGATAAGAATTATTGATGTACTACTGCTGCTATAGCTCCTGCTATTTCAGTAAAGGGTTTGTGGTTTGATCAGTTGAATGTAGATTTACCTAGACAGGAGATCTACTTTTTTGTGTGTGTTATGAGTCAGTATATTCCAGCTCCGACAAGACGTGCTGTCTGCAGCAGAAAGTGCTGACATATTCCATATTTCAGTAATACTTAAAATAGTGCCACAGATGGTGACACAATTATATCAAAATACTCTTTAAGCTTTAGAAATTCAGTACAGGTACAGAAATGTCATAGTTTATATACAATGCATGTAATGACACTACTTTTCTTCTGCAACAATGGTTGCACGAACACGCATATATTACTTATGACATCATGTTGATAATTTCAGAGTGGCAAAGAGGAATGCACTGATAAATGTGGCTATATAAAGAATAAGAACAGTTATGTATTATATAAATTATCTTGACATTTCCTGTTTTATCTGAACTAGAGCATCACTTCAGACTGCTGGTGGTATTACATGTTCTCACTGGCATTTTATTGGTCATTGACCGTATCACAGTTCTTTGATGTTAAGCGGAAGGATTTCTGGCAGATGTTTGTACATCACATAGCCACAATATGCCTTATGGCATTCTCATGGGTGTGCAACCTCCATCGTATTGGAACACTGGTGCTTCTGGTTCATGATTGTGCTGACATTTTCCTTGAGGTAAGCTGCATGTGTTTGACATTTGTCTGATTTGTCTGTGAATTCATAAATGCCTATTTCAGATGCTTGCATCTTTGTATACACTGCTTATCTGTTGCTCCAGAACTGTCCACCATTATTGAAAAATATAGTGCATGTGACATATTTTTCAGAATTTGCAGAATTTTTCCTTGAGTGCATGAATTTACATCTGGAAGCTACAAAGAGGCGTGCAGTGCTCATTGCTGACTATGAAAAGGTTGCTAGAATAACCGAAGGTGTGCAAGACTAATAACAGAGATAAATGTAAATGTCATGTAGCAGAAGTATTAATATGTTCAGTGTTCAGAAAATCCAGATTTTAATTCTCAAGATATAGCACAGTAGGATGTACAAAGATTAAGGTTGTCTTAAAGGCGTGAAGTTATTTCCATGCTAGTTTGTTCACTGATTTTAATGTCAATAGTTTCCAGTGGGTTAAAGTGTTCTGTCATTTTCAGTGTATTTGGTAATTAAGGAAAGAAATAATACATGCCTAGAACACTGATGGGTCACAAGTTCTTATTTGCTCACAGGAGGAATTTCTCATTCATTGAGCTAAAAGTAATGTGTTTGTCACATTGAAGAGCATACCTATCAGTTTATATGTAGTAGGTGCTGTAATGGATACCCAAAATTTATTGAAAAGATTTAACTCTGCAGGGCTCTGGCGGTGGTGTATTACTTTACTAATAAGGCTGTTAGAAAGTAGATTTTACAGTAAATTCTCTTTTGTTTGCACTAGAAGGGATTAATAGGTTACTTTCAGAATCTGTGATTTATTTGTCAAAATAGAGGTAATTGTTGAATATTTCGATGCTTATGGAATTTACTGTTGTAGCAGTAAAGTTTACTGTGTTACACAGTTTTCAGTGTTTATAACAAAGCAGAACTGGACTAGGTTGTTCAAGGTTAAGCAACAGAACTGTACACTTCTCTTACAATATTAAGAACTTGTTTTCACTTTCTTATAGGCAGCCAAAATGGCGAAGTACTCAAATTACCAGAGGGTATGTGATGTATTGTTTGTGATATTTACACTGCTGTGGATTACAACACGTCTTGGTGTGTATCCTATGTGGATAATTTACAGGTATATCTGAGTGTTTCTTAGAACCTTAATGAATCATTATTAATGCTTCAAGTAGTGTGTGGACTAATGAAGAATACGTTTTCAAGCTGAATTGCACACTGATGTATTGCTAATTGTCCTGCTGACTCAATAGTGCATGAAGAAAATAACGGGGGAATAGGTGAGAAGTTTGGCATAATTTTAAAAAGGAAATAAGTTTAAGTGTTGTTGGGAAATTACCTACACATTGAGTTACATAAAGTACAGGACCATGAGGTACAAGCCACACAAATTGTCCTGTAAGGGGACTGATCAGATCATGACTAATGTGGTACATCGTCTGTGTTTTGAATTTTACGTATGTCATAAATATCTAGACACTGTTGGCTCTGGTAGGAACCCAGCTAGTGACCAACCTTGTAATATGTAAACAGACTGGAAAAAGAATTCCATAGTGTAATGCATTCTATTACAGTAAATTTTGATGACATGCTCAAGCATGCGAATACTTGTATTCTCTGTCATTGTTAACATTATCACTAACATTTATCACAAAAAGCCACAATTTTTTTAGCTGTTGTGTAAAAATGAAAAAAAACCCATTTGAAGGTCATATTAGTCTGTCTGATGTTGGAAAGATTTGTATTTGATAACCATTCAATGAATTTCCTGTTCCTGACCGTGTGATTTTAAGAGTTCCATTGGCATCTGGAATTTATAATATGAATATTTTGCTTTTAAGTGTCAGCATACGAATGATAAAACGTTCTACTTAAGTTGCATGCTTTAAAATTTAAAAGTGGAAGGTAAAGTTGTCAGTTTTATGAAGACGGTTCAGTTTAACACAACTCCCTTTATCACAAAAACAGTTCTGTTTTTACAACATTCACTACATATTTCCATCTATAAGGTTATCATCAGGTGAAGATGTTACAAAAATATGCTAAGAAAAGCTGAACTAATACTGGAAGAGGCCTGTCTCTTATGTATCACAATCATATTAATATGAAGTATAGCAGTCAGTACCATGTCCTAAAGTAGTGATAATCTATTGCTCAAATAGGTGCCTGTTTATGATTTTTACAACTTCAGGTCTTGTTATTGATTGTTATACTTTTTGTTAATACAACAGTGATGTGTAAGAGAGAGGCCTCTTGCAATTTTAATTCTGCCTTCATTAGTATATTTTTTTAACAGTGTCACCTGATGATGACCTGTGGGTTGAAACATGTAGTGAAAGTTGCAAAACAGAATTGTTTTTAATAAAGGTAGTTGTGTTGGACTGAATTGTTTGTATAAAACTGAGTTACAATAACACAATGGGACATAATCTCCGAAGATTGTAAGTTGTTCCTATACGTGCAAAAAGGCTCATAGGAAGAGTGAAGGTACGACACTAAATGGAGGTGATTGGTCAGCCTCCAGTTTCAAATACGTACCAACTGTACGGTTTAATTGACGTACACTTGGGTTTACTGTTCATGACATTAATTTTCTGTGTGGACATCAGCAAAGATATGAACACCCAGTTCAGCTCATGGTAATGAGAGTCTGCTGACCCTTGATCTAAACATATATGAACCATGACTCAGTTGCATTGTGTCTGGTGTAGACTTACAAATTTACTCTCTGTTGCTAATAAATGGAAAAATGAAACTTGGTGCATAACAGTGTTTTTACCTTAACTTGATGTCTTTGTCATCAGTACATCCATTGAGGCTCCAACTTTTGTGGCAATGTTTCCTGCATACTACATTTTCAACTCCCTGCTTATCCTATTATTGGGCCTACATTTGTTCTGGACGTATGTGATACTGAAGATAGCGTATAAGGCCATGGCTGCAGGACAGGTATGCTAAAATTGTTCTGTTTTAAGCATGTGTGTGTGTCTGTGAAAGCTAATGTCTGCTACTGTGATTTTCAAGGTTTTGATTTGGTGGCATTTTTTAAACTTTTTTGGCTGTGTTGCAATTTTGCAGCAGCGTATGTACAATAAAGTTGTCTGTGCATTGCACTATTACATCATTAAAAATGCCATTATTTTAGATCACTGTCCTTTAAGAACTGCACTTGTGTTGTCAAGCTGTTCAGGAGTTATTGATAATCAGAAAGTTGCAGTCTTATGATCATGCAATCCACATTTTCCATTGAGACAGAAGGAAGTTATAAAAAATAACCCCGTGTTAGAGTTTGAAGGTGGAAAGGGAATGATGGGAGAAAAATTGGGTTGTTGGTTAGGTGATCGTATATTTCAAACACTGACACTGACGTGCATATGCTGGTGGGCATTAGTACTGTATTAGTCTCAACACAAAGTAATATTTTTCTTGGCACAGTAGCACAAATTTTGTGCTATAAAAACAGTATTCAGTGTGGGCTAAATTTTGGAAATTGTAGCATCATGACTGTTGGTGGAATATAATGGTTTTACTGTATGTGACAGCCTAAATATATATTATGTGTTATTGCATTATCATGTTCAGGCTGATACTTATAATTTAGACGTATCACTTCATTGGTTGTAGACGATATTCTGATTTCGTAAGTAAACAGGCCGCTCTCGTTTCTGGTTATTAATGGAGATGTGTAATGAATATCTGAAGTATGGAGCCCTCCTAAGATACGATAGAAACATCTCTTACAAAAGAAAATTTGGCTATCTTTGCTTTAGGACAAGTTCTGAGTATTTTGAGTTTTACCATATTGTGCAAATGCATGCTTACATGAGATTTTAGGTTTGCAGGGCAGATGAGATTAGTGTGTGGTCAGAAGGGTTGTGACACCAGTGTTTACCAGCTTTTTGGAGAAATCTGCATTCTATATCTTTAGGGTATGGGTTTCCTCCAAAATTCATAACCACATACCATACTCCAAAATATGTATTTGATTTCAGATGGAAGGAGACCTCCGAAGTTCTTCAAGTGATGAGATCTCTAATGAATCTGGTAATCATGTTGATGCCTCTCCTGCATCACAAAATAACATTCATTTAAACAGCAGTTCCAAAACTGAAGCTGAACAGTAACCAGTGCTTGGTTTGAGTTGTTCGCAGTAAGTTATTTTCAGATGAAAAATTTACAGAGACAAATGTTAAAAAGGATAAATGGGTCATATATTATACACAAACATCACAACTGTGAATGAGGTTTTTGGAAGGAACCATAATTGTATGGGTAATGTACATTATTTACATCAAGATGTCACTTAAAAATTCTTCACGTATTTAAAAGTGTGTTCCTAAAGTTGTGGGATGTGCATTTTTTCTCCATCATATAAGCTTGCACAGAGTGGCACGTGTTCTTTATTGATCTTTGATTATCACATTTTGTATGAATGTTACTTTGATGTCCACAAATTAATGAGTGATGTATATTACATAATAAGATACAGAGTTATCTCAGGATGAACTTTGGATAAACTACACAGTATTGCTGTAGGTATCCTAAATTTCACCATTGAATATTACTTAGTACAGTGTTACTTTCCTGTACGTACAGAATCTGTAATTTTGAAAACTGCTGAAACTGTGCATTCATTAAAAAATTGAACTATTCCCTGACTGAACAGTTCAGTGGAGAAGTCTAATCTTCTACATATGTTGGTATGTGATCACTTAATAAAAAACCATTCAGCATTGGCAAGAAGTATACAGTGCATACAACCAAGGGAAAAAAAAAGCCTAGTTCTTGTTTCATCTATCCTCAGATCTTCCACGAAGAGCAGTGTAATTTTTTAAATTGTTTTTTATCTGCAGCTAATATTCTGGTTGTCAAGAGGATCAGAGGTGTGTTTCACAATGCTATGTGTTAGCCATTTTGTTCTTTGAGTACTCTTTTGAGCACTGGTTTACATAAGTCACAAAGTGTGTGGGTTTGATGGAAATACAACACAGGTTTTCAAGAAGTTGCATTTTGTTTTTCTACCTCTTGTACTTATGCAACCGCTAGATGAAGCACTTTTGTGGTGCTAATTAAATGGTAGAGTTCAGCATGTGGTAAGTTAATACAGATTTGTAAGACTGGTAACAGATTAATTTATAATAATGTGTGACTTTGTATGCTTGTACTAAGAATGTGTCTGCTGATAAAGAAATTTTTCAAAGTTGCAGTTGTATTTATCTCTGTTTTACACTTTCTGGTAATTGCTTCCCATTATGATCCACAAACTTAAAAGAGTAGTTGAAATGTGCCTGTGTTTATACCCAGTGTATGAAGTAGTTTGAATTTGTGAGCACTCTTATTGAAACTGTTTTATTTTTCCTCGGGCACTGTTCTTGTAACTGGTTACTTGTCATTAAATGTACTTGACATGAATTCGTATTATGTCCTTACTGTTGAAAGAAGGTTCTCTTTCTCACATTGAAATACTCAATTTTGTAGCCATCTTTATATCATAATACATGTTTGAGAATTGTGGCAGCATTGTTTAAAGTATTTGAATTGTAGTGAATGAACCATAAGTTTTGTTGTTTAATTAAAATTTAACACCTAGTTCATTTGGATCATGAAATTGCAACGGTACTGGTTACCTGTTTGGAGGGGGGGAGTAATTTCATGAATTTGTTTGAAACTGAATGAACTGCTGATGTGGAGAACATGTACTGTCATTGCTGTTGTAGAGCATGGTATAAATTTCAGACCATAAAAGTTTTACTCAGACCCATTTGACACA
>Ga0209755_10007821_pt1 | contig 11528 bp, 8 predicted proteins | sample TergutCo191P1_FD_187301 | JGI IMG/M metagenome (GOLD analysis project Ga0209755, IMG submission 187301) | Cornitermes sp. P1 segment gut microbial communities from Petit-Saut dam, French Guiana - Co191P1 (SPAdes) (version 2) | ecosystem: Host-associated > Arthropoda: Insects > Digestive system >...
CAGTAGCAACAGTAGTAGCAACAGCATCAGCAGTAGCAGTAGCAATAGTAGTAGCAGTAGCAACAGTAGTAGCAACAGCATCAGCAGTAGCAGTAGCAATAGTAGTAGCAGTAGCAACAGTAGTAGCAACAGCATCAGCAGTAGCAGTAGCAATAGTAGTAGCAACAGCATCAGCAGTATCAGTAGCAATAGTAGTAGCAGTAGCAACAGTAGTAGCAACAGCATCAGCAGTAGCAGTAGCAATAGTAGTAGCAACAGCATCAGCAGTATCAGTAGCAATAGTAGTAGCAGTAGCAACAGTAGTAGCAACAGCATCAGCAGTATCAGTAGCAATAGTAGTAGCAGTAGCAACAGTAGTAGCAACAGCATCAGCAGTAGCAGTAGCAACAGTAGTAGCAACAGCATCAGCAGTAGCAGTAGCAATAGTAGTGGCAGTAACAGTGAATATGACGAATATGATGGTGAAATATCAGGAGTAGAAGGACTGAAAGATGATAATAGAAAACTGCTTACTGTTACGCATTACCTGTGTCAGACGAGGCCGAAACACGTCTATCAAAGCCTAACTCGTGACGGATGATGATGACCTGATAAGGGTTATCACCACATATATTGCGGTAAGTATACTGCGGGTCCAGTTTTATTTGAAAGAAAGGTACTCACGGAGGCGGAGAGAAGACATTAGACCAATCACTACGCTCTCAATGCACAAGTAACTAGCTCCTGGTATACCGTTTGAAAAATCCACCGACAAAAACTATGTGCCGCGGTATACAAGCCATTTCTCAGTGGCGAATAAGTAAACCACGAACCCAGTTCGACAGTAATACATTCTTACATAAATAATACGACATTTGAGTTTGTTATAAAGGTAAAGGCTTTTTATTCTCTCAGTTCATTTCGCTCCATAAAAAGCTGCGATTATATTGGTTACAAACAATTACATGCCATAACGTTCCGTATCGAAGCCGGCATATTTGAGTCGGCATAGTGACTAGACTGACTGACCGAGAAATGGTCTTCCGATTTCAGGCAGAAGAAAGAGGGCTTACCGCCTTCAAAAGATGCAGACAGGTTCCAGGAACCACATAGCTTCATTTTAAGATAGTATGGTGATTCTTTCTGAGGGAATAGAGAGGCTGGGGCGTGCAGCTCACCAAACACAATTATCTAGGACCAAGTTTAAGAACGACTGGAACAGTAACTCCAATTCTCCAGGTACGTGACGCGTACAAGAGGTAAGAAATTCTCGTGAATAGCGGCCGCGCAGGTGACTCGCGCACTTCCTGTGCAGGCCAATCGTTTTCTGTGCGTACCGTGCATTACCGTAACATAATTTTCTTCCTCATTCGTTGTAGTTGTTGCAGGCGAAATCGAAAATCCACTAATTCTGAAGTTCGGTAGGGGTTTTGGATTTTTAAAAGCTAAAATTATTCGTTTGCTGAAAATTCACAGGCAGAGTTTTGAAGTGTAGCGTAATGGCGCAACGAACGAAGAGAATGTGAGGAAAAGTTGTCAATTATTTCAAAAAGGAAGAATTAATCTGCACGACGATGAAGAAAGTGGAAGCGCGAACATTTCAAGCGGGAAATTTTCGAGAACCCTCCATACAGTCCTGACCTTGCAACAAGGAATTGCCACTTGTTTCTCCACCTCAAAAACATTTTTGGCCAGGCAGATTCTGAGGAGTGACGGAGGAAAAAAAAACGTTGTACAGGACTGGTTGAAAGGCCTGGAGGGCGTTTGCGACGCAGTCATAGGGAAGCTACTATGTGGAGAAGTATGTTAGAGTAGGTATCAAAATTATGCCATCAAGACAATTTCTGAAAATTCTTTAAACACTTTTAACACCTTGTCGGTTCTTACTTTCTGGACAGGCCACATAACTCTGCGGCATGAATACGGATATTTTACACTCCCTCGAATGCATTCTATTCACAGTTGGGAACGTTTGTACTTGTGTTTCATATACAAATTGTTCCAAGATGGAGATACGAATGTCACGTAGTAAGGACTTGAACCGCCAGATGGTAGCACAAGTCTTTTAAGCACTGTCTCAAATAAATGTAATAATTTAGTCTTATACTCGTAAATACATTTCTTTTGCAAACATGTTTGATTTTATAAAATCATACAGTAAAGTGTTAATGTTCCTTGCATGCTTTTACGGGTTACTAATAATGAAAGAGAATGTAATAGCTGCTGCATAACACGTGTGGCACATTAATAATTGCCGCAGCTCTGTACCCTTAGGCTACTTAAGGATGCTTAAACACACGTGTTAGAGCGTAATATATTCCTTTCCCTACTATCGCATGTTGATTTCTTCAAGTGGTTATGGCGAACATCCTCAGTGTGGCAAACCAGTCTGATTTCGTGTCGTACTTTGTTGATAGTAACGTCACATGCGTATAAGTTTCGTTGTTATTTTGTAACTTATCCACAGATGGTCCCATGAATGAGGTATGTCTTCAAAATTTACACAGTAACCTTGTTGAAAAATAATCGTAGGTTACAATGCCCCCCCCCCCCCCCCCCCCCCCCCCCCCCGACCATTACAACTGCAGGTTTTAACTCAAAATCCTTCTGCCTCATTCTCATCATTACACATAATCACTCTACGATTATGAGCTCCACATTACCCAACGTACATACTTATTATGTACTGAAGTATTAAATGTTTTCAGCAAACATCTGAAGACAAGTAAGAAGAAAAACACTCAAAACTTAGGGCAGCGAATTGGCCGAGTTGCCGAGTAGCTAAGTTAATGTTCAAGTGTTCTAAACACAGTGTCGTTTATTCGAGACATTCTCCGCCGCATTAAAACCCGAAGGTTTGTGTCCGTGTGCATACAAGTCCGCCATAGGGCCTGGCCTGGGGCCACATAATTCCAGGACACAAATAGTTAATTTTGTATTATCATTTTTTACCTGCCCATGTCTTCCAATGGTATCTTTCTTTCTGATTCTCTGACAAACGGTAAAATGATCCATATACGTGTCACGAAGGCATGCGGTAGTAAAGGGGGTATAACTCCACTCATATTTAAGCTCGGAATCAGTTGGAAGTGGAGTGTTCAGCTTCTTAACCTGCCAGCATTAGTCCAGGAAAGAGTTCAAAGTTCCAATTAAATAGCAGGCTGAGTGGGCCCCAGGACAATCCTGGACGCTTTGGAGAAAGAAGTATATTTTCCCTTTTTGAGAATCATCTGTTGTCCAGCACCTAACCTAGTCACTCTAATGACTGAGACACTCCGCCCCTTTTCTCCTGAACAACAACGCCCAGTGTTCTGTTGCTTGCTGTGTGTGTTACATGCGATCTCAAGTCACCACGATTATCAATGGTGGAGCAAACAGACTAATACGAAGCCGATTACGCACCTCTTTCCAGTTGTCTTTAACGACTTTGTCCCTTAGGTCTAAACGTTTTCCTCTTTACCCTGTTCTGAATTGCTCCCAACATATGGTTCTTCTTAAGGGTAAGACACAAAGTTGGACGCCAACCCCAAATTAAAGCGCTGCGCACTGTAGCTGGAGTTTTGGCACCAAGTCCGCAGCCAATGGCCGTTTTCTTTGTCTATAGCAACAGAGTGGAAATGGGAATGGAAGCTCATGATGGTTTATGATACGAAATGAATAAATGAATAACTATACTTCATGAAGCACAGTCCTTCTTCAGAAACTGATATATTATCAGCTAATCAAGAAATTTCCCAAATTTTATGACACCCGAACGTTCATTACCGCATTCAACAGCCCGAAATTTGCCCCCATTCTGAGAGCCAGATCAGTCCGGTCCATTACCCCCCCACAACATTTCTTGAAGATTCATTTTAATATTATCCTCCCATCTAAGTCTGGATCATCAAAATGACCTCCTTCCATCACGTCTTGCCACCAAATTCCTCTATGCACTTTTTTCTTTAATTAATCACACGAATAATATTTGGTGAGTATAGATCATGAAGCTCCTTCTTATGTAGTCTTCTCCACTCCCATGTTACCTCTTCCCTCTTAGGCCCAAATATCTTCCTCAGCATCCTATTGTCGAACAACCTGATCCTTGCGTTATGATAGGAACAGCCACGTATAATATTCGCATGTTAGTCAAATAACCGTACGATGCTGCTATAATAAATGAGAAATTATCTTCATGTCTATGTTTGGTGATGCAGATTAGTTGCTTTGAAAGCCACCCACCCTGTTGTCTTTATCAGAAATTCAAGAAAGTCTTTTACTTTGTAAATTTGTTCGTGTTGGTAGGCTCACTTTTAACCCGAGTTAAAAGAATCTTCTCTATTTTTGCGTCTCAATTCACGGCGACAGCAAACAGTTGAGTCGGCCCTGTGCGCTGCTCCCTCGGGGAGGATGTAGAGAGGTTAGCAGGGTAAGCCCAGTGCACGGGCTCGTGCGTGGAATACGAGACTACGTAATGCACATACAGCACTGGGAGATAAGGAAGTACGTAGGTTACGAACACAAGAAGACACAAAGTCTCATCGCAATGCGCCTTGCCAGTGCTGTGGTCCTTAATGGATTGAAACCTATTCGTAAATACAGTAGACATTTCGTGCTTGAAACTGTTACGTAATACAAAATGCGCAAATACAAAGTAGTATTACAGCAGAGAGCCGGTTCCAGTGGCCGCACGGTTTCATGCGTAGGTCTGTGGCTTCTTGCCTGCTGAGAATGTGGGTCCGAATCCCGCCGGGGGAATGAATGTCACTTGTGAGTGTTGTATATCGTCAGGTAGTGGTCTCTGCGACGAGCTTATCACGCGTCCAGAGGAGTCCTGCCGACTGTGGTGCGTCGTTGTGTGTGATTTGGAAACCTCGTCAATGAGGAGGCCATGGCCACGTTGGGCCACAGCGCAGCAGAAATTAATTACACTTATCAAACCAGCGATCTCTTGGTGACAAAAGAAATTTCCTCCCTCCTCGCAATATTTCAGGCAGTTTTAATAACTAGAATTCAGGCCTCTTATTCATAACATGCTCCTGGAGCATAGATGTTTGAGGGGGCCCTCATATTCTTGGAAAATTTGTTTACCCCTGACCTACAAAGCTACAACTATTGTAAAAAGTCAACATCGTGTATTGTAATCATTCAAAAAAGCCACGTTCTTGAATTCGTTATAACCAAGTGTTTCCTGAGGGAATGCAGAACAAATCCCAAGACTTAATTTATTTTGTCCTTATGTCTTTATGTTGTGAAATAAGGTCTGGCACATATCGTGGTGCATGCGTTGGACCTCTAGCGGTCCAAGTCGCAGTATTATTAGCGATTGTTTTAGTTTTTAAACATGTCTAGGCAGTAGATGGGATTTGTACCATATACAGTGCAATTAAATTTATCTGAACCACCAGAGTTTACGAATCTCAAGTTAACCGAAGAGCCGTATGCAGTTCTCAAGGCACCCCGTTAGCCACTACAGCATTCGAAAAATGAATATTAAATGATTTTCTTGGGTTATAGGCAAACATGACAACGGTAAAGAAATAAATGTTACATCTTTCATTGCTATTGGTGACGAATACACTACCCAAGACATACGACTAGGCATGACAATGCAGAACACATTCGAAGAACATTAGTCATTCAAAAATTAATATGTATGCAGTCAAACGCGTACCATCTCACAGGGCAAAGACCTGCCGTGAAGTCTGTTAAAGTGGACTTTAGGGAGCTGTTACGAGAGACAAGTAATTTTGATGAGCTACTGACTTGTGAAAGCATTTGAGCACAGTCTTGTTTTGGGCACATGACAGAAAATGTAGACTCAAAAGTTCTCTCGGAATTGAGCCGTCTGCAGGCAATAATATAGCAGCTATCTTCTGGGACATTTTACGGACATCATCTTCAATGAACTGTGAAGTGTAACAATAGCGACTGCGCAGCATTCACTGTAAAAAAAAAGTTTGGAAGATTCTGTTCGAAGAAGACCAGGTTTACTGCGAATAGAGGTCCTTCAGCAGGATAGTGGCAGTCCAAATACAGCCATAAAACAGATAATGTTCTGGAGGAAATGGGAGAAGATGTGCTTCTCTCCACCTTTATAGTCCAGATATATCTCTAGAAGATTTACACATATTTGGGCCGTTTAAGGACTGGGCAGGAAATCAGAGAGCGATGAGCATGTCCGCTTTTCTTGCAGAGGCTGCCAGAAAATAGGCAGCTGGCTTAAGAACTTGTCGCGGAGGTGGGAAGTTTGTGTACAGAAGCAGCGTAGGGCTGTCTGCGAATATGAAACAGGATAAAATCCATTAGGTCCACCGCAGCACCACTGCCATGAAGATGGCAAAACGTAAACCGAGACACGTAAAAGCACATTTATAGCGCTGTTACTGCAGATGCGGAAAGAGTGACCGAGATGTACAAAAAATGTAATAAATATTTTTCCTAGCGCTGTTCTATAACGGAAAATACGGACAGTAAAGTACGTTAGACAGTGTTATGAACACTGAACGTATTTACGTTACGAGGGGATGCTGATAAGTCCTTAGCCAGACCAGGATGGAAAAAAGCTACAGCGACAAAACTTGGAGTTTATTCAACATACTCCCCACGAAGCTCAATACACTTCTCAGTCCGTTGCTCTACCTTCTGCAAGGCACTCACAAAAAATTCAGAAGGTTGTCTGTCCAGCCAGGTCTCCGCGGCAGCAATGACTTCCGCGTAGGAAGAAAAGTGGCGAACTTTCAATTGTTTTTTTCAGTCCAGGGAACAGGTGGTAGTCCGACGGGGTCAGATCCGGAGAGTAGGGTGTGTGATCAAGACACTGGAAGCCCAGGTAGGCCAGTTTCTTCTGGGTTGCAAATGCCCGGTGAGCCGGGACATTGTCTTGCAAGAACAAGGCCCCCCTTGGTGACCTTCCCGCGGCCGGCGTTTTTCCTTCCAAATGTCCTTCAATTGCACCAGTACAGATCAGCAATACTCCGCGTTGATAGTTTGGCACTTTGGAAGATAATCAATGAGGAGGATGCAGTCTCGATCCCAAAAAATCAAGGCAAGAACTTTTCCAGCGGATTTTTGCACTCAGAATTTTTTGGGACGGAGTGAGCCGCTATGCCGCCACTCCATTCATTGTCGCGTTTTCTCCGGTTCATAGTGATAAAACCAGGTTTCGTCCATGGTCACCAGTCGCGACAGGAAATCATTTGGATCACACCGAAAAAATTCCAAAAGTTGCTCAGACGACTGGCACCGTTGACGTTTTTGAACCGCGTTCCGGCATTTCGGGACCCACTTCGCAGAGTGCTTCCACATGTCCAAATCTTCATGAATGATGGACCGAACCCGCTCACGTGAGATCCCCAGTTGCTCAGCTATTGATTTTGCCGAAATCCGGCGGTCTTCAAAAATTTGCTCGAGAATTTGATCAGTATCTCATGAGTGGTTACTGTTTAGGGTCGTCCAGGACGAGGCGCATCGCAGGTGGAAAATCACCACGTTTAAACTTGGCTACCCAGTTTTTTATGGTGACATACGATGGTACATGTTCCACTAATGTTTCCGTCAGAAAAGCGTGAAATTCCTTCGGCGCCTTGCCTTGCAAGAAAAAAAATTATGACAGCTCGCGTCCCCATGTTGTTTAAATCGCGCACGTCGCCTGATATTATTCCTTTCAGCTTCTGTAGGAAGAAAAGACTTGCACTTCGGCACATGAACCGACCCTTCTTTCCAACGACACTATCGATACCTTCGTACGACATCGGGAAGTAGGTCGCGCTAAGGACTTATCAGCACCCCTCATACTGAGAAGAATTAATTTAAGTGTGAAACGTGATAATGCTAAATCGTAGCGTCGTTGTTAGGATTCGGGATAATATCAGTCTTAATACACGTAAAATAATCATTAATACGTTAACATCTTTTCTAAGCGATTAATGGTTTTAATACTCCAAAGGACAGAGACATGTATCATAAGTAATGTTATGTAAAGGAGAGACAGAAGGGAGGGGGAGAAGCAGGGGAATAGGACAGAGAAACATAAGAGTGAGCAAATATTGTATTAGAATTAGTAAGGAAGGCAATAAAGGCCCAAAGTTAGTCATAGACTTACTTTACATTTTAACCAACTTACAGTACTATTAACTGTCACTGTGTTTTTTCTATTATTGTCTGTTGAATCAGATCATTCACCAACAGGTTTATTCACCAACAGGAACTGAATTCAAGGGAGCTGAGTTTCTAATAGCATTTTTCTTTCCGTCCTTGCTTTGGTCGTGTGTTCATTTTCTTTCCTTGTTGCCTTTTTGTACTACTGCTGTTTTTGTTACTGGCGATTAGTCTGCAGAATCAGAATATAAATATATGAAAGATGAATAACTGGATGTAACGATAGTTCAGTTCAGTTCAGTTCAGTTCAGTTCAGTTTTTGTTTTTTAATGTACCGAGTCAAGAACAGGAAACCCAACAATATAAAGACCACAACTGACAAGCACAAACAACAAGGTACAATAAACAGAACACGTTTAAACAAACAAAAAATACTTACATAATTAATTAGAGCCTTTATAATAATAAACTAATTCCAATATAAAACATAAGTGTGATAATTTGCCTTCTGAAGACTTCTAAATCACTACAACCTGAACTTGCGCGGTGGCACAACCGGCGGAGAGACGATGTTTGGACTGACTGACTGACTGACTGACTGACTAACATGAAAATATAAAGTTCCGATGTTCCAAGTGGGACTTCGAAGACCAGCAGTATCCACGAAAAATGGACGAGATTTAAAGACTCCCTATCAAGTTGAAGGGCATTAGCATAATTACAGCCATGACTGTCTGGGGAAAGGAATATATTATAGCAAAGAGCAACAAACATTTTCTGAATTCATTGAAGTTTCTTAATTTTAGTTCAGTTAATGCTATTCAGTTCAACTCAGTTCTTGTTTATTAATGTGCCAGGTCAACAGCCAGACAGCCAATAACAGAATCAGCAAAACACAGAGAAAAATGTTACAAAGGACACTAAACAAGACACACATGAATCACATACACGCAAGACAAACAAAAGCGTAGTAAATGATGAATTAATACACAACATAATTATAATATTGATAATAATAATAATAATAGTAATAATACTTAAACGATAATTGTCATAATTACTATTAAATATATATTTCTCACTGCCGCTTTAGAAAACGATTTTTACATAAGCTGTATAAAATACTATTTTGAGTCAATATTTTGCAGTTTATAAATCATAAGATAATGTACTTATGGTATTCTAGTGGTGGGCGTTTCTACGTATTTCTTAACAGCCGTGAGACTTTTTCCATATAACAAATATCTTGCACGCAAGCTAATGGGGCATTTTGCTGTTTGTGGTCTGATGCCAAAAACAGAAAATATAAGCAAGTAGGATTCATGAGGAAGTACCATAAAGCTGATTTTTAGGGATAGGTAGGAAATGCAGATGTCTCTGACGGTGGCACAAAACTAATTTACTTTTAAAGAATTACGTTTTTAAAAAACAGAAGGATTGAGCACCGCGTTTAAACTTTAATGGAAAGGGGAAAAGTGACAGCAGTCAATTCAGAGAAACCTCACAACTCGCCTTCGGGCTCTGAATTAATTTCCACTCGATAGATTTTTATCTAGATTAAACACATATTTTTAGAGTGTTCTGCGCGGAGCGGCGGCCCAGAGGCTGTTTTTATAACCCATGCTTCTTTTTTCAATAACATGTTTTTTTTGCGCAACATAAATGTGAAATACATAAATATGGAACAACATGACTTGCGCCCTGGGGGTGCAAAGAACGCCCTGTGTTACCTTTATGTTTATCTTTTATTATTTTCGTAAGCGCTGGTTTCAAAGTAGAAACCCATATTCCAGTCTGAATCTCTCTCAGGAACTGAATATTTCATAATATTTTGAGCGTAAATTAACTCTGAAAATACTACTGTATGTCAAAACACGTAAAACATTTTCTACAGAATTTGTAATGTCTTGTTTTAAGCCCAAAATTAAGCGTTGTGACTGACCTTCCTTATAAGCAGCACGACGGTTGTCTAGTGTAAAGTTTATATCTTACTCATTTTACTAAAATTCTTGGCATTGAAGGTGTTGGAGAAATACTCATTCTTTGTTATATGCGCATCAAGATACAGGAAAATGTTCTTCCCGTACACAATGCCAGGTGGAACACGTAATTACCGCTTTACGATAAAGTTACCGCACTGCTCTTGTATTACAATGTCGGCTCAGTTACGAGAATCAGACGGCCGTTACCAGGAGGTACGGGTTTGAAACTACGTGGCATTTTTAGTCAGGAAAAGCAGCCTGCGTCTCATTTCACTCTTGACCTCTTAGAGGTGTGACAGCCTTCACCTTTAGGTGACGAAACGCTTTATACATTCCAACTCACAGCGTCCCACAGCCAAATCCTTACGGAAATATATCCCACGCAGTCAAATTTAATAAAGATTGGCAAGAATCCTAGGTAGAGATGGGGACTATTATCTTTTAAGTTGTACCAAATCATGCACGCCATATAGGACAATTGTGTTCAACGCCGAAACACAACTGTTTCTTTAATGGCGTTACTATGATGCATCGAATTTTGCACTTGTCTGGTATAAGCCTGAAGATGAACGAAATATGTATCCGTCGCCTGTAGGTAGGTTTTTTTGCTTTGGTGCAACATCCCAAGTCGGGTCTAGTTGGCCTCATCCTAGAGGTGTCTAGATCACACACAATTGGAAAGACGCACAGCCGATAGGACTCCTCGCAACGACTGATCAGCTCGTCACACAGGCTGCTACCTACACAAAATCCAACAAACACAACAGACGAATATCCATACCCTCTGTAGGATCCGGAACCGCGATTCCAGCAGCCCAACGGCCGCAGACCTGTGCCTTTGACCGCACGGCAAACGGGATCGGCAATATAAATGTAACTGCAAGGTATTAAACAGTTGCCTATCTGGGTTTTTATAAATCTCCTTTATCATAATAAACCCCAGCAGCATTTACCATACACATATTAAGAAAAACATGTTCTGCAGACCGTATACAGTTGCCGTCAAGTCTGGCAATTAAATTACTGCTTATTATAATATTCATTAACTCCCACATTATTGACAATAATTACCTCTCTGGAACTGTACCTTAGTCCACGTTAAACTGGTCCTACTCTACAACTAGGAAAGCTGAAACAAACAACAACTCGTTAAAATTCAGTCTAACGATTCAATAAGCTTACTGCGGCCAGTTTACTGGTCACTTATCCCTGAAGAAAAGGTTCGACAGAAGAGGAGCTCAAGGTGTTTGCTTCTCGGCCTAATTGTATGAAAGACACTTAAGTGCCGGCACTTCCATTGGTTGCTGTCATTCTCCCGAGTGATGGTGACAGCGCAACGCTTCGAGACCCCAGGCTGGGTAGCAGTCGTGCACATGTCCAGGAATACAGGTGAAACCTTCACCCACATATTACATGTTAATCCTGAATACATGGAACATCTAAAACTTTGTGTTGTGTAGCTTACCCTTCAAAGCAGAGCGGTTATTA
>Ga0209755_10007822_pt1 | contig 11527 bp, 11 predicted proteins | sample TergutCo191P1_FD_187301 | JGI IMG/M metagenome (GOLD analysis project Ga0209755, IMG submission 187301) | Cornitermes sp. P1 segment gut microbial communities from Petit-Saut dam, French Guiana - Co191P1 (SPAdes) (version 2) | ecosystem: Host-associated > Arthropoda: Insects > Digestive system...
GATGGGCGCGGAGGAGGAAAGCCCCAAGAGGGTTGCGAGTGAGGCGAAGAGCCCCGCAGGGCCACCGGAGGGAGCCGTTTTTGAGGAACTTTTTGGGCGAGCAAAAAGTTCCCCGCCGGAGGCAAAACGCCCGAAGGGCAAAAAAGCGCGGGCCGCAGGCCCAAAGAGAACAACGCCCGAAGGGCGAAGAGAAACATTTCCAAAAATGGCCCGGGCCGCATGGCCCATATAAACCCAGCTTAGGGCAACGCCGCCTCCAACCTTGCAAACTCCTCGGCGGACAGGGTTTCAGGGCGGCGGCTGCCGTCAAGTTGCGCCACCTCGAGGCTTTGTTGAATGGACTGCTGTGCAAACAACGCCATGTCGCTTTTGAGGGCATTGGCCAGGGTTTTGCGCCTGCGGGAGAAAGCCGCTTTAACAAGCCGCATAAAACGCGCCTCGTCTTTCACCTGGCCACGCGGGGTTGGAAGCCGTCGCATTCTCAAAACGGCAGAGTCCACCTTGGGGGCCGGAAAAAAACAAGCGGCTGGAATACTCAACAACTTCTCCAATGCAAACTTGTGCCCCAACAATACGGACAAAAGGCCATAGTTGCGGTTGCCGGGGGGAGCCACCAGGCGCTCTACCACCTCGCGTTGCAGGCAAAACAGGGCACAACGCACAAAACGTGCTTGGCGCAATACGGAAAACAGGAGGGGGGCACTCAGGTGGTAGGGCAGGTTGCCCACCACGCTGCCTTCCGGCTGCGAGGTGAGGCTTTCAAACTCGGTTTTGACGGCATTCTGCTCCACAACGTGAAAGCGGGGCCAGGCATGCTCGCGCAATACTTTGGCCATGTCCCTGTCTTTCTCCACGGCCCATAGCTCCACCCCCGCCTCCAATAAATGCCTGCTCAAATGCCCCAACCCAGCCCCTAACTCTACCACCACCTCCCCGGGGGTTAGGCCGGCCAAGGCCACCATTTGCTGCAACAAAACCTCGTTGCCCAAAAAATTCTGCCCAAAGCTGTCCTTGGGACGCAGCCCTCGGGAGGACAACATGTGCCGGGGGGAGTCCAGGGCCCCATGGGTGGCCCTTTCAGTGGGAGGGGGGGTGCTGTCCATGCGTATCCTCCAAATGCCAGGTGGGCCTCGCATCCAAGGCCAGGGTGCTTCTCTCGCCACGCATATGGGCCTCATAGCCGGCCAATGCAATCATCGCCGCATTGTCTGTACATAGGGAGGGTTTGGGCAAATAGAGTTGGAGGCCGGCTTGGGCTGCACGCTCCACCGCCAACCCCCTCAAACGGGAATTGGCCGCCACCCCCCCGCCCAGGGCCACGGCCCCAAACCCCAGTTGCTTGGCCGCAGCCATACATTTTTTTGTCAATACGTCGGCCACCGCTTCTTGGAAGGAGGCGCACAAGTCATAGAGGGCTTGGCCGGTGGGTATGCCTCTTTGGGCAACGGCATGCGCAACAGCGGTTTTGAGTCCGGAGAAGGAAAAGTCATAGACGGACTTTCCCGGGAGGGCGCGGGGGAAGGAGAAGGCCTGGGGGTTGCCCTTTTGCGCCAACACATCCACCTGCACTCCCCCGGGGTAGGGCAGGCCCAACAGGCGGGCCACCTTGTCAAAAGCCTCCCCTGCCGCATCATCCCTCGTGGAAGCCACCTTGGCATAGCGGCCAAAAGCCTCCACGGCAAACAAATGCGTATGCCCGCCTGAAACCACCAGGCTGAGGAAGGGCGGTTTTGGAAATGTTTCGGCCAAGGCAATGGCCAGGAGGTGTCCTTCCAAGTGGTTAACGCCTATGCAGGGGCGTCCATAGGTGCGCGCCAAAGTTTTGGCCGCCAGCACCCCCACCAGCAAGGCCCCCTGCAAACCGGGCCCTGCCGTCACGGCATAGAGTGCCACCTCGGAGAGTGTTTTTTGGGCTTTTTGCAGGGCTGTTTCCAGGCAAGGCAACAATTGTTGGAGGTGGTTGCGGCTGGCAATTTCCGGCACCACGCCGCCAAAGCGTTGGTGTGCGTCCACTTGCGTCAACACCACGTCGGCCAATATTTCGCGGCCGTTTTGCAAAAGCGCCACGGCTGTCTCGTCGCACGAGGTTTCAATTCCCAGCGTCAGCACACCCAAGCCCTTGGAAGTCGCGCTCAATATGCTCAATATAGGAGTGCGCCTGTGTATATTTGCGGTTGTTTTTCCCAAAACGCATGGTTTCGGCATAGGCTAACTTTGCTGCCTGCAAATGCTTGCACCGTGCGGCTGAGGGGCGGGTTTCATTCATCCCCAAAACCTGGTGGGCAAAACCTGCGGCGCGCCAATAGTCGGGGTTGGTTTTATAGGAGTCCCGGAGCGCGTCCAACAGCCGCAAGGCCGCCAAAGTTTGGCGAGCATTTTCTGATGTAAATGCCAGGGAAACGCCATAGAGGAAGTCAAACTCCAAAGGGCGCGCAGGGTATTTTTTGAAGAGTGGCTCTATTTTGTTGAGTTCCACAAGCGCCAACTCAAACTTGTCTTTCTGCACATGCTTTCTGGCCGCGTCCAAACCTGCGGAAATGCGCTCATCGCTGGGTATGGGCTCGGGTTTTGGGCGCCCTATTGCTTTGAGGGCTCCATTGGTTTTTTCAGCAGGCGACACGGTTTGGGCCACCTGGGTTTTGGGCGTCGGGGTTGGCGGGTGTACCTCAAGGGAGGCATTGGGGCCGCTATGCTCGGAAGGTGAGGGCGTGAGGGGGAGGCGCTTGGCTTGCACCGTCGGCGCCTTCTGCTCAACAAGTTGTGCATGCACAGAGGGCGGCTCCTGTTGCTCTTTAAGTTGCCCTTCAAGCTGCACAACAATATCTCTGCGGCGTTTCTGTTGCTCCTTCTGCATAAACCATACCCAGGCCACCACCCCCGCAGACAAGGCCACAGCAATACTCCACACAAACCACTGGCTCGTCTGCCAACTCTTCGGCGCTCTTCTTGCCCGCGCAGGCAACGCCTTGGCCTCAGGAGGTTTGGGCGGGGGAGCTTCTGCGGCTTCTTCCAAATAGGGCTCGGAAACCACATAGAGGTTGGGCGTGTTTTCGCCTAACCCCTCTTCATATAATGTTTCTGTATCCGCGTTTGAGGCTTGTGCGTCCTGGGAAGGCCATGGCGGAGGAGGGTCCGCTTGTGCGTCCCGAGAGGCCACTGAAAACATGCGGGCTGCCCCACCAAATATGGGCGGAAGCAAACGTTTGGCCTCCTCTTGGGCGGCCAACTCCGGTGAGTGTACCAACGGTAACACCGGCCTTGGCTTGTGCTGCCTCTCAAATTTAATAATGGTTACCCCACGCTTCGGCCTCAACGGGGGCTCTGCCACCAAAGGAGGCATCTCGGGCTCGGCCGCTGCTACTTCATTCGCAACAGCTTCCTGTGCCCCTTGCAAGCTCTCGTTTCCAAAAACCACTTCGAAGCGTCCTTGCTCACCTCGTTTTATGGTCATCGTATTCTCCCCTTCGCGCCATCCGACAACAGTCGCTTTGAGCTCGTGCGCTCACGTGGATAAATGACACTCCCTCTCCCTCGCTTGGTGTATCCTAAACTCCTACGTCGCCCTTGTCCACCCTTGAAAAAACAACTCTAAGCCCTTGCCTGCCTCCAAAATTCACCTCCTGGTGCCCTCCTCCTCTTCTGAACAGCCTCCATCACTTTTTCGAAAACTGCAACTGCCGCATCGCTTCATAAGTAGCAATACCTACTGCCGTTGACAAATTTAGAGAGCGTGTACCTTCCAACATGGGAATTTTTAGGCGCACGCCCTTGGAGGTTTCATAAACCTCCTGGCTTAACCCACAAGTTTCAGAGCCAAAAAGAAGATGGTCCCCCTCCTCATAGTCCACGGAAAAGCAACTCGTTGGGGCTTTGGACGAAAACAACCAACGACGAGACATACCCCACTCTTCCAAATAGCCCGAAAACGCAGAATAGTATTTCAAAAAAACTTTGTCCCAATAATCCAACCCGGCCCGACGCAAATGCTTGTCCTCTATGGAAAACCCCAATGGGCCCACCAAAATTAACCGACACCCTGTTACGGCACATAAACGAGCAATATTTCCCGTGTTTGGAGGAATTTGAGGCGACACCAAAACCAGACTCATCGGCTTCATCAACCGTCTCAACATGGGGAATGCACCTATGCGCCATCCTCAAAACACGCAACCGTATTGTGACATATAAAACCGCCAAAACCGAAAACTTTGCCAAACAGTGACGCAATGTTGAGTATACACGCGTTTCCTGTGGGCTTGGGGCCTCATGTTTTGCCTTGCAACAACACCCATAGTTTCTCTATGCAGTTAGTTTCTCTATGCAGTTGGCCCCTAGGTGTTGCTCTGTTGGACAAATACGAAAAAACGTTTCATATGCCACACGCATTTTTATCCTCAAGGCCGGGGCCTTTTGCCACGGGTGCACATTCAGCTTTGGAATTGCTTGCAGGTACATTACACTTCCCATGGGCTCACACTGGAGACTGTCTTGCGTTTGAAACCGGCTGACTTTGCATTCGCTTCTGGACCTGTACAACAAAGGAGCCTATTCTAGGGAAAGGCATGCGGATTTTAATGGCCGGGCAAACCCATGTTGGGATGAAGCGTTCGCACAATGAGGACAGGCTTCTCATGATGCCGGAGGAACAGCTCTCTGTGGTTGCAGATGGAATGGGCGGACACGCCTCTGGGGAAGTCGCTTCACAAATCGCCGTGGATGAGATGGCCAACTTCTTCTTCATGACGGAGAAGGACCATGACGCTACGTGGCCTTTCAAAATGGACAAAGCCCGTAACTATGACGAAAACAGGCTGGCCACCGGCATTAAACTCGCAAATGTCAGAATTTATGAGCGACAAAACTCAGACCCCAAATTCAGAGGCATGGGGACCACCATTGTCAGCGCTTATTTCACTCCTGAATGCACCTATATCGCCCACGTCGGCGACAGCCGCAGTTATTTCTTGCGCTCAGGTGCACTCAAACAACTCACCGAAGACCATTCCCTCCTCAACGACTATTTGAAAACCAAAAAACTCGCCCCAGAAGAAATTGATAATTTTCCCCACAAAAACGTCATCCTCCGCGCCCTCGGCATGAAAAATACCGTCCAAGTCGACTTGCTGCGCGTCACCCCTCAACCAGGGGACTTGTTCCTCCTCTGCTCGGATGGGCTCTCCGGTATGGTGCCGGATCCCGAAATTGCAACCATCCTCTCCTCGGCTTCTGACTTGGACAAAACATGCTCCACCCTTATCCAAACAGCCAATGACAAGGGCGGTACGGACAACATTACTTGTGTGCTTATCCGCTGCTTCGCCTCCTAGGGCAACTGCACCGGAATCCACTCCTCCCCCACAGCAATGCCTGAAGCATAGTGTCGGTTGGGCCCCAACAGTGTGGCACCTTCCAATAGGGCCGCACTCTGAAAAGACTGCTCCTGGCCCAACTGTACGCCTGCACCCACAGAAACAAAGGGCCCCAACCGCCCCTGGTTCAACCGCTTCCCCGCAATCCATAAAGGAGGCATCAACAATACACCCCGGCCAAAACATACCTCCCCCTCCAGGTGTATGGCCTCCGGCGTAGGCGTACGCCAGGGCCAATGCGGGAAAAAAGGACTCCCGTCCACTCGGCCCGCCATTAAGTCATGGTGCGTCTGCAAAAAACGCTCATGCGTCCCCAAGTCAGACCAATAGGGCGGAGAAGAAAGGCAATGCGCACGAATGAAACAACCTTCGCTGAGCATATGAGGGAAAATGTCGTGGGCTATGTCCAAAAAACCCGGACGCTCCAAATAGGGCAATACCCCAGAGGATAACACATATGCACCCATAAAATGCCACGGCTGCGTGCGCGCACCCCCAGGACCACGGCCCGCAAGCCGACATATCCGGCCCCCCTCGTCTACCTCTACCGGGTTGTAGGTGGCCCCCTGCGGCATGGGCATCACCAGCAAACTCGCATCCGCCCCAGAAGCAAGGTGCTCTTCAACAACCGAAGCCAACTCCATGGCCACCACCGTGTCCCCATTCAACACCACCCAAACGTCTGCACGAAGACGCCGCGTTAACTCCCTCAACCCCCCGCCAGTCCCCAATAACACCTCCTCGTGGGAAACAACCAAACCAAGCCCCAACCGCTCCGCCTCCACCCTCGCCACCGCCTCCATCTTCTGAGCAAGGTGGTGCACATTCACGCCCACTTCGCGTATGCCTGCCTTGGCCAACAAAGCCATGGGAAAACGCAACAGCGGTTGGCCCAACAACGGAATCGCCGGCTTGGGCCACCTGGAGGTCAGTGCACCCAGCCGCCTACCTTCGCCTGCGCATAACACCAAACCAGCTGCTTTCATGCAAACTCCGGCAACCAACGCGAAAGCAAACCCTGCAACCCGGACAACTCCGGCAAATGACTGAGCGCTATACGTGCATAACGCAAGGAGGCGGGAATGAAAGGAAGAAAACCAGGGTTCTTCTTCTGGCGCGCAATATATTCAAAACGAGCAGCATCTTTGAGTTTGCGTTGGACTGTCAACAACTCAAACTCCTGCACAAAAGCCTTCTCATCCATGCTTTCACCCGAGTGTCTGGCAAAACAAGTTATATAGTGCCTTATCATCTTCAATACAAAGTCAGGCTCCAACTCAATGTAGCTGTCTCTCAACAAAGCCACCAAGTCATAGGCCCGCGGCGCCAACAAAGCGTCCTGAAAGTCAATGAGGTGCCACCGGCCTCGCTTCAACATGAGGTTGCGACTTTGAAAGTCACGGTGGCTAAACCCTCGCGGCAAAGCAGCCAACCTGCATGCCAATGCCTCAAAACACTCCAACAACGCCGCATTGTCTGCCGCCGTGCGCGGTAGGGTGCTCCATATGTCAAGGCCCCACTCGCGAAAATGCTCCAGCTCCCACATATAAAGCGCCTTGTCAAATTCACGCCTAAACCCAAGACAGTCCGACGAAGGCGCTTTCTCCGCACGCGCACGCAACTGCGCCAATAAGTCCGTCAACGCAACATAACTGGCTTCCAATGCGCCCGGGTGCTGCTTCAAATGCACCTCCAACGTTGTGTCTCCCAAATCCTCAAGCAACATCATCCCCCGCGCTTCGTCAAAACAAAATACCGCGGGTACAGGCATCCCCAAACCTTGCAAATAACGGTGGACGTTGAGAAAGGGAAGCTCCTCGGTGGAGGGTTGAGTCCCCCCCTCCTCGCTTTGCTTCAAACCCTCCTTCGGCATTCGCATAACAACCCAGGAGTCCTCCCCCTCTGCCCCTCCTGGAAGGACTATGCGAAAATAGGAGCGAAGCGACGCGTCCTGCTTGAGTCGAACAACTTGGGCACCCAAAACCTTGAGCCCCACGGCCTCTTCCACCAGCCCCCTCATCTGCGCTTCTTCGTCTTTCATGTCAAACACCCGCCTTTGGACAAATAAACCTGCTGCCTCCTGGGGAATACATAGGCAAAGGCAAAGCCACACGCAAGTTTCTGAAAACTTAGTTCCTCTCCCACCACAAAAAACGACTCTCCCCCGGAAACAAATGCTCCAACTGCTCAAACTCCGCCTTCTCCCCTCGGAAAACCTCTATGGTGGCCTGGCATGCACTTTTCAACTTCAGCTGCGTTATGCTGGGTGGGACTTCCAGCCACTCCTTGCTGCTCAGCTGAAGCCCTGTGCCCTCTATGCTGACGGTACATGCCTCCCCAGCAACCATACGTATGTAGCGGTAGGCCTCCTTGCGCTTCTCCAAAACATTCCATAACCTCGGCGGCGGGCCCTCCTTCTCCGCCTTCGCCCTCGCCTCCGCCTTGTGCTTTTCTCGCGCACGCACAAAACAATGCTTGGGCAACCCATGGGCGTCGTCGGACTTCTCTAGGCGCTCCAACTCAAAAGGCGAAAGCAACAACATGAGTGCACATTGTTGGGAGACACGCTCCTGCCACTGTACATATTTTTGGAGAATGCAAAACCCACAACGCAACTCTTCACCCGTCCCGCCTTCTGCCTGCCGCCCCCCGTCCAAAGCACGCAAAATGGCCCAAGCATCCGGCCGAGTGCACTGGCAAATACGCAACTCCTTGGAAACAAGAAAGCCCGTGGCATGGTCCGGGTTCGCCTCCATGTCCCTAAACTTCTGCGCAAGCAAAGCCCACCTCTCACGCAAACTCTCGGAGTCGGACATAGGCGGAGAAGGCGAGGGCGAGGGGGTAGAAGAGGGCACACCCGTGGAGTGTATTTCCGGCACAGGTATGGGCTGTCCATGTACATGGGCAATGCCCCATACAACGGTTGTTGCCAAACCAAACCAAAACACTTTTCTCAAAGTGCCCTGTAGTCTATGCGCAAACCCCCCACCAACAGAAGCAAAAGCTTTCTTTTCATCCCCAGGGGGTATTTCAACCGTACTCCTTCCACACACTTCTTCCTCACACTCCTTTCACGCACTTTCTTCCACGCACTTCTTCCACGCACTTTCTTTCGCACTTCTTCTGCCCCCTCCCCCTGTTGGCCTTTCCCCCCTCGGGTGGGGGGTTGTCGCATTGCATAGGCACTATGGAAGCCCACTGTACCTGCTGAAGCTTGTGGGGGGGTGTTTGCTGCACTCACCCCAGGGGGGGCCCTGGCCAGGTGTACGGGCCATTTTGAGGGGGTGGGGTGAGGGCCGGAGTTTGTTGGGGGTTTGTTGGAGGTTTGTTGGGGGTTTGTTGGAGGTTTGTTGGGGGTTTGTTGGAGGTTTGTTGGGGGGGGCGGCATGGGTTGCGTATGGGCATTTTGGGGGGGAGGCGCAGGGGAATATTTCTGAAAAACAGCTGCCCTTGGGGCCCAGAGAAACCCATTCCGTTTGTCCGGTACCTTGGTGTATAGGCCTTTATATGACGAAACAAACCCGCGGTTTGTCCCTCTCCAAAGCCTCGCACGTGGGGCTTGGGTTGAGTGCTGTTTCCATGTCCGCCCTGGCCCTGTGGCAATGGTTGGAATTGGTGAAAGTACGCCGGGGGGGCAATGCGGCCTGCAGCATCAACGACACCCTCAACTGCGAGAAAGTATGGGACACGGCCTTTGCCACCTGGGTACAGGCCAAGCTTGGCATACCCGTGGCGGCCTGGGGTATTGTTTGGGGCGTGGGTGCTTTGGTTTGGGTGGTGGGCCTTTGCCTCAAAAAAAACCCGGCCTGGTTGGGTATTGGCCTATGGGGGGCGAGGGTTTGGGCCCTAGGGGGGGCGCTCTCCTGCGCTATATTCGCTTATGTCTCCTGGCAGGCAGGCGCTGTTTGCCTTACCTGCATGGCCACTTTCGCCCTCGTCCTGCTTTATGCCCTCTGCGCCTTCGCCCTCCTGCCTTTGAGTGCCCCCTCCCCTAAAAACAGCTTCTCCTTCGCTTCCCTCCTCAGCCTCGCCCTCGTCCTCCTCTTCGGCGCCCTCCTCCAACCCTTTGGGGACAATACCAAACCCACCCCCATTGCCCCCCTCCTTCCCCTGGGAAACCATGCACCTGCCGGCCCCCCCACGGTTAGCCTTGGGCCTGCCGCCAGCTTGGAGGCCTTTCTCGCTACGTTGAGTCCCAAAGCACGTGAGGAGGTGAAACGCGCGCGTGAGGCCTTCTTGGCAACACCCAACCACCCCCTCGCCGCGCCTACACCCGCTCGCAGCCATAGGCAGGCACCTGTCGTGTTGCAGGACTTTACGGACATTCGGTGCAGCCACTGCAAAACCGCTGAGGCCGTGCTCTCCCAACTGCTGCGTATTGTGCCCGAGGGTAGCCTCGCCGTGGAGCCTCGTTATTACCCACTGGACAGGAAGTGCCACCCCTCCTCCTCTGCCCTCCTCCCGGGTATACCCCCGGAGGGCGTACACTGCACGGCGGCTTTGGCGCAAATTTGCCTGGAGGGCGCCGCGGACTTTGCACAGTTGCGCAGCGCTTTGTTTCACGCAGCCAAATTGGAAACCCGCGTAGACGTGCTGGCTGTTGCCTCCAGCGGAAAAACCCCACGCGCCCAGTTGGAAGCTTGCATGGCTTCGCCGGACGCTTTGGCAAGGTTGCATGCTGACATTGCTTTGGCCGAAAGCCATGGCATTCGTGGGACGCCCTTCTTCCTCCTCAACGGCAAACCCGTCGGCTTTTCACTCTCCTTTTGGGTGGCTATGGCACTGGCCGGGGGCAATGCGGAGCACCCGGCCTTCTCTGCGTTGAGTGCGCCCTAACAAGCCCTCTTTGTGTTGCAGGCAACCGTCCCTCGTTCAGCTGCCCGTGCTTGCGCCACATGCTTTGTTTTGCCTATTCAATGCTCAACCGCCACCCTTTTTGAATGGCGGCGTTCAGGTTCCCTGGGGCAGTTGTCTGCCCATAATAATGGCGTCCCACTGGTAACATATTGTACTGTCCGCCCGCAAGGCGCAGGAGTGAAACCAACCCACCGCAATGCTTCCCATAAAGTTGCACTCCCCCAGCAACCCCCCGAGGGGTAAGCACCGTCTGTGGACAACATGTTTTTGGGGGGGCCTTTTTTGGAATGGTTCTTTTTTTGCCCTCCGGGCGGGGTTTCTTTAACTGAGAATGTTTTTTTGGGCCTGCGGCCCGGGCCTTTTTTTGAAAAGGGTTCTTTTCGCCCTTCGGGCGGGGGTTTTTAACTGAGAATGTTTTTTTTGGGCCTGCGGCCCGGGCCTTTTTTTGCCCGTTGGGCCTCCTTGTTCCGCCAAGGGCGGGTCACTTTTTTTGGGTGCCCAAAAAAAGTAACCAAAAAAAACCACTCTGGCCGAGGGCCTTGGCCTCACTTGCAACCCTCTTGGAGCTTTCCTCACCTGTCTCCATCAGCGAGGGTCGCGGGACCGCGTGCAAAACTTGGGGCGTGTCAGCAGTGCCGTTTGAAGCCACCTCGAAAAGCACGCCTCACCCACAACCCTCCTGGGGCCACTCGAAACAGCCTCGAAAAACACCCTTCACTCGCAACCCTCTTGGGGCTTTCCTCTTCCGCGCCCATCAGCGAGGGTCGCGGGGCCGCGTGCAAAACTTGGGGCGTGTCAGCAGCAGTTTTTGAGGCCAACCGCCTGCTTTCAGCAAGCGGCTATATAATGCTGTTGGAGTGTCTAGTTTGCGTTGCTTTCTGTCAACCTGTGGATTGACATGAAGTAATGTAAAGTTGGCATATGGGTGTTTGAAAGCCTCGTGTCGAAGACACGAGGTTGAATGCAGAGAGCATTGCTGACATGCTCCAAGTTTTGCACAGCGCCCCGCGACCCTCGCTGATGGGCGCGGAGGAGGAAGACCCCAAGAGGGTTGCGAGTGAAGGGTGTTTTTCGAGGCTGTTTCGAATGGCCCCAGGAGGGTTGTGGGTGAGGCATATTTTCCGAGGTGGCCACAAATGGCACTGCTGACACGCTCCAAGTTTTGCACAGCGCTCCGCGACCCTCGCTGATGGGCGCGGAAGAGGAAAGCCCCAAGAGGGTTGCAAGTGAGGCCAAGGCCCCGCAGGGCCACCGGAGGGAGCCGTTTTTGAGGAACTTTTTGGGCGAGCAAAAAGTTCCCC
>Ga0209755_10007823_pt1 | contig 11527 bp, 8 predicted proteins | sample TergutCo191P1_FD_187301 | JGI IMG/M metagenome (GOLD analysis project Ga0209755, IMG submission 187301) | Cornitermes sp. P1 segment gut microbial communities from Petit-Saut dam, French Guiana - Co191P1 (SPAdes) (version 2) | ecosystem: Host-associated > Arthropoda: Insects > Digestive system >...
AAAGGGTTCGGGCGGGGTAACGGTATAAACAAGTTCCCGGTTTCCCCGAATCAGCGGCGCACTGTCGATACCTGCCATTTCCGCAAGGATGTTGAGGTCTACCGAACGCCCGCCTACCGCGACACGCTGCCAGTGGGGGTTTTCCGGCCAGTCCGCTTCTATGCCAAAGCGGCGCTGGTTTTGCAGAGCATAAGAGGCGGCAATAAAACGCGGCACGAAATGTATCGTTTCGGCTCTAAGGAGTCTCCGCTCGGAAAGAACCCAGTAGTTATCAACGCCGCTGCTTGTCATAAGCCGCCTGAGACCGTTCGGGCCGGCGTTGTAAGCGGCAAGAGCCAAAGGCCAATCGCCGAAAACGCGGTAATGCCCGCGCAGTTTACGCAGTGCGCCGTCTGTCGCTTTCCAGAAATCCCGGCGCTGATCCATCCAGTCAGTTATGCGTATATCAAAGTAGGATATGCTGTTTTCCATAAACTGCCACAAGCCGACCGCGCCGGATCTGCTTACCGCAGTATTCAGGAAAGCCGACTCTATGACCGGCAGATAGGCCAGTTCGGGCGGCAGATCCATTTCGGCAACTTTCTGCCGTATAAAGGCGAGGTACGGCCCGCCCCTTCTCATAATGGCGGCAAGGGATGCGCGGCCTGAGGGAGTGGCGTTGTGCCGTATATAGTGCTGTGTAAGCGGGTTTTCCATGGCCCCCGGAAGCAAAAGAAGGCTGTTGTCCGGGATAAAAGGTGTTTCCGGGCGGCTTGTGGGGCGGTTCACCGGAACCGCGGGGCGCACACTGCGGAGGGGCCGGGAGAACAAAGGCGCTTCTTCGGCAGCTTCAGTGACCAAAGAAGCCAGTACCGCTTCTGTCTGCCCTGCTTGAATCTCCGTTGCCGAAAGCGTATTCGCCCAGCCAAAGCAGGCGAAGAAAGCCAGCGCAAAAAACGTCCGTATTTTGTGTGTTAAACATTTTGTCAATAACATTTAAAAAAAGCTCCTCGTTTTTATTTTACGGCCTGTCGCCGTAGAAAATCCCCGCCCATTCCCAACGACCGTGCATTTCCGGATCAGGGGGGAAGTGTATTCTTCTGAAATAAAAATACCAAATGGGAAGGAAGGGGTGCCATCCCCATGTTCGCAGGAAAGCTTCGTTACCGTTGGGGCTTACCTCCACCGCGTTCGCGTAGTGTATCCGGTTACCCCGCATAAAGTCCGCAAGGTTAAAAACCGCATGCCCCGCTCCCGCCCCGACAGCGGAATCTTCGTTTTCCCAGGTGCGGGTAAAGAAATTCACCTTGGCGTGGTAGCGCAAGAGCCGCACCGGTGAGTTGGCGTTCAGCGCGGACTTGACGGAATGTGCCAGGGCGTCAAGGGTCGCAAAAGTCCAGTCCCGTGCGGAGTTGTTGAAATCAACGATACGCCTTGCGTAACTGTGGGCATCGGGAAAACCGGGGACATCGGTGTGGGGGGTGGAATGGGAAAGGAAGCGGGTAAAGGCTCTAATGGCGCTCTCCCATTCGCCTATGCCCTCGTAAGCTTTGGCCAGCATAAAGTAGGCTGTACCCGGATCGATTTGATCCTGGAAGCGGGTAAGCAGTTCCTCATAATACCACACCCTTTGCCGCGGGTCGGCTACCAGGCTGACAAGCTGTTTTAAAGACGCCAAATGTATCGACCTGCCCTGGATTTCCAAATCAGGGAAGTTCTTTACGATCATGTCAAAATAAAGCGCCGCCACCGGGTAGGCTTCCAATTGCAGATGGGCAAAAGCGACCATAAAGAGGTAGTATGCGTTGTATGGGTCATCCGGATATTGGTGTATCCGCCCGTTCAGAAAGTTGATAAGCCTGGTAAACTCGCCCTGTCTGAGATAGATGTTGGATATCTCTTTGATAATTGCCATTTGTTCCCGGCCATTTTCGGGTTCTTTGGCAAGAAGGGTAAAGAGTTCTTTCAGGGTTTCCTGCTCTGCGGGGCTTCCGCTTATAAAGTAGGGATTGACATGCGGCGCGGTTCCGTTGAAAACAGAAAGAACTTCCACGCTATGGCAGTGTGATAAAGAAACGACTGCTACAACTACCGACAAAGAAACGGCTAAAATCTTGATACCTTTTCTTTTTCTCATAGTTTTTATGGTATCACATTAAACATGCATTGGCAAGAGAAGGGGATGTGTTTATAGTCTATAGTATGATGTCCAGATTAATCCGCAGATTTACCGCCAATCTTGTCTTCTTCGCAGGGCTTTTCCTTATGGTTTTAGGGATCAGTTTTTTGCTTGGAGTTTTGGAAGGGGCTTCCCGAATTTCGGTTTTCGTCGCGTTTTTGCTTGTCGTTGCCGGGGCCCTTTGCGCGATGTTTGCCATAAAGCTTAACAAGCAGCCCTATTACCTTTTTTTCGCTTCTGTTTTTATGATGACGGGCCTTTTTCTCTTTCTTTCGGCCCTGGGGATTATCACCATGCCTATTCCCCGCTCCTGGCCCCTGGTTTCGGTGTTTTCCGGCCTCGCCCTGCTTCCCATGGGCTGGCGGCGTTACGGCACGCTTCGTAAACATTACATTGTTTCTTCCTGCGCTTTTGTTATTCTGGGATGTGTACTTCTGGTTTTCTCACTGCAAATGGTTCCTTTCTCTTTTCGGCGCTTCATGCAAGACTGGTGGCCCCTGCTCGTGTTGTTTGGGGGCCTTACTCTGGTACTGATTTCCCTTGGGGGCCGCAAGAGTGAATAGAAGCTCAAAATTCGCCGGCAGGAGACCGCAGACTTCCAGCTTTTTTCGTCTCTTTCCGGTGCTATTTTGTTCTCTCTTTGCGTGGGTTTCCTGCGGTTCGACTCCCCCGCCCAGCCAGGGAGCCCCGCTGACGGAGGTTCCCATAGCGCCCCGTCCCCCGGATCAGCCGGAAGCGCCCACGCCCCCTCCGCCAGCCCCCGCCGGCGGCGGCGGTATTGTTGACGAAATCCGCTCCCACACCGAAAGAGGCACCCCCTCTTCCATCCTGCATGCCCTGGAAATTATCCGCAGCCGGAACCTGGGCGGCTCTGAATTTGGCCGCGTGATGAATTTTGTCAATGTAACACTGCTCAGAACGCTTTACCCCTCTGTGGAGGCGCAGCTGCCGCCGCTGGATCCCCCGCTCGTCCATATCTATTCCCGCATTCTGCGTGATGCCGAAACAGGCGTTTATCTGTCGCCGCGCCCCAATACCACCGATTACCTGGAACTGATTCTGCCTTTTCTCGCCTACTATCCCGGCAGAAACCGCAACCCGGACGGTTCCCGGCAAAGCACCGCGGGAAGCCCCGCCCCGCCTGAGCGTTTCCTTGCGGCCCTGCCGGATCTGCAAAGGGCCGTGACACTGAACGAGGGATCTGTCCTGGCCCATTATTTTATCGGGGTTGTGTATGAACAAACCAGTAGGCTGGAAGACGCGTTAAGGCGCTATTCCGGTATATGGGAGCGGGTTCCGGAGTTTTTCCCCGCGGCACTGGGTATGGCCCGAATCATGGATATCCAGGGCCGCCGGCAGGAAGTTGTTCAGCTCCTTTCAAACCTGACAAGCCAATTTCCCAATAACCTCCAAATTATGCGCCAACTGGCCCTGGCCTATTACCACCTGGGCGACTGGGCCCGGGCAGAATCCGCCGTAGCCGGAATACTCCAGAGAAACAACCGGGACGCGGAATTTGTCCTAATGAGGGCCCACATTCTGGTAGAACAGCGGCAGTTCCTCAGGGCCCAGGCACCCCTGGATATATTCGCTACAATCAACCCCAACAACGCGCTTTTTCTGTTTCTCCGCGCCAGGGTTCAGGCCGAAGGCTTCAATAACCGGGACGCCGCCCTGAACTACCTCAGAACCATACTGAGAAGCAACCCAACACCAGCCAACAGGGATGTTCACGAGCAAGCCTCGATATACGCCGCCCGCCTTTTTATGGAGTCCCCCCGGCCAGCCGATCAGAACGAAGGCAGGGAACTTCTTGTCAGGCTTCTGGCCTCGCCCTCTCCATCCCTGGATGTAATTTCGCTTGCCCTTGATGATGCCATACGCCGGGAAGCCTGGGGTGAAGCCCGCACCTTCGTGAACCGGCTTTTAAACGAACGCCGCTCTTTCCATGATTTGCATGCGGCGCATACGCTGGAACGCGCACAGGGAAACAACGCCGCCGCCCTCGCCTTTGCACGGGAACTCCACAGCCTGGATCCCGCCAACGAGGAAGGCATCATCACCTATATTTCAGCGCTGATTGACACCGGCCGCCGTGACGAGGCCTCCAGGATGATAGAAAGCCGCCTGAGCGTTGTGCCCAGCGGCTCACTCCGCAGCCGTTACTTTTTTCTCCGCAGCCGCGTCAGGGGCAGTGAAGCCCTGATGATGAACGATCTGCGCTCCAGCCTTTTTGAAGACCCCCGCAACCTTGATTCCATTATCGCCATGTTTGAAATACATCACCGCCGCAGAGACGAAAGACGGGCCGTATACTATCTGAGGCAGGGCCTTGCCCTTGCCCCGGATAACCCCCGGTTAAGGCGCTATGCGGCGGAATACGCCTCGGCCCTGGGAACCGGTTTTTAGCATTTTCTGCCAAAGTGTATATACTGATTCTTTTCAGCGCCGGGAAAGTCCACAGGCAAGCAGAATGGCGCTCATTTTATCATAGCAAGGCATGTTCCTGCCAGACTTTGATAAACTGAAGCGCGAACTGCGGGACACCCCCAAAGTAGGTATTGATAAAAGCAGCCAAAGGCCGGCCAACGTAGCGGTAATGCCAGGGCTCAAAGCGGTAGCCGGTTATGTGTTCGTAGCCGTCAGGGTAAGAGAGCGTCCAGCCGAAACTGCCCGCATTGTGAATGAGCCAGCGCGAGGCCGCCGTATACGCGAAATTGTCGTGAATGGGATAAAAGTCAACGGCAGTGCCAAGCTGGTGCTCGCTGTGGCCGGGACGCGCTGATTGGCGTTCGGCGGTTTCAAGGCCGAACGTATGCACCTGCCACGCGAAAATCTCGGCCTGACGCGCGGCAGAGCGGTAGGTGGAGGCCGCTATAAGCGTTACCCCGTCCGCGAGGGCTGCTGCTGCCATTGTTTCCAAAGAGGCGGCGGCGCTTTGGCGCAGGGAGAGGTCGTTTCGGGTTATGCGGAATGATCCCCCGGCGGTAAGCGGCACCAAATCATCCGGCGAATAATCAAGGGGCAGGGCATGCTGTTTATCCACCAACAGAAAGGTATAGTAATTCTCCTGGAGCAGTGCAAGGAGTTCCATGATAAAGGCAGGACTTTCAAGAATTGAATCGATAATGCTGCGGGTCATCTGCTCGGGGATTCCGGCTTCTCCCAATATCCAGCGCCAATAGCTGTCTATAAAAGCCACCCTGTCCGGGTCTGCCGGTGCTCCAAAGATACCGCCGATTTGCTGACCGTCCGGAGAGAAAAGGGCAAGCGTCTCGCCTGGATACAGCCCTGTTTCGGGGGGATTTTCGGCAGTAAAACCGCCCGGAGTTACGGTGCTTTCTTCGCCCGAATTTGAAAAAAAGATAATCACAAAAACCGCCAGAAGGATGATGGGGACTCCCGCCGCGATTTTCACAGCCAGGGGAAGTTTTGTTGTCTTTTGCATGTTCGGCCCTCCTATAGAATAAAACCTTCGTAAAACAGGATTGTAACACTTCTGCCGCCCATTGCCTACTCGCACACCGGCTTTTTAACTTGTTTAGACGCTTGACGCCTTACTGAAATCATGCTGAAATATTCCTATTGGCAGATGCGTTAAAAACATTTGGAGGAAGATAATGAGCAAAATGGATAGCGTTCGCCTTCAGGAGCAGTCAAAGCAGGACAAAATCAAACTGGTTACGGGTATCGCTGCCGCAGCGCTTTTGGTCCTGGCGCTTTTTTTTATCGTCGGCACGAACACGCCGGACATGGCCTCTGCCATGTTCATCCTTGCGCCGCTGGTACTTGCCGTGTTTGCGGTCGGCGTCTTTCTTGCCCTGCGCCTTGTGGGAAAAATGGAAAACGACAGCTTTGGCGAAGGGATATGCTTTGTTATGGACAACGCTCCCATGGTTTGCAGCCTGTATGACACGGACAACAACATCAAATACTGCAACGACAACGCCCACAAGCTCTTTGGCTTTAAGGACAGAGAGGAATATAGCAGGAATTACGCATCGAGCTTTCCTGAGGTGCAGCCAGACGGCAGCCGTTCGGATGATATTGCGCTCAAGACCATAAATGAGGTCGTAAAAACTGGAAGCGCAACAGTTGAATGGTATCAGAAAGCGTCAAACGGCGAGCTGCTCCCCCTTCACCTTACGATGGTACGTGCACGTTTTCAGGGCGAACAACACATGCTGGAATTTACCAGGGACAAACGCCCGGAACTTGAAGTCGAGCGGAAAAGGGAAGCGGCGGTCAAGGAACGGATGCAAGCCATAATGGATTCCTCACCCATGTTCTGTACGCTTCTTGATGATAAGGGAAATATTCTGGAGGTTAACCAGGAAGCGGAGCGTTTGTTCGATATAACGGACAGGCAGTTGCTCGTAAAAAATTATTACGACTTCTGCCCGGAACGCCAGCCGGACGGTACTCCCAGCAGCAAAAAGGCGGACGGCGAAATAGCAAAAGCCTTACAAACCGGCAACACCCGTTACGAATGGATGTACCGGCGCAGGGACGGAACACCGCTCCCGACCGAGGAGATTATTAACCGCATAAAGATTGACGGCAAGAATATGCTTATATCCTACAGCCGCGACCTGCGCGAACGCTACGCACGCAGGGAAAAAGACGCCCTGACCCAGCAGAACATCCAAACCATGATGGAACAGCTCAACGGCAATGTCTCCGAACAGGCCGCCGCCGTCACCGAATCCGCGGCGGCAATAGAGGAAATGGTCGCAAACATCCAGTCTGTCACCAACGCCCTGACCAAAAACGCCGAGCAGGTAACGGAATTGCAGTCAGCCTCGGAAGTGGGGAACAAGGGCATAAACGAAGTAGTTGCCGACATCCGGGGCATCGCCTCCGAGTCCGAGTCGCTTTTGGAAATTAACTCGGTAATGGCGAATATCGCCAGCCAGACAAACCTGCTTTCCATGAACGCCGCCATAGAAGCCGCCCACGCCGGGGAGGCCGGCCGCGGCTTTGCCGTTGTCGCCGACGAGATACGCAAACTGGCCGAATCTTCCAGCAATCAGTCAAAAACCATTGGAACAGTGCTGAAGACCATCAAGGCCTCGATAGACAAGATCACCAAGTCTGCGGAGAATGTGCTGAACAGGTTTGACACGATAGACGGAGGCATAAAGACCGTCGCGGAACAGGAGCACGGCGTCCTAAACGCGATGGAAGAACAGAGGCAGGGAAGCGAACAGGTGCTGCAAGCCATAGGCCAGGTAAGTGACATAACCCAGCGCGTAAAGAACGATGCCCAGCAGATGGTCCAGCGCCAGCAGGCGATGACGCTGTAAGGGAAAAATATCCCTTGACTTCATATATATCTGAAAATATACTGATATCATAAAAACCAAGAGGAGTGTATATTATGAAAAGGTTACTGTTTTTGTCTGTTTTATTTGCCATGCTGACGTTTGCCGCTTTTGCGCAGCCCACCATAACCGCTCAACCGGCCGCGGCAACAATTGAGTTTTCCGGATTTATAAACGGCAGCCTGTCTGTCGGGGCAAGTGCGGGGGGCCAAGCACTCAGCTATCAATGGTTCAGCAATACCGCAAACAGCAATGTCGGCGGTACACCCATAGCCGGAGCAACGGGTGAGAGTTTTTCCATCCCGACAAATCTCACGTCAGGGGAGCATTTCTTTTTTATCGAAGTCAGGGCGGGCGGCGCAGCTGTCCGTTCCAACGTGGCAATTGTCAGGGTCTTTGACTTTGACGAATGCGACTTGTGCTGAACCGGCTGTTATTGGGCAATAAGATACGCCGCTTCCCTGCCGGCAACCCTGCCAAAAACTACGGCGGCGGAAAAATTGCCCAATGTGGCTGTGACTTCTCCGGCGGCAAATAAGCCGGGTACTACAGAGCCGTCCGGCATAAGCGCACGGGCCCTTTCATCGGTAACAACACCGCCGCGAGTCATGTGAATCGCGCTTGATATCTGCATGCCGTAGAAAGGGCCTTCGTCCCTGAATCGCCGTGTAAAGGCAGTTGCGCGGAAAGGATCGCTGATATAACCGTCGACAGCCCTGTTAAAGGTTTCAACAGAGGCAACAAGGTTTGCCCCGTTAATCCCGAGCCTTTCCGCCAGTTCTTCCAATGTGTCGGCACTGACATGATAACCGGCCCGGTACAGTCCTACCAAACGGCGTGAACCGACATAATCTTCGTCAAACATATTCTGATCGTAAATATAAAACACCCTGCCGCCGGGCTGTTCCATAAACCTGTGCGCCTGGGGCAGACCGCCGACCGTTTCGGACGTGAAGCGTTCGCCGTCTTCGTTGACAAAAATGAATCCGGGGCTGGCTCCTATGCTCCCGGTCAATACGCGGTTTATGCTTAACACCGGCATGGCCATGACCAGCTCGTTCATTCGGGCCATCCAAAACCCGTGCTCCTGAAACACCGGGATAAAATCGCCTGTCGCATGTCGGGGGTTAGAGCTTGCTATGACCGCGGCGGGGGGCACAAGGCTTGCAATCAATTCCCTGTTTGCCGAAAATCCGCCTGTCGCCAGAATAACGGCATCGGCCATTATATTGTACCGGCCATGCCTGTCTTCTACGACAACGCCAAGAACCGCCCCGTCTTCTACAATCAAATCAATGCCTCTGGTGCCGGTGCGTATGTCCAGGCCCAGTTGGTACAGTTTTGCTTCCATTCCGGTCATTATATGATCGCCGGCATACGTGTCGGGCCCGGCTTTGTGGTGGAATCTGCCCCAGTTGTAGTTGAGTTCCACACCGAAACTTCTAAACCACCCGTCCACTTGATTGGCTCCCCGCGCCCATACCGGAATACGCGCGTCCACTATTTCGCGTCCGGCAATGTGGGCCTGGAAGCTTTCAAGCGTTTCTACCCTGTTATTTGCCAACTGCGCCTGGGTGTTAATTATCTCGGAAAAATTCATGTTGAACTTCCCGCTGCCGCCAAGGATATCAAGTTTTTCTATTAAAATAACGTCTTCCGCTCCCGCTTGCCTGGCTTCAATCGCGGCGGCAAGTCCTGCCGGCCCGCCTCCCACGATAACGATTCCGGTTCTTACAGGGGGCCGTTCTTTCGGCTGGGGAGCCGGCCCGCTGGTAAAGACCATGATGGCACCGAACTCAACGCCGGCTGACCTGGCCGCATCCGCAACCGCTGATTTTACCGCAAACGAAGTGAAAGTAGCGCCGGTAACGCTGTCAACAACGGGGGTGTTCGCTTCCAGGATGCGCCGGCGAAGCAAAGGGAATGCTCTTGAAATGGTGGGATAGGTCTCACGGTCAGAAATTAACGTGATATCGGTAATGTCTCTGCCGCGCATGGTAACGGCAAGCCTTAAGTCGCCGCCAAAACCTCTGCCTGAGCCTTCAAAAACAGTGCCTTCCTGACGCCTTCCGCCTTCCATAAGCTGGCACGCCGCCAATGAAAACAAAAACGCACAAAGCATAAGTGCTGTTATCAGTTTTTTCACTTTTCCCCCTTTGGAGCAGCTGTATTGTATGAGAATTAAAGATGGTTGTCAATGTTTGTTGTCTCTAACCGCATAAAAAACAGCACCGAAAGCGGCAACTGCCGTTTCGGTGCTGTGATATATACCTTACTGATTTGGATTAGGGCGCGGGTACACCTACTCCCGGGAAATGATCCCTGAGTGTGGGGTTAGCAACAAATCCGCCAATATTGTATACGTTTACAAAGCCTAAGGTCGCAACCGACCTTGCCGCAGGGATGGTCCTGCTTGCAGTCCCTCAGTAAACAAAGATGTGGATATCCCTGTACCCCAGCAGCGGGTCCAGGTTTGCCCGCTGTTGGGGCGTCAGTCTGGTAGCAATAAAATCCTGCCATTCGGTAAGCACAATGTCCTGGAAGCCCGCATGTGTCGCGCCGTCTTCCGCAACCGCCCCCTGGTTCGGCCACAGGCCGTGAACATCACCGGCAATATGGCCTTGAGCTTCCCGTTCGTGTATCCTGCGTGTGTCTATAACGACAACCGGAATTGCCGGGTTACTGAAGATGTCATAACTGCCCGGGGCGTTAAAGGCAAGCACATCGCTGTGCATTGCGTACCAAAACGGCCCCATCGGCTCGCTCAAGTGCGAAAAATCTTCCCCCGCCAGCGCCTGGACACGGAACCAGAACGGGCCGTCACTAAGATCGCTGCCAAAAGCAGTATTGACGTTCAAATACAGGACGTCTATGCCGTCAATCCTGTCGACCGCCGCGTTCGGATCAACGCTGTCGGCGTTCCTGAAAACAAGCACACTGAAGGTCTGTCGATCCTCAACGTCATCCCATGAAAGCCCCATCGGTCCTCCAAACGCCAAGGGCGCTATGTGCCCCCTGTTTAGAATCAGGTTTGCGGGGGTGTCTAAAACAGCAATCGGCTGTTCCGGTGCACATGATGAAAATATCACCAATACTGCCAGTGGAACGAGCATTTGCCATAGCTTTGACCTCGTCACTTAAAATCCTCCTGTTAAATTTTAGTACTTTAGGAAAACGTACCATGTAGTTTTGCTGTTGTCAATGGCGAAAAAAATGAGTCTATTGGATTAACCGGAGAGGCTGCAACGCTTACACACCTGCCTCCGCGGCATGGGCAATGCTTTCAGCATCAAGGCCGTTCCGGCGCAGCAGTTCCTCCCGCTGTCCCAGGGCGTCGAATTTCTCCCCTATGCCCAAAAGTAAAACCCTGCAGGAACAGTTCCGGCGCAGGGCAAGTTCGGCGGCATATTCGCCAAAACCGCCTGAGCTCCTTCCTTCTTCGGCAAAGACCATCAACTCATACTGGTTCATGAGGCTTGCAAGGTAATCTTCGTCTACGGGCTTGAGAAAGCGCAGATTGTACAGATCCGCCTGGATGCCGCGGGAGCGGAGTATATCCGCCGCCGCCGCTGTCTGCGCGTACAGGCTGCCGGTAAAGGCTATGCAAACGCGGGCGCTGCCGGGGCCTTTTATCAGGGTTCCCCTGCCGCTAACGATGGGCTGGGAAAACGCCGCGTTCCCGCCCATGCACAAGGCTTTGGGATACCTAAGCATCACGGGGCAGGATTCGGCAAGGGCCCACTGGAAAATCAGGGCGAACTCTTCTTCTCCTGCCGGGGCAAGTATGGCCAGGTTTGGCGATGAGCGGAAAAGGCTTATGTCGAATATTCCCTGATGCGTTTCTCCGTCATCGCTTACAAGTCCGGCGCGATCCAGGGCGAAGATCACCGGCAGGTTCTGGAGGCAGACATCGTGGATGATTTGATCCGCCGCCCGCTGAACAAACGTTGAATACATCGCCGCCACCGGGCGCAAACCCCGCGCGGCAAGTCCCGCCGCAAAGGTTACCGCGTGTTCCTCGGCGATTCCCACGTCAAAAAAGCGC
>Ga0209755_10007824_pt1 | contig 11527 bp, 5 predicted proteins | sample TergutCo191P1_FD_187301 | JGI IMG/M metagenome (GOLD analysis project Ga0209755, IMG submission 187301) | Cornitermes sp. P1 segment gut microbial communities from Petit-Saut dam, French Guiana - Co191P1 (SPAdes) (version 2) | ecosystem: Host-associated > Arthropoda: Insects > Digestive system >...
ACGCATAGATATCTGTCTGACAACACACAATACTCACAACATACAGACAGACAAACAGGCACACAGGCAGACATGCACCCTGCTAGATTCAGACATAGTTCGAGCAAGCAAGCGACTGCAGACCCACGCCTTAGGCCGCGCGGCCGCCGGGAACACTTCTTTCATCTCAGATCTCAATATTCAGTTTAAGAGTGTTGTTTTAGAACATATACAGCCTGCTTAGGGAATGCTGTTTATAGCTTATCTCAAATTCTCTCACAACGTTAGCATTTCAATTTCGTCGATGAATAATCCATTACGAAACCAAAATCTCCTTAGTAACGTAAGCTCATTGGCGAACCACTGACAAACAGAGCACACGTCATTGCCAGGTATAACTAATGATGGTTCATATAGCTTCAGGTCACTTTCCCACGCATCCCATTAGCTTAAAAGCAACGAATTTGTGAAGTAATCTCCTACAAACACTATTTTGTACTTCGCCTTTTTCGTTTGCATAATTCCTGAATTCCTTAAACATGTACCTAATGCCACACTATGTATTTTGTAGCTACCAACATTTCGTACGAACATTATCAAATGTATTTCGTAGTAGAAGGCAGCCTGATATATTTTACTTCACTGTAACGGACCTTTCATCAATAGTAAGTTGCAATTTGCTGTCAGTGAGCCTGAATTTATTCATCGAAGAGAAGGTTTCCTGTCATGTGTTTAATGCTTTTTCCTGCTGTGAAACACTGTTTTAACATTTTTCTGCTTTCTTGCACAAAGTGTAGGAAGTTAGCATACACAATTGAGAAACGGATATTGTGACATCTCTGTACTTTTTTTTCTGTGTATTTTTCTCCGAATTTGTTGAAAATATTTTTATTCAGCATGACTGATCGTAAATGAATATGTATCAGAAAGATAGATAGATAGATAGATAGATAGATAGATAGATAGATAGATAGATAGATAGATAGATAGATAGACAGACGATAGATAGATAGATAGACGATAGATAGATAGACGATAGATAGATAGATAGACGATAGATAGATAGATAGACGATAGATAGATAGATAGACGATAGATAGATAGATATACGATAGATAGATAGAAATCACGATGAAATTTAGTTGCACATTCTTGTACAAACGTACTGCCAATTAAACATACAGCTGCTATTTGAAACACCCTGTTCCTCACTTCGTGTACCACATAATAAACAAATATAATTTTCTTTAATAAAATATCCGAATAACGTTTGTTCAATATTTTTATAATTAAAGTCAACGAAATGCCCTATTTCACAAATTTATTTTCGTAAAGAACTCTAAGTGTTTCGGACAGATCTACTATCCATCATTAGGAGTCTTAATACAGTATTCACAGCAACTGGTATTTGTCATACTCTTTATGTTGACTGTCTGCTGGCGAGTTCGGGATGGATCCTGACCTCGCCAGCAGACAGTCAACAGAACTAGTATGACAAGTACCAGTTGCTGTGAATACTGTTTTAAGACTCCTAATGATGGATAGTAGATCTGTCCGAAACACTTAGAGTTCTTTACGAAAATAAATTTGTGAAATAGGGCATTTCGTTGGCTTTTATTGTAAGAATATATTTCAAGAGGCACGGTCCTCTGAATGTCAAATTTGTTCAGTAGTATGAATTATGAAGCTGAAGCTTTTCATTGCGCAGTATCCTAATAGTAAAAGCAAAGTATCTCCTTACAATGCAATTTTCTGCATCTGTTTCTTGCAGTCTCCTCTAAGGGCCAATTTCTTTAGAAAGTCCCTGTCCTCGGTACAGGTGTACTAGTCTCTTCTAAACTTCATCATGAACATCATTTCAATTTTTGGCTGTTTTACTTAATTTTAAACGTACATTTGCCACACATAATTTTTAAAATAAAAATTCCTCTTTCCTTCCATATCCCTCTTAGTGTACAGAATTCATTATTTTCCGTTTCTCGTTCGGTCCCAGATAGTCTACATGCTAAACGTAACAAGATATCATTAATACGTATAGAAATTTTGGGAAGAAATTATTTGGCAACAGTTCGTATGAGGGAGAAAAGAAATGCATACAGGTGTCTCGCACAGAAACCTAAACGGAAGTGACCACTTGCAAAGCCTTGATATAGATGGGGATATTACTAAAATATATCTTACAGAGATGGGAAATGTTGAATGGTTTTATCTGAGCCAAAATAGGCATAGGTGAAAGGATTTTTAAAAAATGGCAAAGAAATTTTATGTTCAATTAACTGCGATAATTTGTCACTAAATTGTGAGTTTCTCCAGCACATATCTCCACGGAATTAGTCAAAGTTTCGCCTGATATTCTTTTTTATTTGGCTGTTTGTAAACAGAGACTAGCAATAAATTGCAATTTGAACTTCACCTGCAAATCATTGAGACTTTATTTACATATTAACTTGAGTAACATTACCGTTGAAGAATTTAATTAAGACAAATTCTGTTGCATATCCGAAGTTATTAGTACAGCACTCTACGCCTGCGAAACGTAGAGAAATTATTAATTGCCCTCACCGAACCCAGCCTGGTCAACTAGACTTAAGGCGACTGAGATATGATAGACATAATGTGCTAACAATAACGTGTTGAACAATGGTTTTGTTTGTTATTTACTGTCCCTAAATGTTTCAGCCTCAGTTGTCGGCCGTCTTCACTGAGACCGCAATATTCTCGACGGGTCAACTTAACATGACGCTGCCCGCTTCAAAAGACTTGGCGATTTCCCCGAATACGGCCAACAGATGAGGCCAAAATATTTCGGAGCAATAATTAACAAATAAGAGCATTTTGCAACCAGTTTATGTTAAACATTATGTGTGTAATGTAGTTGCAAGGAAGATGTAAGATATTAAATCTGGGGAAATGATACAACTACGAAAAAGAGGCTTATGGCATGTCGTTAGTCATCTCTTAATTTCATGGTGGGTTATATCCGGGCATGAGTCTTACGAAGACTTTTAACTTGAGCACGAAAGCATAATTTTATCGTATAGTTCGGAACGTCTTTACAGCACAGTTCTGAACCTCCTGCCTGGATAGTATATCAAAACTACAGTGCGCAGTACTGCGTAACTTATTTTTTCAATACAAACCGTCATTACGCACAATGTGGAGTTCTGTACTGCCATATAAAGGGGCAGATTGCTATTCGAATTAAATAATATTACTGCTCAATATGCAATGAATTTATAATGCAGAACAGTATGTCCTTCCTGTACAACACTGAGATATTTAGTTGCTTCACATAAAGTGCCTTCGCTGTTCAGCTAGAAGTGTCATGCTATTCAACATGAAGCCTGATTAATATTAACATTACACCAAGTTTGTAAGCAATACTGAGCTTTACTACTGACAGTACTAACCTTTTCACTGTTGAATTTAAATAACATTTAAAGAGCAAAAATGGGTAATTTTAGATGCCAATATTAAGCCGTTTTATGTGCAATGTGGAAACACTTTTCTAGGCAGTAAAAACCGTCTTTGCTGGACATGAAGGAGTCCATTTGCTGGAAGAGGTGCAGCCTTTTAAAAACATTATTACAGCACTTTCATATATATTCTGTTGATTTATCTCTTGGGTTATACAAAGTCTTTTGTGTTGCGTGATGTAAGGATTCTCCTGCAGATTCAAGATAAAACAAACATTGTATTTATTACTGAGAAAGTGTTGCTACTACAGTTGCATAAATTACGATGTTATTTTAACTTGTATTTCTTACCGTCTGTTTAGAAGACAGATTCATCTCACTAAAGTTTAAGTACCTTTGGATGGTATCCCAAATTCCGTAAGTGATCTAGGAAGTAAATATTTTTGTCATTTGCAACTTTTGTTCCAAATTACTACTTGATATACCAAATATATTTTATAATGGTTTCACCCCAACTGTTTAGAAGCCTTCTACCAAATTATTTTTACAATTTTATTCAATATTCTTTCAATTAGAAATTTAAATGCCCCTTTCTGAAAGTAGTTTGGGTAACAAATACATGCAATTACATTCATATTTATGTACTCATATGCATATATATTTTACAATTGTTCACGCGCCACTGACTACAAACCGCGGCCCTGTTCGTGCAATTTTTATCTTCCCATAGAGGGAAAGGTAAATCAATAGCGTTTAGAGAAATATTATTCCCGTGGCACTTCATTAAATTTAATTTTAGTTGAGGGAGACATTAATTGATAAATACTCGCACCTCTCTTTTACTCCTTCCTAATCATTTTAATATCCCTCTCCCCTGCTTCAATCCATATCGACAATTTATTAAGTATCATATTTATTTCTGTCTTGTTTCGTATAATTCATCCTTTCAGTTTGTTCACAAGAGTCACCAAGGCTACGCTTATTTACGTAAAGAAGAAATGTCATGCTTTAGAATTCGAAGTTTTGTATTTGACTTCATAGAGCTGAACATGCAGAACGGTATATGACACTAAAGAACCCAGGCAGCTATCTTCCCTTCTGAAACTTCTGTTCGTTTTTGTTTCTTTTACTTCTCAAAACTTCTTTTCTTTGTACTTCTCAGGTAATGTTATAAGCAAACTGAAGTGTAGTTTGCCAGTCGCAAAGTTTGTGAAAGTGACACGACCCAGCTCTATTGTAAGGATATTCAACTAGCTGAAATTTAGACATTTACACAAGGATTTTTCGACGAAGTTAGTTTCTGCAACTTGAGCAAGCATTTTTTCCTCCTCTATAGAAGGTAAGTGCATTATGAACACAAATTTAACCGTCGCGTGTCTGATATTAATGCTCTTTACTCAATAACAGTGTGTTTTTCACTTTTAACCTAATATTGCCTACTACTTAACCTTCACAATTAGGGGTATTAACCGTATACTCGTTAATATTTGTATTTAACGATCAACGAAAAACAATCTGTGGCCTAGGTCAGTTTCTCTCAAAATAATTATGTCACGTGCTTATACAGAGATTATTATTGACAAGGACCTGACTGCTGCAGAGGGGGGCCGTCATCGGCTGTAATGCAGCAATTGATGTCCGCCCTAAGGTACACAGTCACCCGTTAACGCACGGCTGAATACTACAAAGCGGACAGCGTCATTGTTCGCTATGCAGTTGTGTAGCTGTGTGCGGGTTACGTTGATAGAGACACACTGGACAGACATGACGTTTAAAAAGTAGTTGGGAATTAAAACATGCCATTAAAATGTCCATCAAGACAGGTTTGTGTTCTGTGTGCTTACGCGAGACAGTTGTGCAGACACCATTCATAACCCAGTTGGTTTGAGACGCTTCTTTCTAACGGCAGCAGAAAACATAATTAAATCTAAACTTAAGTATTCCTTTCTTCTGAGGTGAACACTTCGTCATTAGGCTAGTGATTCGCACCCAGGGGTGCAGAGTCACATCCCACCGAAATCCTCAATTACAGTGATGTAAAATACTTCAAAATTCGCTATTTTAAAATGATTATTTGTAAATAATTACACTAGGACTGCTCTATCTATATGATTACGAGACGAACAAGTCCTAATCTGCTATATTTTAAAAAGACACACTAAATGCAGGAAGTAAATGCTTCAGATTGTTTGTTCATCGTATATAATTATAGTTTTATTCAAATACAGCGGGATTAAAAAAGATGGACTCAATTTTATATGTCTATATTTCCTGAACTACACAAGATATGTGAATGATCTGCATAACATTTGAAAGAAAAGATTCTAAACTTTTCAAGTATCATTACTAGAATGCTCGTCCAGTGTAAAGCCGTGCAGCAGCGTCAGTTGAGGTCAAAATGACTACTATGCAGCACAAGATTTTTGCGTTCGTGACTTCATTAAAACAGTCGGCGACTGCCGTGCAGCGTGCGTTTCGTCTTCGTTTTAACATATAGCCTCCAACGAGGAAGAGCATTTGTCGTTGGAATCACCAATTTGAGCAAATAGGCTGTCTGTGTAAAGGCAAAAGCTCCGGCCGACCGGGTGTATCAGAGGAGAAAGTGAGAAGAATTGAAGACAGTTTTGAGCGTAGCCCACGCAAGTGAACCCGTAGAGCGAGCAGAGAACTTGGAATACCGCAACCAACTGTCTGGCGTGTGTTGAGGCGCCGTTTACTGTTCAAACCATTCTGCCTACAACTGGTACAGGCTCTTTGAGTTAATCTTTTTGAATCACCCTGTTTATTAAAGTTTAATGGTATATGCTTAATTATCAACACATTAAAAAATGTGGCACCTAATAGGCAAATACCAAAACTTTCTAGTATAGCAAAATTTACAAAAAAGAAAGCCAGAGAAATAGTCATGTGAGATGAAATTGAGTTTTTGTACGTTACGAAAGAAAAACTTACTTCGGAGAACAATGACCCGTTCTGAAATATACACGACTTTGTATTTAATTCTTTTACTTGTGCGTCTTTCTTCATCCACGGGCTGACAATGGGCTGCTAAGGCTGAAACCTGTTGCTGAACGCTACGTAATAAATATATAGATGTACTGGTGTCACATTCTATAATCAGTTATGATTTCACATAAACAATGTGTCGCACTACCTAAGCCCTAGTTTGCAGAATTGCTTTTGTTAAACGTACGAGTTTAGCGGTCGCGCACCTAACTGGCATCAAAACAGTATCGTAATGGAAAATCTTATAATAAAAAATGATCAAGTAATATATAAATTAATATTTAATAAACTCCCTTGTAGCTAAGGCTTGAATGAATTTATTTCGCTTCTGTTTACACATTTCCCGCATAGCCTATGCTTTAAACGGGAATGGTACTGTTTTCTATGACACACATTCCGGTTAGTCATTAATCTTCCTGCCATATTATGGGGCGGTGAACAGGGTTGACAACTTTGCTAATTTCATGCACTGATTGTCTAGAAATTCTAGGAGTCTGAACCTGCTGGAGGCATAAGGGCTTATGCAAGCCTATACAGGGCTAGAAAAATATAATACCAGCCTGTGCATTATCTGACATGAAGATGCACTGTCTTAACTCAATATGTGGATTGTTTAAACTTTCATATTCATATGTCTTCTTATAATACTAATAATTTTCTAAACATTATTTCGTGCAGTGATCGAAAATGTAACCCAAAGCCAATTTATTCTTCATCTTCTATGACATTTCTTATCAATATTATGCCAGCGTTTCATGTGTGACGAAATTAGACAACATGCCATCCATTTGCAACTCCGTAGTTTGTATTACGTTTATAATAATAGTAATAAATGACCTAATTAATTCACTAATTTTACAGTAACTTGTATTTATAATTTAAATTATTTATTTCCAAATATTCGCTTATTATTTTATATCGGAAAAGATGGAATATCAACCATTTTTAAAACAAGAGAATGTTTCCTACATGAATAAAGTTATAAGATTAGTAAATATATAAGGAAATTTAACATATACTTTGAAACCAAGAGTCCATTCCTTACTTTATGGGCAAAAAATTGTATTCACGCTATTAATTCTTGGTCTTATGTTGCTGAAGGACTCGAATGTAACGTGTTCCATTGACTACTGCGATACATTTCATGTATTTCATGTTGAGCTTTCTAAGAAATTGCTGAAATAAAACGTAACAATGTTGATAGTTTACTGACCAACTCGAAGTTGGTTTTGTCACTCACTAGTTATTTTAACGTAAGCACAGGTGGACATAATCTGACGATGTTTTAATTTTTGCATAATCGTTTAGTCAGTATAACATTTGTATTGTGTAAGCGTTTACAATAAAAATCCTTGGGAAGGAATAATTGTGCACAATTTTTGTGATCTAAGGTACACAAAACACCAAATTAAAATGGCGTTTTCCTGTGCTTAAGACAAGATAGGAAGCGATGGAGAAGAACCTCTATTGAAAGCTGCATGTTTTCACATCAGGCTAAAACTTCCGCACTATTTTCGGTTGCTAAAATGCCTCCATCTTCAGTTTGAACGGGTAAACTGGAGAATACAGTGTGGTAGGCCTATTGTAGAAGAATGGTCCCAGGTTTTCATCCAGTTAAAACTGAAATAATGGAGGACGTTTTCGTCTAATCCCTTATACTGTTTCTATGGAAATATTAATGGATTACTGTCGAATATATAAAAAAATGGAGGGTGTTTGGAAACACCATTCAGTAATCAAAAGTGTAATGTAGATCATCCGGCTATACGTTGATATTGCTAGTCTCTTAAGCTATAGTACGGTGACCCTTCAGACAATTTATCTTCTGGTATATTTTGCCAGATGTCTGAAGTTCCCACAGTCAAGATAAAGCTGTGCTAGGTTGGAATATGTTAACAGATGGTACAAGGTGCCCGGAGCCAGTGTAATTCTGACATGTAGCTAATACTGAAAGTTTTCACCAAACAAAATATTCTACTCTTATTTAACAACAGAAATAATAATATACATAAGGAAATCTGTGGATCACTGATTTTTTAAAAGGCTCTCAATGGTTCCTTAGCTAGAAAAGGAATTTCGGGAGTTACGGGACGTGTATTTTCGCTATGGTATACACAAAACCTATCCTAAAGTAAATTAATTATTTCTTTCCTCAAGCCCTTTTTATCTTCTATTTTGTTATTGACTCACATTTACTCCAAAGTAGTCTTTTCAATCCCGACTGTCCTACCTAAATTTTGCGTTTATTTTTTTTTCATAACGTTTACTACGTTCCTCCCAAACTTCTTTTCTTTCAGTTAGTTTAAGGAATAATTTTTTTAATTACAAATTATGAAACTCTTTCGTGCCAGTTTCACTTATTTCTGCCGCATCATTTCTCAGAGAACAAATTGTTAACCTCACAGACATGACACAAGAAACCTCAATAATGAAAAGTCTTTGTGTTGTAAATGACTTAAGCATGAATCTTGCCTTCTTCCTGGATGTGTAACACTGTGGACTGGGATAAATATACTAAAGTTTCTGAGAACCCTGTTGTCCGCACATTCAGGTCAGAATACTTAAAGTTTTTAAGATGTAAGTAGCTGGTTTTTATGAAAATTTGATACATCTCTATGAGGTTATATGGAATTACAACATATCCCAACTTAACCTTCAATAGCTCTTCGTCTGTCACACTGGAGGACTATTTTATATGACTATAAACAGGATAAAATCTTTGTTTTTTTATTTCAGTTTTTGTTTAAAGCGAACAGAAAATGTTCTGCAATAAATAAGAGAAAAGGTTATATTTTTAAACCTTCATAATACTGGCTCATATATAGTACACTTCTTATGTTATGCTCTATGATCAGACATTAAAATGATCAGAAATAACTAGAAACTCAAAGCACGTTATTAATTTTGTTGTAGGTTTAGGATAAATTAATTCATAAAAATTAATTTAACATTGATAGTTTCGTGCATCGTTACTGCTACCTGCTGCTAGCCTGCAGGCTAGCAGCAGGTAGCAGTATTGGTCTGAGAAATGCCTGACGCTGTATGTGCAGTTTTGAGCTCCTGATGATGGACGGAGAAACCGGCTGAAACATGTAGACTGTCTTACAGAAATAAATAAATTGAGAAAGTTCGCATCTTGTTGGTTGTACTCTGCGAATATCATAAGAATGAATCGCGTATTTTCACAGATATTCTCGTGGACTGCCTGGAGTGAAAAAAATTTGGACCTCATTTTGTTTAGAATATCCTTGTAAAAGCAGCTGTACTGTATTACTCAATTCACCGCCGTCACCAGGTTTCACAATTCAACGCAAATGTTTGATTGGGAAGGGTGTTCTGACTTCCTCGAGGAGGCAACTTGAAGCTTTCAGCACAGAGTCCTGAAAATAAAATAAAATATTCCTTTGCAACAGAAGTTAAACATCGATATCAAAAGTAGACTTTTGCCTGTTCGCAGAATAACAGAGCAGAGAACCCTTGAAGCTATGTCGCCAAATATCCAATTACGATGTCAGTCAGTAAATGACGTCAGACCTACAAGATAACGTATCTTCTTGGTGTAATTCCTTCCTAGTTTTCATACTTCCTGTCCCTAATCTGCATAATTCACAAAACATCAGATTGCGAAGGCGTATTACTCAAAATGTTGGAATGAGAGAAAATATGGAATGAAGTGTCTGTGGCCAATTCTACAGTCATATTTGGGTATGTGTCTGCACCTAATGAATACAAAAAATTCATACATTCTATCACAACAGGCCAGCATCGAGAATCAAACCATAAACTTTTCAAGTAAGAAGCATGAATGAAAACAACATTAACGTGACGTGAAACTGCCTTCCATGACATTTCAAGTAATAATTTTAGACAGAAAATATTTTCACATATTTCTGTAGGTTTATCAAGTAACTATCAAAACAAGATCCTTATCTCGTGCTGCTACTAGAACAAATGTGAATTAGTTGGCAAATAACATAAAGCAAAGTGAGCAGAAGAAATGAGAGGGAGGAAAAAATATGAAAGGAAAAGGATTTGAAAAAGCAATACAAAATCTATCGACGAATAATAGGAAGAAATAATAAAAAACAAAGAGTTATATTCATGTAAGAAAATTCTTGAGTTACTGGGCCCAATCTCCAGTCCCTGCTGGTCCTGCTCGTCTGTCTGTTTTCTCAGTGCTCTTCGAGGTGCCTCGACTAATATAGGAGAATATTCCATGCTATCCCTGAGGTGCTGTCTTTAGTGTTTGCCTCTGTTCGTCCAAGCTTGGTACAATAGCTTCTACGGTATTCAGAGCGCTCTTAAACCTGTTTGTTTTGTTATAGAAATTTACACATTACCCCTGAGGTGCTATCTCTAGTGGTTTTTTCTCTAGGAACAGACTCGCTATTTGCTAGTACAAAATTAGAAAATATACTTTCGTATCATGTTCGTATTTCATATTAAATCTGTACTCAATTATGTAACTTTTAAGTACTAATCCTGTCTCGCTAAATGAAGATTATGTATCTAATGTTTAGTTGACCGTGCATCGTGATATATCCGCACAATAAGAACCAATAGGATGTACTATTTACTTTCAATTTATTTCAATAATTAATCTCTACATGTTTCGAGGAGGCTTATTGCCCATCATCAGGAACTATTACTATGGATATACAGCAACTGGTATTAGTCATGCGTTTATGTTGAATCGCTGTTGGCAGGATCTTGCGATTAGGTACTCTTCTTGATACTGGCAAGGAGACTAGTGCTAATGGAGAAAAGACAGGATACCCTGAATGAGATTGTCTTGGTACCTCGAAATAAATACCGGGATGGTACCTTAAATTGGCCATGACAGCTTCCTACCACATACTTTTTAGTTACATTTTCACTATTTTCAATCATTCAACGTTATATGAACCTAGTTTCATGTCCCAAAACAAGATAGATTAGCTCTGTCCACACCAAGAGAGTTTATGGAGTGTGTAGAAGTATAGGTTTACTCATATTTAACCTTGACACAAGATGGAAACGAGTAGTCAAATTCACTCTCCGGCTGCATAATACCCAGGGAAAAACTGCAGTACCCTTTGCATAAGAAACTTGTTGGACCGTAGAGTAGGTCTGGACAGTTTTGGAGA
>Ga0209755_10007825_pt1 | contig 11526 bp, 12 predicted proteins | sample TergutCo191P1_FD_187301 | JGI IMG/M metagenome (GOLD analysis project Ga0209755, IMG submission 187301) | Cornitermes sp. P1 segment gut microbial communities from Petit-Saut dam, French Guiana - Co191P1 (SPAdes) (version 2) | ecosystem: Host-associated > Arthropoda: Insects > Digestive system...
CCCGCATGATCAAACAGGCAGGTATCGAAATATTAAAACTCAATGACGAAGAAGCCGACAGTCCGTTGGGACCGTACACAGGAGCCGGCACAATTTTCGGCGTAACAGGCGGCGTAATGGAAGCGGCAGTTCGCAGCGCCTACTACCTTGTTACAAAGAAAGAACTTGCCGATGTCAACTTTAAACCTGCGCGCGGCTTGGACGGCGTTAAGGAAGGCGAAGTTGATTTCGGTAACGGCACAAAGATTCGCATCGCGGTCGCTCACCAGATGGGCAATATCGCGGCTGTATTGGATAAAATCCGCGCCGCGCTTAAAGCGGGCAAAGAGCCGCCGTATCACTTTGTAGAAGTAATGGCGTGCAGAGGCGGATGTATCGCAGGCGGCGGACAACCCTACGGCTGCACGGACGAAATCCGCAAACAGCGCACAGGCGGCGTATACACAGACGATGAAAAATCGCAGTACCGCTGTTCGCATCAGAACCCGTTTATAGGGCAGGTTTACAAGGAATTCCTTGGCGAGCCCGGCGGACACAAGGCGCACAAACTTCTGCATACGAAATATGTAGAACGCCCGTTATACGTCAAATAATTATAAACGCTGTTAAAACGGCGTTTATCGGAGGATTTGTTATTTTATGGATAAATTTTTTGGAATAACCAAAAACGGTTCAAATGTACAGACTGAAGTTTTAGCGGGGTTTACGACATTTTTTACAATGGCTTACATCATGTTTGTAAACCCGAGTATTTTAACGCTTGCGGGAACGGCGGATAATCCGATGAGCTGGGGCGGCGTTTTTGTCGCTACAATTATCGCAGCCGCCATCGGAACTCTCATCATGGGTTTGGTCGCGAAAGTTCCTTATGCAACAGCGCCCGGTATGGGATTGAACGCTTTTTTCGCGTATACGGTATGCGGAGCTTTAGGTTTCAGATGGCAGGAAGCGCTTGCCATGGTATTTATCTGCGGCATTTTAAATGTAATCGTTACCGTTACAAGTCTTAGAAAAGCGATTATAAAATCCATACCCAAGTCTTTGCAGCTGGCTATCGGCGGAGGTATAGGTCTTTTTATCGCTTACATCGGTTTTAAGAACGCTGGTATCATCAACTTTGTTTCAACCTCGCTTGGCTTTACACCCGGCGCGGACGCGGTGCCGGAACTGAGTAAGTTTAATTCCGCAGGTCCTGTTCTCGCTCTTATCGGTCTTGTAATCACCATTATTCTTTTACAGCTCAAAGTAAAAGGCGCTATGCTTATCGGCATTGTTGCCGCGACATTGATCGGTATCCCCATGGGAATAACACAGGTTCCGGATAAACTTTTTGATATGTCGGCGCTTTCGGGCTTCAGTGAAGTTTCATTCGCCTTCTTCGGTGAGATTGGTTTTAAAACCCTCTTTTCTGACGGAAGAGTATTTATCGTATTGATTACAATTTTCGCTTTCAGCCTTACAGATACTTTTGATACCATAGGCACATTGATCGGAACAGGAAGAAAACACGGCATTTTTGATGATGATGATGAAAAAGCCCTGTTTGAATCAAAAGGTTTTAAATCCAAAATGGATAAGGCGTTATTCGCGGACGCGACAGCCACCTCTATCGGCGCGTTATTCGGCACTTCAAACACAACAACCTACATCGAAAGCGCTTCCGGTATCAGCGAAGGCGGACGCACAGGTTTGGCTTCTGTTATTACGGCAGTCCTGTTCCTGATTTGTCTGCCTTTGGTTTCGTTGTTTGGTATGGCTCCGGCTCAGGCGACAGCGCCAATATTGATCATCGTAGGAATTATGATGGCGGAATCTTTTATCGGCATACAATGGAAAGACATGGAAGAGGCTATTCCCGCCTTCCTTACCATAGCAGTTATGACATTTGCGTATAACATTTCCTTTGGTATCGCGGCAGGATTTATTTTCTATACTATCGTTAAACTTTTTAACAACAAGATAAAAGAAGTGCACACAATCATAATCGGCGCCTCTGCGCTGTTCCTTGTGTACTTCGTGCTTATGGCTCTTAACAAGATTTAATAATATGACAGATGCTGAGATTCTATCAAGAATAGATCACACTCTGTTAAAAATGACCGCTTCATGGCAGGAGATTAAAACGCTCTGCGATGAAGCGGTTAAGTTTAAAACAGCTTCTGTCTGCGTTCCCGCCTGTTATGTGAAACCTATTTCCAATGAGTATAAAAATCTTAACATCTGCACGGTAATCGGTTTCCCGCTCGGTTATTCAATCACAGCCGTGAAAGTTTTGGAAGCGGAGCGCGCCATACTGAGCGGCGCTAACGAGATAGACATGGTGATAAACGCCTGCGATGTTAAAAATAACAATTTTGATTTTGTAATGGAAGAAATAAAATTAATAAAAAAAGCCTGCGGCGAAAAAATATTAAAAGTGATTATAGAAACCTGTTACCTTACAGAAGAAGAAAAAATCCGAATGTGCGCTGTTGTTACCGAAGCCGGAGCCGACTTCATTAAAACTTCGACAGGTTTCGGTACGGCAGGCGCGACCATCGCTGATGTGGAACTTTTTAAAAAACATATAGGAAAAAACGTAAAAATAAAGGCGGCAGGCGGTGTAAAAACCAGAGACGATCTTGAAATGTTCATAGATGCGGGAGCTGCGAGAATCGGAACAAGTTCCGCCGTTAAATTGCTCTCGGGAAACGCCGCCTCAGGATACTAATAATTCATTTGACTTTTCAACTAATCTTTAGTAAATTTAATCATGGAGCCTGATGGTTCATGAACACTGCTCGTATGAGGGTGTGATAAAATTGTGAACGGCGTATGCGTTTATGCAAGGAGTTTTTTATGAAAGGTACAAGAAATTACATGGACCTTGGCAATGTCTTTGATGAAATTTTCGAAGCGGCTAAGGAATTTCAAAACGAGTTTCACAGAAGTTTTAACGATTGCGGCGGCAGCGGCAATTTTCACAGGGAGCCGTTTATTTTCAAGCAATTCTTCGATGAAAACACGGATTACTATCCTAATTATTCGTATCCGCCTATGAATGTTTTTATGGTGGAAGACAAATCCCTTGTTTTTGAATTTGCTCTTGCCGGTTTCGATGAAAAAGACATAAGCCTTTCGTTTCAGGGTGATTATATGGTTTTTTCGGCAAAAATCGGAAGTCAGGCGGCGCAGGAGGACAGTCAGCAAAGATTTAATACCGAAGAAAATCTGCGTTACTTTAAACGCCGCCTTAAACTGAAAGACATAGAAAAACAGAAATATTTTGTTCCTTTGGATAAATACGCGCAGGAAAAAGTAAAAGCGGTTTACAAGAACGGAATATTGCGCGTAACAATTCCTCCGAAAGACGAGCCCGATCAGAATGACGGCATAAGAATTGAGATTGTAAAAGAAGGGACTTAATCGATTTCGGCTTCCGGTTTTAATTCGATAGGATGGCGAATGCGCTCTATTAACTGCGTTTTGCCGTCCTTGTCGATATCAAGAAAAACGCCCTGAAGCTCAGGTTCACTCCACGCTTCGCGCGTCCAGTCGGGAATGCCTGTAAGGTATTCCTTAACGCGCGAATTTACTTCACAGCCGCCCACTGATTGACTGCTTCCCGTTCTGCCCGCGTCGGTAATAAACGCTGTCCCGGATGGCATGATAAATTCATCCGCGGTTTGAACTCTTGTGTGAGATCCGATCACGGCGGAACATATACCGTCCGCCGCGTAAAAAAATGTTTTCTTTTCGGCGCTTGCCTGCGCGTGAAAGTCGATAATAATATACGGAGTCTGTTTTCGAAGGCGTTCAGCAGTTACAGGCAGCGCCGTGAATGGATTGTTCGCGTGGACGCGGTTAAAGCAGTTCTGACCAAGAAAAACCGCAACTGCTATTTTTTCGCCGCCCGCGCTGAAAACTTTCGCGCCGATACCGGGAGCTTCCTCATTTAAATTTTCAGGACGCAGAATATAAGGGCATTTATCAAGATTTTCCGTTAAATCCTTTTTATAAAAACAACATTCGCCGAGAGTGATAACATTCGCGCCCATTTTGTGAATGTATCCCGCATGGCTTCTGCCAAGTCCGTTTCCGCCTGTAGCTCCATCGGCGCCTACGATCAGAAAATCCCATCGATATTTGGCTTTAAGATTTTTTAAGGCTTTCTTCAATGTATAAACGCCTGTCTTGCCTACAAGTTCGGCTACATAGAGCACTTTCATTTTTTTTAATTATTCCCGGACGTTGTAGTCCAGACCTGATATTACCCTTTCAAATTCCGCAGCGGCGCGGTAATCGCCGAGTTCTCTGCATGTGTCGCGCAGATTTATTAAGGCGTCAAGGTATTGAGGGACAAGACTAACCGCTTTTTCAAAGCAATTGCGCGCATTCTCCCAGTTGCTGCCGTTAAAATATACAACGCCTAAATTGTTCCAGATTTTCGGGTCATTGCCTGTTATTTGAAGCGCGGAGAGATAACACTCTCTCGCTAAAGCAAAATCGTTCATTTCATAGTAAATAAGACCCATGGAATGCCATGATTCGGCGATACAGTCGTCTATTACAAGAGAACGCTGGAAGCTTTCGATAGCCTGAGAATATTCGCCTGTTTTTTGCTGGGCTATGCCTAAATTCATCCACAAAAGAGGGTTTTCAGGTTCTAAAATTAAGGCTTCGCGGAACAGAGGAATGGCTTCGAAGGGTTTGTTTGCTTCAGTCAGCGCAACGGCGGAGTTATTTAAAGCAACTGCAGTATCCATATCTCTACTATAGATCAAATTTGACGGATTAACAACATAAATCTCAATTTTATCACTGTTATTTTCTTTAAGTGTATAGTATAATAATCAACAGGTAAACCTGTGAAAAACATTGGCGAATATAACAGTGGAATGTCAGAATATGAGTTTTTCTCCTTCCTTTATGACAGGATTATATCTAAAGAGATTATTACTTTTTCTAAATTAAGAGAACTGGTTCAGCCTGTCTTGAAAGATAAATGGACTCACGCTGTCATAATGAAAGCGTTCCTTCTTTTAAAACGCATGAACTGGGGTTTTTTCTCCGCTATCTGCCCGAACACTCATAAAAAACTCTGGAAAGAAATGGTTATTCCGGATAAGGATTTTCCTGAAGCAGGCGATTTAAAAAAGACGCTGCAGATTTCAAACCTTTATGTCGCTATGTGCGACATTCACGGCTATACGAAGTTTTGCATGGAATCCAGAAAAAATCTTTCAATGATGCATAACCTTGATTGGGCGATTGAAAACGATATTAAAAGAATTTCGACTCAATGCGGAGCGATAAGCCAGAGAGAACGCGGAGATGAAATGGTCGTGGTCGCAGCAAGCGCCACAGACGCTTTAACGGTTACTCTGTGCATTATCGATTATTTTTGCAAAACCAATGTTGTAAACGCTCCTTCCATTATTACAAAACGCAGCGAAAAAGCGGAAGCGCTGCCTATATTTAAAATCACAGCGGGCATAACAGGCGGCAATACGCAAAGTCCTTTAATTATAACGGAGAGAGGAAATCTCGCGGGTTTTCTTCTTAATTCAGGCGCGAGACTTCAAACAAGAGCTAACGAACTATCTCCACACGATTCAAGAATCATGATCGCGAAACAGGTTATGATGAATTACGAGAAAGAAAACGCGGCGAATGTGTGCATTCTCGCGCAGAACAATTCGGTTTACTTTTTCGATACCGGTCATATCGAGTTTAAGGGTGTTATGATTCCCACCTGTGAAGTTGTTTTCGATAAAAACGAACGCTACAAGGAACAGTTTGCCGAAGATATGACAAAACTTTTTTCGTCCATTCGCGAAAATTTGTGGGAACAGCGCATTTATCAGGATATGATGGAACTTCTTACAAAGGTAGCCATATCCATGCCGAAGTTTACCATAACTCCGCCTGTTCAGATATTCGGTATGAGTTCCATCGATAATGAATCTTATGTGCAGTTATGCAGGCACGGTCTTAAGGCATATTGCAGAGATGAAGATTATTACCTTGCTGTGGATTATTTGACGCATCTTGTCGATCTCAGCGAGAGGCTTCCGTCTTTTGACAGACTGATTTTAGATTACCTCAGAGGAATTACCGATAAATATCAGCTTCTTTTAAACGCTTACGAAAGGCACATTGACAAAGAAGTGGAGGAAAAAGCGAATGTAATTTTCCAGGCGGATCATTACAAGACTTGGCTTGCCGCCAAGAACGGCGCGCAAATTTACGATAAACTCAGAACCGCGGGACGTAAGAGCAAGGAAATTACAAAGAAGAAAAATTTATGGCTTAGTATGCTGTCGCAAAACAAGGAAAGAATGGAATTTACCTTATACTCGGGAAAAAAATAAGTTAAATGAAAAAATTACTGGATTTATGGCGGTATTATTCTCTTGGATACGAGCAATATTATGAATGTATGGAAAGGGTGCATAAGTACAATCTGTACAATTTGCGCTTAGGAAATATTCTTATAATAATTTTAGCCATCCTTTTTTCGTGTTTTCCCATCTTTGTTCATCATAACCTCCGCGAAGCCGCAGCCTATTTTTTTACGGCTTTTGTCGGTTTTATTATATTCCTGATTGCAAACAGGAATATCAAATTAATTAATCAGCAAAAAAGGCAGGAAAATAAAAAAAGCGTTTATATTCTGATAGTTCTGTTTTTTATAAACATTGTTTTCTTCGGAATTTTTATCGGCGTATTGATGAATCGGGATAATTACACCGTAACTTTTATGACGCTGCTTGTTTGTTCGCTGTTTTTATTTTACTGTTCTCCGATTTTTAATCTTGGTTTGATTGTAAGCGCGACAGCAGTTTTTATAACATCAACTGTTATTCTGAAAGAGCGGAGCATATACATTGTGGATATTTTTAATGTAATATTTTCAGCGCTTATCAGCCTTCTAATCTGCTGGCGCATTACCATGCTGCGTCTTGTGTCGGAATTTAACGCGCGAAAAATGGAAGGAGAGCGCGATAAGTATCTGGATCAAAGTATTATTGATGAACTTACGCAGTTAAGAAACCGCCGTGATTTTGATTTGACATTCCAAAGATATTTGGCAAATTACAGATCATCTGATGATTTTCTTTGCATCGCTATCGCGGATATTGATTTTTTTAAGTATTACAATGATTTCTACGGACATCCGAAAGGCGATGACTGTCTGCGCGCGATTGGCGGCGCTCTTTTAAGATTAAATAAAACCATGGGCGTTTACTGCGCGAGAGTAGGCGGCGAAGAGTTCGCGTTGCTGTGGTTTGAAAAAGATATTTCGCATGTTGACGCTGTTATATCGCGCGTAAACAAACTGGTAAAAACATTAAAAATTCCGCACGAAAAATCCAATGTGGCGGAGTTTATAACAATGAGTATCGGCGTGTATATTGAAAAATGCGGCGATAAAAAGAACGCGGAAGAATTATATGATCTTGCGGATAAAGCTCTGTATTCAGCGAAAGGAAACGGAAGAAACTGCGCTATTATCCGGGGAAGAGATATGTCCCAGTATCAGATTAAACCGAATGCTTAAAAGAATTTTTAAACGTCAATAAGCCGCAAAAGGAATAATTTCCGTTATCTCTACTCTGAAACGCGCGAATACAGACCATCTGCCTGAATCTATATAGTAGCGCGGAAAAGACGCAAGGCTGATAAATCCTGTAACTTCTTTGGGGCGGTTTCTTTCGCTGCCTCTTAAAGCTGAGCGTAACGCCGCTCTCGCGGAATCTTCAAGAGCCATTTTTTTAACCGCAAGCCAGCCGGGATATTCTTCAAGATATGAAGGACCGTAGCCTGTCGCCTGCGCGTTTTTAATCATCCCTGTCCGCCAGACTTGCATTCGCCTTTGCTGCGATTCATTCAAATGATAATCCGCCCAAACCCTTAACGCCATGTCCCTGATTTCTGTTTCTGTGACTATAAGCTGAGGGTCGCCCCATTTAATTGTTCCAAGAGGCGTAATTTCAAGTTTTTCCGCGATGTTTCTCGCTCGCTCTCCCACGTCATAATGAAAGGACCAGCCGTGAACCATTGCGGAAAAAAGCATGGCAATTTCTTCAAGAGCGAGTTTGCCTGCGTTGTCTGCGCTTAAAGGATATTCCTCGCTTATATGTCCTGCGTACATTTGTTCAAAATCTATGAAAACTTCACCGCGTATTACATCAGAATACTGCCAGCGTTCATGTCCCTGCGCGAAAAGAGGAGTAAAAATTGATATATGTAATAGAAAAATCAGCAGAAATCTGCGGCGCATATTATAATATCGGTGGATTATTATTATTTCCAAAGGTGTCAATCACCTCTTTATAATTTTTAAAACTGTAATATTAACCCAGTTCTATTGAGCGTTTCCACGCGGCTTCCACGGCTTTTATCACCGTACTTCTAAATGCGCCGTCTTCCAGAGCGGCAATTCCGGCAATTGTGGTGCCGCCGGGGGAGGTTACCATGTCTTTTAATTCGCCGGGATGTTTGCCTGTTTCCTGAACCATCGCGGCAGCTCCGAATACGGTTTGAGCGGCGTATTTTAACGCTTTGTCTCTCGGAAGACCTGCCTGCACTCCGCCGTCGGCTAATGCTTCGATGAACAAATAAACATAGGCAGGTCCTGAACCCGAAAGCCCTGTAACAGCGTTCATAAAACGTTCTTCCACTCTGTCTACAATGCCGGCTCCGCTTAAAATCATTTCCAGAGACGATGCAGCCGGCGCCGGCACTTCCGCAGAACATGACATTGCGATCATTCCCTTTGCGATAAGCGCGGGTGTGTTAGGCATAATCCGCACTGTCGGCGCTTTTACGCCAATCGTTTTTTGTATTTTTTCTATTGACCAGCCCGCCGCCATGGAAACCAGCACAGGCGCAAAACCTTCACTTTGCCTTTTGGAAATAACAGGAGCGATTTCGGCTAACACATGTTCCAATATTTGCGGTTTAACAGCGAGAAACACAATATCGCCCTTTTCGGCGGCTTCTGCGTTGGAGCCTAAAATTTTCGCTCCAAGTGAAGGCGCAGCTTGTTTTGCTTTTTCCGCGTCCGCGTCTGTGATGAAAATATCAGATTCTTTTGCAGCGCGTTTCATTAAAGCGAAACCCATATTGCCGCATCCTATACATGCAATCGTACTCATAATTACTCCATTTTTATTCGCAGGCAGGTTTGCTTATTATTCAATCAATACCCGCAGCTTTGCGAAAACGCATAACAGTCGCCGCAGCAATGGGACGCGCTTTTTGGGCTCCCTGCGCCAGAATTTTATCCAGCGCGGGAATGTCCGCCATTATCGCGTCATAGCGTTCGCGGATTGGAGTAAGACAGCGGTTTACAACGCAGAATAATTCTTCCTTTGCTTCTCCCCAGCCCATGCCGCCTGCGCGGTAACGGTTTGCAAGAGATGTTTGCTCATCGCTGTCCGTGAATAATTTATATATTTGATATATCTGGCTCTCGTCAGGGTTTTTCGGCTCTTCCACAGTCTGCGAATTGGTTGTTATGCGCATAATTGTTTTTCGCAGCGCTTTTTCAGGCGCGAAAAGAGGGATAACATTGTTATAGCTTTTACTCATTTTGCGTCCGTCAAGCCCGGGGATAACGGCGGAATCTTCCTGTACTCCCGCCTGCGGAATTTTTAACACCTGCTGTCCGTAATTCGCGTTTACAGACTGCGCGATATCCTGCGCCATCTCAATATGCTGCACCTGATCTTTTCCTACAGGAACAATATCGGAATCAAAAATGATAATATCGGCAGCCATTAATACAGGATATGTAAAAAGACCCATATTAATCCCTGAATCTGTATCATCGCCTTTTTCATTGTTATCCTGAATAGCGGCTTTGTAAGCGTGAGCGCGGTTCATAAGCCCTTTGCTCGTAAAAGCCATCAGCATTGTCGCAAGCTCGAAAACTTCCGGGATTGAACTCTGCCTGTAAAAAATTACCTTGTCGGGATCGAGACCTGAAGCAAGCCAACCTGCCGCAACCTGCCTGATTGTGTAATTAAGTTCTTTCGCGTCTTTCATTGTGTTAAGCGCATGGTAGTCGGCTATAAAATAACGCGCATCATAATTTTTTGCCAATTCCAGCGCGGGTTTTATTGCGCCGAAATAATTACCTATATGCAGATCGCCTGTAGGTTTTATGCCTGTTAAGGATATTTTCTTCATAACGACAATCTAGCGGATTTTAATTATTCTGTAAATAGACAATTTTTTTTAATATTTTCAATTGACTTTTTATTATTATTCTAATAATATATTAAGCTGTAAAAGCGGATCATACGTATTAAAGGAGTTTTACGCTATGGAAAATATTAAAGCCGCCGGTTTTAAAAGACATCTGCCGAACATTGCTTCTCTTGTCCGTCTATTCGGATCTTTTTCACTTTTATTTATAACGTCTTATGAAAGGGATATAGGTATCTTTAAGTCTGTTCCATGGATTTGGATGATTGTATACCTCTTTTTGGTTTTCACCGATTTTGTTGACGGCGCGCTTGCGAGAAAACTTAACGCTAAAAGCAATATCGGCGCTTTTTTAGATGCCTTCAGCGACACGGTTCTTCTGGTAGTAGCTGCCGCAAATGTCTTTACCATATTTGCCGCCGACAATATTACAAAATTACAAATGTGGATTTATATCGGTTTATTGATTTTCTGCGCTTCCAATAAATTAAGCATGAATCTTTACGCTAAGAAATTTTTCGGCGTTGCCAATATGCTTCATTCTTACCCGCAGAAAGCTTTTGCCGTGGGCTGTTACATTGGAGTCGGATTATGGGCGTTTATCCGCGATGTGCCGTGGTGGACTGTTCTTATCCTCATGTTGTCGAACCTGTACGGCGCTATTGACGAAATTATTTATTGCGCGAGAGCCGCAAAATATGACGTTAATTTTAAAGGACACGGATTTGAAAAGTATGAACTGAGGAAGAAATAACCGCAGTATCATAGTTCCGATAAAATAATGAAGTTTTGGTTAAGACCACTGGATACCGTAATAATTGTTTTAACCGCGTTTTTTACTTTCATCGCGATATATAAGGTTTACATTGCGCCGCAGGAGCATACGCGAGTTCTGATTCGCGCTGTCGGCGGTGAATGGACCTTTCCTGTTGACGCGGAAGAAACGGTAATAGTCTCAGGTTCTCTTGGCAGCACAACAGTAAAAATCAAAGGAAACCGCGCATGGATAGAAAACTCTCCGTGTATTAATCAAAACTGTGTTGCGGCAGGCGAAATTACAAGACAAGGGCAGTGGGCTGCCTGTCTTCCAAATAATGTTTTATTGATGATACAAGGCGGCGGAGGCAATGATGTTGACAGCGTTGCATGGTAAAAAAAAGATCGCTGTAAATCCGATTGAAGCAAGTTCACTTGCAGCAAGCTCGCTTGCAATACTCGGCGCGTTCTGCCTTTTCCTTTCCGCTGTTGAATACATGATTCCAAAACCTCTTCCATTTATGCGAATTGGGCTTGCGAATTTGCCTGTTATGATTGCGTGTAACATTCTTC
>Ga0209755_10007826_pt1 | contig 11526 bp, 9 predicted proteins | sample TergutCo191P1_FD_187301 | JGI IMG/M metagenome (GOLD analysis project Ga0209755, IMG submission 187301) | Cornitermes sp. P1 segment gut microbial communities from Petit-Saut dam, French Guiana - Co191P1 (SPAdes) (version 2) | ecosystem: Host-associated > Arthropoda: Insects > Digestive system >...
GATGTTGACCAATAATGCTGCGTGCAACGGATTGTTGTGGTTGTCGGTGACATGAAAATTTAAATGCACAAATTCACCCGGCATGTATTCTTCGCGGTCACTGTCAATGGTAAAACGCATGTAAGACGCAGGGTCAATAAAAATGGTGCGCCGTGCAAAAGCGGTATCGTTGCTATTAATGATGTTGGCGCGCGCACCGATGTTGTGTGCATTGGCATCAGAAATCCAAACCGCATAAATATCAATGAGTCCAAAATGTTCGCCTAAGTTCAGCCGGACATGGTCGGTTTCAGAGGTGAGTGTTTTGATCAGCTGACCATTTCTGTACGCAAAAATATAAAACATCCCGCCGATGCCGCGTCGTCCAAGTTCTAAATAAATGTCTTCACCCACGTCAAAACGTGGCTTGTTCGTGCGCAGTGTTACATTGCGCGCCACACTGTTAAATGTAAATTCAGTAAGAACGGCATTTTGTTCCATGTCCACGGCATGAACCGAAATATGTTCTATATGTGCCGCATGATCCAAAACCATCATGCCAATACCATTTTCGCAGGTCGCCACTTGGCGGCTAAAGCCGTGTCCGGTGATTTGTAAAAAGGCGCGTACCGGTTCGCCGCGCACCGTATGTGTAAAGACATAGATGGTGTTTGGCATCCCCAAAACCATGTATCCATGTTCCGGCAAAACTTCAATAAGAAATGCGCCATCTGTTACATCGGCGGTGTGCGATGCTTCAACGCGGAAGTTTGAATTGTCGATGACTTCGACCCAAAAATGAATGCGGCCCAAGTTTTGCGGGATATAGGATAAATGGAATGCACCGTTTTCATCCAGTGCTGCTTGATGGAGCATACGTTCATTGTTTATATAAATAGTAACATGACCTTGATTGACGGGTTCTCCAAAAAAATAGGCGGCGTGTCCCGAAAAATAAATGGTCTCACCCTTTTGATAAATTTCATGATCGGTTTCCAGCACAACTTCAAAGCGCGGCAACACAAACGGCATGACTTCAAACAATGCATCCGCTTTAAATACATTGTCTTCCTTTACTTCAAGCCGGTAAAACCCACTATTGACTTCATCGGCAAGTTGAAAGCGTCCGCTGATGATGCCAAAGCCGGAAGATTGTACCGTTTGGTAATACACACGGTTGTCGTTTCCGTCAAAAATGGAAATGGTAAAATCTCGGTATGCGATGGGTTGTGCATTGTTGCTTGATAGGGCAAGCACCCGAAACAGCACCAGATCGCCGGGATTGTACAATCCCTTGTCAAAATGAATGATAAAATTTTGTTCTGAAGTTGTGCTTATGTGCAGCGGTCTGCGAAATATTTCATAACCCAGTTCTGACGTGACATGAATTTGCAAGTCATGGCTACCAACATGAAATGGATCCAGCGCAAATTCAAGGATACCCTGTCCGTTCACATCGGTGTAAAAAGTACCAGATATCGGGGTGACATGGTTGTTTTGATGTGCATAAAGGTTGACCGTCATCGCTGCGGCAATCGGATTGCCGTCATTGAGGCTCGTCAAGTGAACCGCCGCCGTAAAATCGCTGTCTGCGAAAACCTGTTCACCGACAACCAACATCAGGGTATGCAGCGGTTGATAGGGCGCAATAATTTGTTGTCTGCGCCGCACATCCATCATCCCGGTAAACTGTGTATACACGAAATTTCCGGTTACTAAAATGATGGCGAGTGCAAGTAAATAGAGTGGTACATTGCTTTTCGGTTGTTTCACGGTATGTCCCCCTTGTGGTTTTTAACAATGTTGAGAAACCTTGTTAAAAATGTAATGTTACAGTTATATTACAAAATGAATGCATTTGTCAAACGATGAAAATTAATAAAGATTTTATTTTTTGTAACAAAACTGTAACATTCCGTTTTTATCGGATGTACTATAATGGACTCCGGCCTGTGAAAACAATGTGCACAGGTACATAAATTAAAATAGAAAGTTGTTGAATCAACATGAGCATCAACATGATTTTATCGATTATATTTTTCGCCGCTGTTGGGATTTGGAACATCGTTACCTTTGTCCTATACGGCATCGACAAACAAAAAGCAAAAGCAAACAAAAGGCGCATCAGCGAAAAAATCTTGTTTGTTTCTGCATTTTGCATGGGTGGCTTGGGTGCATTCTTAGGGATGATGTGCTTCCGTCATAAAACGCAGCACACGAGTTTCAAAATACTCATCCCATTGTTTCTTATTTTGAATATAATCATTGCTGTGCTTTTCTTGGAAATTACCGGTGTTATTAATATTTTCGGTGTTTTTGCGTAATATATTATGTGTTAAGATATTGAAATAAAAAAACAGGCAGAAATTAAATCTGCCTGTTGGTTTATTTATATCTTACAACAACATCACACCCGCGGCGGCGCAGGTGTTTTTTGTTTTGTCGTCCCAAATGGAAACCTGTACTTCGCCGATGTGTGCCTTTGCCATGAGCAGCATGCACAGACGGGATTGTCCGATGCCGCCACCGATGGTAAGCGGAAGTTTGTTTTCAAGGAGTGCTTTGTGATAATCCAGCGTGCGGCGTTCATCGCACTGAACATCACTGAGCTGCCTGTCCAGTGTTTCGCTGTCCACGCGGATGCCCATGGATGAAACCTCCAGTGCGCAGCCTAATGTTTCATGCCAATAGATTAAATCACCATTGAGTGACCAGTCGTCATAATCGGGTGCGCGGTCGTTGTGCCGTTTGCCGGAGTGCATTTTACCGCCGATGTTCATAATAAAAATGGTCTTGTGTTCTTTTGCAAAGACGGTTTCGCGTGCCTCCGGCGTTAAGTCCGGATACATGTCATCGAGCTGTTGTGCGGTGATGAAGGTGACGTCGCGCTTCAAATGAACGGGCAACTCTGGATAATCCCAGCGCATCCGTTCAGCGGTGGCAAAAATCGCTTGTGCGATGCGTTTCACGACCTTTTTTAAATAAGCTTCGTTGCGCTTGCGCTTAGAAATCACCAGTTCCCAGTCCCACTGATCAACATAAATGGAGTGGGTGTTGTCCATAACTTCGTCACGGCGGATGGCGTTCATGTCTGTGTATAAGCCCACACCGGACTGAAAACCGTATTTGTGCAGTGCCATGCGCTTCCATTTTGCAAGGGAGTGAACAATTTGCGCCGGTTGTTGTGTTTCCGGGATATCAAAAGCCACCGGACGCTCAAATCCGGAAAGGTCGTCATTGAGTCCGGTGTGCGGTTCAACAAAGAGCGGTGCGGATACACGGTGCAGATTTAAGGACATGGAAAGATTGTCTTCAAAAATACGCTTTAACCGCCCAATGGCACTCTGCGTTTGATACATGGTAAGAATGGATTGATAGTTTTTTGGGATCATGCATTCACTCATAGGAGCCTCCAATATAAATAGATTTTAAAATGTTCGTATGATGCTTGGATCAATGGATTTTATGTTCTTTGATGCGGTCATTGCCATGGCACCGGCAAGCGCTTCGGTGGTTTTTATGATGGCTTGATATACACCCTCCGCACCGTTTTCGGTCAGCGGTGCCATCATGGCTCTGCCAACGCTGACGGCGTCCGCACCAAGTGCCAGCGCTTTAAACACATCCATACCGCTTTCAAACCCGCAGTCGATAAAAATTTTCATCTTGCCGCCGACGGCATTTGCGATTTCCGGCAAGACCATCAGCGGCGGTACGGCATAATCCATGATGCCGTGATGATGAGATACCACAATGCTGCTGACACCGGCATCGATGCATTTGTGCGCATCGGTGACGCTCAGCACACCCTTTAAAATGAAGGGCAATCGGGTTGATGCGACAAAACTTTTAATGTCATCCAGTGATTTTGCGCGCATCGGAAAACCCAAAACATTGTCATACACACCGCGCCGATTAAATTGATGGTCGATGTCCATACCCACGGCGATGCAGCCGACCGCTTCTGCGTGTTTTAATTCACGGATGACCTCATTGTTGTCAAAGCTGGGTTTTACGATTTTAATGGTTTTCGCGCCGGTGGCGGTGATGCCTGCGATTTCAGCATCCTCACCCATGCCTGCCCACATGACGGCATTTGCTTTTGCTGCGCCGCGTGCCATTTCAATCAGTCCATCAGGATGACATTTGTTAAGATGTGATAGTGCCGCCATCATGACGGGGGTATCAAATTGGTGCCCAAATAAATCAAGTTGCGTATTTGGGATCACAGCATCGATATGGCGCATTTCAAGCATGAGCGTATCGAAGTATTTTCGGGTGATGTGGTTGGCATTACGCGGGTCAAAATGTTCCATAACAGCCTCCAATATTTATATATGTTAAAATTAAATCTCATTATATCAAAATGCACAGGCATGGAACAGAAAAAATATTTGTGTTGCGTGACTCTTTGTAAAATAATTTTTTACGGACGCAATAAAAATGATCGCTTCGTGCATCTAATAATTGTTGCAACCATAAAAAATCGTCAGAACAAAATATTTAACCTTAAATAAAGGAGCCGTACTGTTGACCGCTTACGAATTTGCCGAAAAAACTGCAATCATAAAACCCAAGTTGTACCGCACTGCCTTATTGTATCTCGGCAGTGAATCAATGGCGATGGATGCAGTGGATGAGTCAGAATACCGTGCACTGATTGCGCTTAGAAAGCTGCGGCAACCGGAGTTTTTTCAAACATGGATGACGCGTATTTTGATCAATGAATGTAAAAAGATATTGCGCAGACAAAAACGTGAAGTGCCGCTGTCCGCATGGGATGAAACCGAATCCGAAGCGTTTGACAGCTTGCCGCTAAAAGATGCCGTGCAAAAATTGCCGCAAGAGCTGCGTGAAGTCGTTATTCTTCGGTACTTTTCTGACTATACCGTCGTTGAGACTGCTGAAACGCTCAATCTTCCGCAAGGTACGGTGGCAACCCGTCAGCGCCGCGCACTCAAATTATTAAAGCTTGAACTGGAAGGGGATCCATCATGAACAGACACGATGAATATAAAAATCTTTTAAATACATTAGAGGATGTGCCGGCACGCATGACTTCACTTTCACCCAAAACCAAACCGCGTGTGCGCCGGCATAAATGCATCAAAGCCGTCACTGCACCGATCAGCGTCTTTGTCGCCGTATTTTTGTGCATTACGGTGATGGTCAACATTTCTCCGACCGTTGCGCATGCTTTGGAACGTGTGCCGATTTTGAATCAAATCGCGGCTGCCGTGAATTTTTCACCCTCGCTGAGTGCAGCCATTGAGCACGAGTTTATCCAGTACATCGGCATGCAGCAAACCATGGGGGATGTCACTGTGCGCGTAGAATATATTATCGTTGACCAGCGAGAACTCAATGTGTTTTATACCCTGCATTCCTCGGTGTGGCCAAATGTTCGGGAATGGCGTCCGTCTTTTTTAAATGCAGATGGGACACACACACAGGCTGTGGTGTTTTCGGGTTCATTGTCTGACCACCAAGATGATGTTCGGCGTGTGACGTTAAATTTTTTTGACATTGATATGCCCGGACACCTCATATTTATGTTGGAAGTCCTGTATTCAAAGGATGATTCGAATGTTGCCGTTCAGGCCATGCCTGCGCCCATACCGGCACCGCGGCAGGATCATGCGTGGGTGCCGGATGATCAGGAAAACATCATTACCTTTATATTTGAATTGGAATTTGATCCCTTATTTACCGAAAAAGCGGAGCGCGTTGTGCTTCATTATGATTTTATAATGGATGGGCAACGGCTGACGCTGACGTATGTAGACATCTACCCAACCAGCATGCGGATTCACTTAGAGGCGGATGCGGGTAATACCGCATGGCTCCAATCGATTGCATTTTATGCCATTGACGAACAGGGTCGGCGGTTTGATTCAATCACCAATGGCATTACCGCATTTGGACAATACGGCACGCGCATGATGCAAACACATGTGCTGAACAGTCCGTTTTTTGCACAAAGCGAAGCGCTCACACTCGTAATTACCGAAGTCACTTGGCTGGACAAAGAAATGGAACGTGTGCGCGTTGACCTTGTAAGTGCGGAGGCTGAATCTTTGCCGGAAGGTGTGGCTATTGATTTTATGCGCTTTGACGGCGATTCATGGCATTTATCGTTTGCGGTGCAAGCACGTGCCGAGAATCATTCGCATTCGGTATTCCGCCAGGATTTTTACAACGAAGCCGGTGACTCATTCACTTTTAATGCATGGTCATCCAGTACACGGTTCTTTGATGAAGACGGCAATTTACAAAACACATGGGGTGAACACGCAAACGAGGGTATATTTTACTTGCAATTTAATCTGCATCATTTTCCGTATGACATCGTATACCTCTCACCGTCATACTCCCGTGTTGTTTGTTTAACCGATGCTGTGTATATAAAAATAAAATAACCCATGCAAGCCTTCGTATATTTTGTTACAATAAATAAAATATGAAACAATTAAAAGGAGGCTGTACAATTGCACGTAAATTTTAAATTAATCGAAGAACGTTTTCTGCCCGAGATGGATGGTATGGGCCGTATGTATGAACATACCAGCGGTGCACAGATTTTGCATGTCGCAAACAGTGATGAAAACAAAGTATTTAACTGTTCGTTCCGCACACCCCCCGGTGATGATACGGGTGTTCCGCATATTTTGGAACACTGTGTGCTCAATGGCTCAGAAAATTTTCCGCTTAAAGATCCGTTCTTCACCATGGCGAAGGGTTCACTGAATACCTTTTTAAATGCAATGACTTATCCGGACATCACGATGTACCCGGTGGCCAGTTACAATGACAAAGACTTCATGAACTTGATGAATGTGTATTTAGATGCGGTGTACAAGCCGCTCGTGCATGCACGCGAAAATTCATTCTTGCAAGAAGGATGGCATTATGCACTGGAAAATCCTGACGATGAACTGACGATCAACGGGGTGGTTTATTCTGAGATGAAGGGTGCTTATTCGTCTCCGGACCGCGTGCTGGATTTGGCGATGGAACGTTTGATGTATCCGGAGAGCCAATATCGTTTTTCTTCCGGCGGAGACCCGGCTTCAATCCCCAATTTGACGTATGAACAATTTAAAGAATTCCACAAAACGCTTTATAATCCTGCAAACAGTTATATTTATCTGTACGGCGATATGGACATTGCAATGTGCATGTCCATGATTGATGAATATTTGAATGGCTGTGAAGAGCGCCGTGAACTGGTGAAGGCTGCGACGGCCACCACACCGCAAACACCGCATACTGCGCCCATTTTCGGCGAAGCGGTATATTCCATCAACGAAGCCGATGACCCTGCGGGCAAAAATTTCCTTGGCGCAATGTATGGCACCCCCGGTTTTCCTGATCCTGTAAAATACATGGGGTTTGAAATCCTCAGCTATATGTTGATGTCCACACCGGCGGCACCGCTGAAAAACGCATTATTAGAGAAAAAACTTGGTGAATCATTGTATGGATATTACGGTCTCCCATCGGAAACACCCAATTATCAAATGGTGGTAAAAAATTCGCAGTATGATGTCACGGAACTCAAGTCTGCGGTGGAAGAAATTATCGGCGGCATCGTTGAACAGGGACTTGATAAAAAATATGTCGAGGCCTGCTTGAACATCTTGGAATTTAATTACCGTGAAAAAGACACGCCTTATCCAAAGGGTCTGATGGCACTACTTGAGTACGGTACCGGATGGACTTATGGTAAAAATCCTATGGATTATTTTTCACCGGTTGCAACGATTTCTGAAATCCGCACCAAGGTCATGGCGGGTGAGCCGTATTTTGAAAACCTTGCCAAAGAACTGTTCCTTGGCAACAACAATGCCGCATTTGTTACCCTTAAAGCAGAGCCCGGTCTTCAGCAAAAAGATGAAATCAAACTCAAAGAGGAACTTGCCGCGGTGAAAGCAACATTGACACCGGAACAAATCGAAGAAATTATTGCGAAGAAAAAAATGCTGGATGCATGGCAAAACACACCGGATACACCGGAAGCATTGGCATCCATCCCCATTCTTGCGCTGTCGGACATTTCAGCCACGGCAAAGCCAATCATTGCAAAACCATGCGCGCTGGGTCATGCAAATGCACTGCATCTGGACACCGATTCAAACGGCATTGCCTATGTTAATTTCTTATTTGATGTGCGCGGCCTGTCAGAAAGAGAATTGCCGCTGGTGGGCATGCTGAATATTTTGTTGTCAAAACTGGACACCCGTCAACGTTCGTATATTGATTTGACCAGTGAAGTTGCGATGCAACTGGGTAATTGGAGCACCTTTACCGGTTCCGGTGCGCATAAAAACGGTGTGGATTTTATCCCTCAATTTGGTGCGAGCGCAAAAGCACTGGAAAAAAATCTTCCCGGCATTTACACTTTGACCACTGAAATTTTGACCGAAACGTTGTTTGAAGACAAAGACCGCATCTTGATGCTGCTCTCAGAACGCAAATCGCAAATGGAGTCCGGCTTTATCAACAATGGTATGTCTTATGCCATCGGACGTAGCAGTGCATATATCAGTGAAAAAGCTGCATATGCCGACCTTATGACCGGTTATGGTTTTTATGAATTTTTAAAAGCGGTTGTGGATAAATACGACACAGTCTTTGATGCATTTAAGGCATCGCTTGATGTGGTATGCAAAAAAGTTTTTGCAAAAAATACGGTGATGGCAACACTCGCATGCAATCAAGGTATGTTTAATTTAAGCATTGAACCGATGAACGCACTGTATGCGGCGCTTGCGGACGGTGTTCATCATGTTACCGTGGATGTGACACCAAAAACGATCAATGAAGCATTCATCGCAGAAACGAAAGTCAATTATTGCGCACAAGCCTTTGATTGGCGCGGGCAAGAAAATGATGGGGTTATCAAAGTTTTAAATGAAGTCATCAACATGGAATACCTGTTGCAAGAAATCCGCGTAAAAGGTGGTGCTTATGGTTTCCGTGGTGCAATTTCCTTTGACGGCGTTGGTATGCTGGCATCGTACCGCGATCCGAACCTTGAGCGCACATACCAAGTGTATAAAGATTTGGCTGACTTCATTGAACAATACGAACCAAGCGACCGTGAAATGCTGCAATTTGTTATGGGTGCCATCAATGGACTGGATGCGCCGATGACGGTGTCACAAAAACTGACATTGGGTACGGCGGCTTATTTCGCAGGCATGAACGAACAAGATGTACAACGTCAACGCGATGAAATCCTTGCGGCAAGCGCAGAACAAATCCGCAAACTGGCACCGGCACTGCGCGATGCCATCGCAAAAGCTCCAATTTGCACATTCGGATCCGAAACCGCAATTCAAGAAAACAAAGCAATGTTTAACAACGTGGTAAAATTATAGAATTGTAATATTTAAAGAAAAAATTTGAAATGCACCCCAAAAGTTAGACAGATAAAATCTAACAAAGGGGTGCATTTTCATGTTGAAACTTTTTTCTTGGCTTTATATTATCAGTGTGTTAATATAAACATGCTGATAATGTGTTCTGATTTAGGAGGTATCAAATGAATGAAAAATTGATTGAATGTTTAGCACATTCAGTAAGGGGCAAATTGCTGAGAACGATAGATGAGCAAGAACGAGCCACAACAAAAGAGCTTGCACAAATTATCAATACACTCTCGCAAGCATCACTTTATCGCTATCTTAAAAGAATGGTTGATGATGGTCTTATCGAAGTCGTTGAAGAAAATCAGATACGAAACGTCAAAGAAAAGGTTTATGGCATGGCCATTGATTTGGATGCCGAACTTAAAAAGATAGCCGAAGATACTTCAGGTGTGACATTTCTTGCCCAATTCCAAAATTTTACGAATGGGATTATGGATGAATTTCAAGCATACTTCAAAGACAATGATGTTCCAACAATCGGCTTTGGCTTTGGATTTGGCATATTGCCAATCCATGTTACGAATAAAGAAGCGTCGGAACTATATCAGAAAATCGAAGAATTGCTCCAACCTTACCACAATAATTTGCTTACGCACGATAGACAATTGCGAAACTTTGCAATGATATTTACACCACCGGCCACACAATAAAATTAGAGGATGATTTTTAATGATAAGTTTAAGACGTTGGGTGCGGAAAAATTCCCGTGGGTTGGGAATCGTTATTTTTGTCGCAACCCTTATTTTGAATAATATATTTGATTTTCCCCGTCTTTGGGGCAAGTTCCTTTGGGTTTGGTTATTTCAGTGCTGTTAATTGTGGTTCTAAATCTACATTTAATCCCAATGTATTGGGTTAAAATAACACTTTGGATTCGGATGAAATGCGGTTACAGGCTACCTGATAAAGAAAATTACAATTGCAAAAACGATTATATCCTACCTTTTTCAGAAAAGTGGTGCGTATGGGCAGGCGGCATTAGCAAGGAAATGTCTATGGATTGGGACGAACCAGGCGACCGTTTCTCCTATTGTTTTGTAATTCTTGACGAAGGTGGCAATCATTTCAAGGAAAATAATTCTTCCACCCAAGAAAATCTTTGTTATGGAAAAGACATACTTGCGGTTGCTGATGGCGTGGTTGTAAAAATATGCAATAAGCACTCGGATTTTTCGGATAATAAAGCGGATGAGGCTGCAGACTATACAGGTTCATGGGATACGGTTGGCAATCACGTTATTATACAGCATGGCACAAATGAGTATAGCTGTGTTGGAAATCTTATGCGTGATAGCATTAAGGTCAAAGTGGGCGATAAAGTTAGGCAAGGGAATATTATTGCTAAATGCGGTAACTCGGGGTATGCAACAGAAGAGCCCTGTCTTTATTTTAATCTCCTATCAAGCAAACGTTTTTACCTTTCAACAAGTCTACCCATTGCTTTTACGAACATTAAAGCAGAAGAATCATCTGCATATAATTTGGCACATATAAACGCAAGAGAAACATGCCCTTCTACCAAAGGAAATTTTGAGGTAATCGGAAATAGAAGTTACATCGGGCGTGGGCTTGATGTTGAAAATCTAAAAATATAAACAACTTATAGCGAATGAGTATGTGCTGTAAAAGGTGTGCATAACGAAGTTTGGACAGCTTCATCATAAAAAACACCCACGATGTGACAAAATGACTTTACTCGCTGAGCAATAAATTAGAGGGCGTACTTTTGTGTCGCATAAGTGGTATGTGCGGAAGATTTGTATTTCGGAGGTTTTGAAGTGGCGATTAAAACATTTACAGATGATATTTCGATTAAGCTGGAAAATGTATTTGCAAGTTGGGAACGTGCGGAAATATTTTCGGGCATTATATCTATTGTCGATAATAGTGGCATCAAATTTGAAAAAGTGCAAGGCCATAGGAACAGGGCAGAGAAACTCCCAAACAACAAGGATACGGCATTTGCGACAGCTTCAGGCACGAAACTATTCACCGCCGCTGCCGTGTGCAAGCTGATTGACCAAGGAAAGTTATCGCTTGATAGTAGAATATGCGATATCTTACAATATGATTTGAAAGACATTGACTGCGAAACAACGATATTGAACTTGCT
>Ga0209755_10007827_pt1 | contig 11526 bp, 6 predicted proteins | sample TergutCo191P1_FD_187301 | JGI IMG/M metagenome (GOLD analysis project Ga0209755, IMG submission 187301) | Cornitermes sp. P1 segment gut microbial communities from Petit-Saut dam, French Guiana - Co191P1 (SPAdes) (version 2) | ecosystem: Host-associated > Arthropoda: Insects > Digestive system >...
AGGTGGCGGACACTTGTGAGTGCAGTAATGAACCTTCGGGTTCCGTGAAATGCGGGGAATTTCTTGACTAGCTGCAAACCAGTTAGCTGCTCAAGAAGGGCTCTGCACCATGGAGTAAGTAAGTAAGTAAGTAATTATAATTCCCAAATAACTTCATGTACCACAGGCTGACCCTCTGCATACCACTGTGTCTGAGAACCTTCATTTGAAAGACACTGATCTGATGGCAGGGTTCAAAATGAATTTAGCATTACCTTGATGATGTGCAAAGGGCCAGTTCAAGCCCTGGTATAAAAGAGTCACATTTGTATTGGGTTTTCAAATTATGATGCTGCAAACATGTTTGTAAAAGCAAACTGACATATCCTAGTTCATTACTTACACTGGACTTATGCAGCATCATATAATGAAACCCCTGCATGCAAAAAGTCAGTGGGCTAAAAATGTCTGATGCTGGCATTTCAGTATGCCTGCTACAGTTTAACCTTCTGGCATACTGTTCACCAGGCTGAAAGTGTTACTGAATCTCAGGAAGAAATCATTGTCAAGCTGTTTCGTCCATTGCTTTCAGCTCTCCTAGACTTTTCATCGTCATTGTGATAATTGGGTGTTTAAGGATCAGAACTGTGAATTCAGTTTAACAAGGAATGGCAGATTAATAAAGATATGGTTACAGGCTGTAACCTGCAGTCAATGTAATTAATACAGTTATTTTTCCAGAAGTAGGTATACAGTTGATGATTTATTTAATGGGGCTATACACGGTATGGTATGATTCTGAATTAATCCTGTATGTGCTACATTTGAAACGCATTACATTTAACACAACCCTGTGGCATGCTGTTATACTTTTATAACCTCTCTGACACAGAGTATATTAACATCAGCCATCAAAACATAACTTTTAACATCCATATTAAACATCAGTTCCCAACACTATGTAGTGTGACCAAAATTCCGGTCTTCTTCAGGAGGTATTTCCCTTATCAACATACACGTTCAAATATATTATATTTTCAATGGTTGAATGGATTTACTCATCTGAATTATTCTTATAAAGTTAAAAATGAGAATGGTATTATATATCTTTCAAATTCTGATTGTTTTACATGTGCATAAGTGTATATAAATAGTGAGTTTGATCGTGTGATCTCTATGTGTTTTATGGGGTTTAGTACAAGGGTTTAGTGCAAATTATATGTGTGTTAATATATACTTTCATATTACAGTCATAGGTTGCATATATTTCATACGTTCTTGCCTAGCATTAAGCAGTGCTGAAGCCTGTTGTAGATGACGTGTAGATACACGTAATTCATGCCCAGTTTTGTATATCTGATCAGTTCGTCTTGTTTGATCATTTTGTCACTGAACACTTGCTTCATGTGCAATTTATTTAAGCATTCAGATATACATGATGTATGTGCTGAAAATGAAAGTTTAATAAACACAAGTTAAAGCCTGTGTTTTGGTGGCTGTTTTTAATTATGCTTCATATGTAAACATAGTGGTATGGAATTCAGTACTATGATTCCTGACAATTTCTTTTGTCCAAATTTTTCAAGCGAGCCAATAATATACCTTCTACTTTGTCAGGATTCTGTAGTTCTCTTCCTGTACCGTATTTTGTCTCTGAATAGTACACAGAAGAAAGTAGTCATAGGGCAATGTCCAGTGACTATAAGGGTGACCTGTCCATCTTTGTGAGCAGTTTTGTTCAAGGCACATGCACGTATTCTGCATGGTGCTTCATTGTACCAGAAGTACAGCTGAGGGAAATCTGGCAGCTGGTGAGACTGACGTATTGCTGTCCATCATGAGGAAGAGATACACATGCATACTGAATTTTTCATCGAAGAAAACTGGACCTAAAATATTATATCTTGGCAATGATGCTTTAAGGCTGTGCTGTGTGTTTGTTCAGTTCTTATCAACATTTTTTAAGAAATTGCATTAGATAAATTTGCTTGTCTGTCTTTTAGTGATGATCCATCCATTTGCACAACTCAAGATACTGATACTGGAGAGAACTCACCAATGGAATCAGTACAAAAGCCATATAAATGTAACATATGCCAAAAGTCATTTCGCTGCAGTTCATTCCTTAATATCCATTATCGATCACATACTGGAGAGAAGCCATTTGCTTGTGAGATGTGTAACAAGAGGTTTTCTCAAAAATCGAACTTGAAGGTACATAATCGTATTCATACTGGAGAATTACCATATACTTGTCATATTTGCAAGAAGTCATTCAAGCAGCATTCTTGCTTTGACACCCATCTCCGCAGTCACACAGGTGTAAAGCCTTATGCGTGTGACATTTGCAATAAAAGATTTCCGCAAATTTCTTCACTTAGTCGCCACATTCGAAAACATACCGGTGAGAAACCATACACATGTGACTTGTGCAGTATGGTGTTCAGTGATCGCTCTCAAATTATATATCATGTAAGAACACATATGGGTGACTTGCCCTTTATATGTGATACATGTAACAAAAAGTTTCCCACTAAATCATCCTTATCTGTACACCAAAGCATTCATACAGGGTATAAGCCATATAATTGTGAATTATGTATGAAAAGCTTTGCAAACAGTTCGAACTTCTCTAGACACATGCGGACTCATACGGGGCATAAACCATTTAAATGTGATGTGTGCAGCAAGACTTTTGCCCAAAGTTCAGGTTTGTCTGTTCATTTGCGCACCCACACAGGAGAAAAACCGTATTCATGTGAATTATGCAATAAAGTTTTTTCCCGTGCCGCACATGTTGCCAGACATCTTTTAATTCACACTGGTGAAAAATTATACATGTGTGACATTTGTGGCAAAGCTTTTCAGCAGAATGCGTCCCTCACAAAACATATAAAAATTCACTCGCGCAAAGTTTCGTAAAGTTTTTGTGCTGTATTCTGTATCTATACTGATGTTTGAGGTGATGTTAAGTTTTAAGAATATAATAAAAAGATGTTTTCAGTTTATATGTGTAATGAATGTATATTTTGAATGTAAAATTTGAAAGTTTTAGTTGCACTTCGAAATGACAAAGCCACTGAACTTTGGCAATGAGGAAGTCTAAATCAGCAGTTCACTGTACTGAGAAAAATGCGTGATTAGACAGGTCAAGCACCTCACTCTCTATGTAGCCCAGTGCCACAAGGTAATTGCCCTTACTCACTTGCCCAGTTTACTTACTTAAGTATGATATACATGGAGATTTTACACATGGAGGAGGCTCTTGGCATGATATCCAGAAGAAGCAGTACTACGTGTGCAAGACACGTTTGGCAAGGTAAGCTGTGTTGAATGTATTTAGAAATTTGTATATCTTTGGTAACCTCCACAACGAGTTGAGCGATTTTTGGTTAACACTGATTGGTTAAATTTATTGAGATCGAAATTCTAAATTTCTAACGTTATACTGGGTTATACAGAAAGTGGGATAAGGCAACTATTTTGATTGACTAATTGTTTAACTTTTTTACTTTAATTTGTAAACATATGTACAAACTTCAAAATTGTATAGTTATGCCTCTACTAACTTTGTAAATTAAATAGCTTTAGTAGACCAGACTGTACCAGCATTAATATAGTCTACTCAGCAACCTCATTATAACGTTCTTGAGTTCCCGACAAGCTAACTGCGTAACGGTAGAACGCAAGCTGTATTTCAGTTGGACCATACAAGTATAAGTAGTTGTCATTTATGTCATTTCATTTCATTTTATTTAACGTTCCATAGATCCACAAAACAATTGCAAAGTTTAGGATATAGAACATGTCCAGAGTATATATACGATACATAAGATACATTAGTCTTTGGAATCAAATTGATTCCAAGTCAATACATAAGTGTTATTGGATACAGTCAAGGAACAAAACTTTGTATATAAGATACATAGGACAGCTATAGTTACAAACAGACACTTATAAACATGGTTACAAACAGAGGAACTTGTCAGATACGACTGTCAGCATTTATAGTGAGTGAAACACTGAACACAGATTACACATTTGACAACATTAATACAACAAATGGTTGAGAAGTGTGAACATTTTCAGCTTTAAAAGAATTTGTGTTGAAAGTATTCTTCTAGGGAATAAAAAGAATGTATGTGTAGGAATTGTTTTAAACAATTTTCAAATTTCTTAACGTTATTAGATATATCTTTAATATATTGGGGGAGATTATTAAAAATCCTAATACCCATATAATGTGCCCCCCTTTGGTATACAGTAAGATTAGTAATGGGATGATGAAGGTTATTAAGTTGTCTTGTACTTTTAGTATGGTTCTCTGAATTCAGTATAAAAAAATGTTTGTTTTTAGCTACAAAAAACATTAGCGAAATGATATATTGTGACATAAGAGGTAAAATTTCTAATCTTTTAAACAGACTCCTACATGAGACCCTATTTCTGTAGCCCATCATGATTCTGACTATTCTTTTCTGCATTTTATTTATTTCTGTGCTATGGGGTGAGTTACCCCAAAAAGGTAGTACATAAGTTATGATTGCATTGAAATGGTCGTAGTAAACAGTTTTCAGAGTATTAATTGGTCTAATACTCCTTATTACATAGCATGCTGAACTCAGTTTTGGGATAATATATTGAATATGACAACTCCAATTTATAGAATCTTGTAAATATATGCCCAAAAATTTAATATCAGTTACAGGTGTTATGGAATTATTATCACAGACGATGTTTATATCAAATGTGGGCTTATTTTTTGTTTTAAATTGGATGTAGTGAGTTTTTTTGACGTTAATAGAAAGTGAGTTTACTTTAAACCATTTATTTACATGGTCAAATGCTTCGACCATATTTGTTTGGAAATCTTTTGGATTAGGACTTTTTACTATTATACTTGTGTCATCAGCGAATAATACAGTTATATTATTGTCATTTATGGTTTTAGGCAAATCGTTAACATGTATAAGAAACAATAGTGGGCCCAAGACCGAACCTTGGGGAACCCCATTAGTTATTTTTTCCCATGCGGAAAAACTTGTTTGATTCGATCTTTCATCTGTAATTTGAACTCTCATATTTGTTTTGAAGGCAGGATACAAACCATGATCTGGTTATGCCATTTACACCATAAAATTGTAATTTGGACAGTAAAATATCATGATTTAAACAGTCAAAAGCTTTTTTGAGATCAAAAAAGATACCACCTACTATAAGTTTACTATTTAAAACATTCAGAGTTTCATTAATTAACTTGTATATGGCTTTGTTTGTTGTGTAATCAGATCTGAACCCAAACTGTTACTGTCCCAAAATACTATGCTTATTCAAATGGTCCTGAAGCTGTTTATACAGAACTTTTTCTAATACTTTTGAAAAAGAACTTAAAATAGACATAGGTCTATAATTAAGAAGTTTAGTTTTATCACCTTTTTTAAATAAGGGTTTAACTACTGCACATTTCAAACGGTCTGGGAAAGTTCCTGAAGATACAGATTTGTTACATATGTGGGTTAAAGGTGAGGTAATAAAGGGGGAACTTATTTTTAGCAATTTAGTAGATATTCCATCATATCCCGAGGAATTTTTGGGATTAAGTGATTTTATTATATTTTTTATCTCTTTGGTAGATACAGATTTTAAATTAATATTTGGAAACGGATTCTTGAACAATTGAGTTAAGTAGTGAAGGGGGGTAGTATTATCTACATTGTAAGGGCTAAGTTTATTTTGTTTAGTGTTGATACTTTTAGCTATAGTTGAAAAGTATTTATTAAATTTATTTGCCATCTTTTGACAATCACTGATTGGGATCCCATTTATATTTAAAGTGTTAATTTTGTCCGTATTACCAGTTTTGTTAAATTCTAGGTTTACTATATTCCAAATTGTTTTGTTCTTGTTCGAGGCTCTTTTAATTTTATCCGCATAATTTAGTTTTTTTGCTTCCTTAATAACAGCAGATAGGATTTTGCAATAACTCTTATAGTTCTTTAAGAGATCTGGATTGTTATTGTTCCTACATGCAGTGAAGAGTTCTCTTTTGTACTTACAAGACGTTAAAATTCCTAAAGTAATCCAATTTTTATGTTTTTTTGTTAATGTGAACTCTTTTTAAAGGAAAGTTGGAATAAAACATTTTCAAATAAGTGTCTAGAAAGGAGTTAAACATTATATTGACTTCATCTGTAGAAAATATAGTATCCCAAGTCTCGTAGCTTAATTTGGTGAGGAAATCATTTATCATATGGTCATATATGTTCCTAATTAACCTATAATTTTTTGAGGGTGGTTTCGAAATATAGGAATGTAGTGTTATAAGTTGGGCATCATGGTCTGATAGCCCATTTATTATTGGGGATATTCAAACTGGCGGCAATGTTTCCGTTGCCTGCCGTGCGTGGCACTGCAGCATTACTAGCCCATGCTTCTGTAGTCACTGCAACAGAACGGAGGACTGATAACTTACATAATCATGCATCGTACCGGTCGCAAACATACGATAACGTGAACGTTTCCACAAAAGTCTCTACAGATGGAAGATAGCATCCATAATTCGCCATTAAAGGCAATAAAATATATTTATACTAGAACGAAAGTTATTATCAAGTTTCATTGCAACAGTATCTGAATGGAATTAAGACAATTTGGAAGAGTTGAAAGTAAAACTAGTTGACGAGAAATCAAGAAGATAAAGTCAAATTGGCTACAACAAGTAACAAGAAAGAACAACAGGTTCCAAATGGACAAAGACGACTTGGAAGTCCTTTGAAGAGACTATTAGACGAGGCCGAAACAGATCTATCAAGGCCTAATTCGTGACGGATGATGATGATAACTATATCTTAACCAATCCAAACAAGTAAAGGTGTAAGAATGATGTTTTTCTCCAGTACTGTCCTAGGTGTGCTTTAAAATTTACAGGAATTCAAAATGGTGATGTATAAGAACATCCGTCTAATTCTAATAGGAACATAATTAACACTACATTATATGTAATTGACAAGATCCTCATGACTGGTTCTGAAGATCAGTTGTTTAATATGGCATAACACATACACCTTATAGCAGGAAATTATAAAATGAACATACCAAGCACTAAAATAAAATCAATCGTAATGAGTGGGAACCTTATACAAAGAGTATAAATTGTCATAAATGATAACCCTACTGAATAAATATCATATTCTACACACATATGTTGGACTTGGATGACAAGCTACAGACGTGTAGCAAATTAAATGGCGTTATATGGAGAAAGTTTGGAAAACAGATAACTAAAGAAACAAAATTAAGTGTCCACAATATTAAAGCTAAAGTAGCTTTGAAATTTCGTAGTGAAGCCCGGTTGCTGAAGAAAAGAGATGAACATATACTGGATACATCACAAATGACATTTTTAAGGCACCTCTTAGGAATTAGTCAATTATATCGGGGGAGGAATAAATCCGTTAGGAACAAACTAAGTGTGAAGAACACTGTTCGGGATTTACAACAGTAGCAACAAAGTGGCAAAGACACTTACAAAGAATGGGCACAATCAGGGTACCCAAGTATAAACTTTAGGGGAAAAGCAACATAGGACGCCCGATTAAAAGATGGAAGGACCACATTCACCTCGAGGGATTAGGAACAGGCACTGCGCCTAAGTAACACTTTAGAACTACTGCTGATTATGATGATGACGATAATGGGGTCCTTTGTCCAATTTGCAGTGGCACATACGGCAGACAATGGAGACATCTCCGCCATATTGTACCAGAATGGAAAGCATAGATCAATTTGTATTCGTGTTTGAAAAATTGCGGAAAATGACTATCAGTTTCGTCTTTTCTACCTCTCCGTCCGTCTATATTTCTGTTTGTCCGTTCGCATATGACAACTTGACGTCCACTGGACGGATTTTACGACATTTCATATTCCTCAAAACTGTTAAAAATATTCAAGAACGACGGGTACTTTACAAGGAGACGTATGTACACTTACGATGACATCTCGCTGAATTCTTTGCAAGGTGAGACATTTTGGGACAAATGTTGTAGAGAAAATCAAAACACGCATTTTATATGCAATTATTTTTCGAAAATCCTGCCGTTTAGGAAACAACGTAAAAAACAACCCTACACGCCACAAATGATGATTATGATGACGATAATAATCATAATAATTTTTTCTTTTATGCCTTTGCTATTATAATTAACGTTATCCGTAGGGCTGTTCAATGCTGGAATTATGCTGCGACTGATGGCGTTATTAGGGAAAGTGCGAAAAATATTTGCCACTACTGTACACAAATACTGCCATATATTCTTCTAACATGTTCTTACTTTGTAATTGACAAGTTTTCATCAAAGTTTATGAGTTTAAAATAGATGGAGTATTTTGATTTACTGGCACCATATGTAATAATAATGAAACCTACTCCTCAAATACACTAAATTCTAACAATAAATTATAAATTTCTGCCACACAAAACAATTTTTACATTTATTTAATACTGTGTGCTGCATGATTTGATATTTTAACCATCTTCAGCTATCAATATTCATTATTTAAATCAAAAACTAGAAAAAAATTATTTTAAACACACAACTAACTTTGTTTTAGTTAATATATGTTATTGCTTAAACATGTACAAAATTTCCAAATACGTAGCACACATTGTTTTATAAATATAAAAGTTGTGTTCCACAGAAATTTAAAATTAAATAAAACTTTAAATATAACACAATGTGATGCACTAAATCAAAACAAACACTCAGTTCACTACTGATTTTCTTTACATATCCATTCCCCATCTTGCACTGTCTCAGTCCAGACTCTACAATCACTAGTCTATGTCTTTCTTATATTTCTTCCAGTCAGTGGCTGATTGACTGCTGTCGTAATCTATAAATTTTTGCTCCCACAGTTGCAAAGTCAAAATGTCTGTATCGATGGCTAGCAATGTCATCCTCGTATGCCTTGAAAAAAACGGGGACCCTCTTGGCCAAATGTAGGCAAAACGGACCCATTACGTATATGAACTCTAATTAAACCTTGTGCTAAGCAACCTTGAATGTCATACTGAAATACATGAAAATACGTTTACTTTAATTTGGACCACAAAAAATAATAAACATTAGGAATGATCAGAATTTCATTAAAATAATTAACAACTTTCAATGCTCGTTGATATGCGGGAAACAAATTCTTTTATAACAAAACGCATTAACAGTTAAAGATGACAAATGTCCTTTCTTTCTTAAGTCACGCCTCTTATCTTGTAAGAGGTATGACTGACAGCTTGAACCATGACATGACCTGTAAAGTCATTCATCTAAATTATATACCAGCGGTAGCTGGCCAGACAACCTACGGGATCCTCACTCTGGCACACGACTTAGACAAGATCCATGCATTTCATCACTTCATGCCGTAATTTTTCTGCTCAACCAATTACAAACTTCATTCATTTTGTGTTACAAAATGTAAACAAGTGAAACAGACTGATATACACAGTTTTCTAAGCCATATTTTTGGCTTGCATTTATAAAATTTTGTTGGCATTGTAAAGAAATATTATTTGATGGTTCTAGAAAGTAATTGTGTTACGATTAATTAAAAAATATGGAACGCTTCACGCGTTGGCGTGTCAGCCTTGCGCAGGTAGCAATGCTAATCGTCTCTGTATCGTTCCAATTTAAATATGTATACGGCCGATGCGATTATCATCGGCAGGTTATATAGTTACCAATATAAGACAAAACAAAATTCGTATCGATTTTGCCGTTTCCTTCAAAGAATCCTTCACGCCATACTGCATATTTTGACAGCGATAATTTTTCCTGCCTAATGAACTAAAAACAACTTTCACAACGTCCCATACAAAGGTACAATAGTATTTCATTTTACTGACATACCAACTAAACTCTCGCTTCAGAGCACGGCGAGTCCGGCAAATGACGGTAGAAGTACCGCAATTGTCCGTCAGTTAGCAGTAGTTCAAACGAATCACGGATTAGAGATCAACCGATCATACAATCTGATATACGGATATCAGTGTTTTGCGTATGTCAAGTTGTAGTGGACGCGCAGATGTTGGAGGTGTTCTGTCGAGAACATTTGTTGCAATGTGTACAAATTATATTATTTAATTAAGACTTTTTATTATTTCAAACTGAATTACCAATAATACCTGTTGCATAAACAGAGATGACCATGACTGTGACTACCAGTACTTCCGGTCTCAAGCAAATCATGTGACGCCTACTGATGAGTATGAGGGTACACGAGGTGTGAATATGTGGTTACGAGTATGCTTTCTGTTTTTGCACACTTAGTTGGTGGTTTCGAATGACTTACTTGTGAATGTTCATTTTGTGTTGCAGTGTACGAAATGCTGGTGTTGCGTGATATGCAGTAGCGGCATTAGTATATGTGGATGTTTAGTTGATAACGCGATACAATTTCCACATAGCACTTTTGTCGGTGAGGACAATAAACCCTAAATAAGGGAGACTGTATAATGGTGAGTTATGTCGACGTAAAATTAAATATTACATTCTGTAATAAGTCCTCAATTGCTGTGAATGCCACGTCGATACAAGTATTTGGTCGGGACATTCGTTCGTTTTGGATGTTTCGCAGTGTAGGTGGTAGTTGGTGACGTTTCTGGACATGTTGGTCACATATGCTAAGATGAAACAACCTTATTGAACGATCGCGTACATGTTAGCTCTTGTTTAGTCACTGGTTTGTTTAAATTGTGGTGATTATTATTTCGACCTGTCATTCACAACTAGATATACCACACGTAGACAAGTCAACTTTTTTGTTTATGGAATTGCGTTTTGAATTTTTGCAGTAAATTTATTTAGGACTGCTTGGACAATTAAGTATCTATTTCCTGTTTTGTTTAATTGTGTGGTGTACTGTGTCACGATTCGTGTGTTCAGATTCTTTCGGTGAAGAGAGACATTCTTTGGTTGGTAAGAACTGAAGGCCCATTTATTCTAAAGACTATTTTATTATTTAATATCAAGTTGACACATCAGTTTGTGTGACACTCAGTTTGAATAAAATTTTGTAAGTGTGCAGAGTTTGAAGTAGAAGTGAAAAAATGTGAAGCTGGTTTTTTTTTTTTTTTTTTTTTTTGTATTTAATTGCATTTTGGCATTTTCAGTTTTCATAAATATTCCCATGTTCAGTTCACAAACATGCCTACAACTCTGGTCCTACAGTAAGACAGAGTGTTCTTTCTTGTACCAGTTAACAAGTTCTTAAGAGGGTCTTTAATTTGGTTTGCCATTCATAATAGTTTAGGACACATTAATGCGCAGCCTTACCTTATGATTGTAATCTATTAAAAAAAATAGTAGCCAGTTTAATTAGGGTATTTCTAAAATCATTTTATGTTGGGACATGAATGGTTTCATGATATGTATGTATATATATATCTGTATTCCAACTAATTGCACTCAATTAATATATTTTATAAACAACACATTAAAACATATGTATTGTCTAAAACTCTAAAGATTTCTCCTACATGTTTCGGTCACT
>Ga0209755_10007828_pt1 | contig 11525 bp, 7 predicted proteins | sample TergutCo191P1_FD_187301 | JGI IMG/M metagenome (GOLD analysis project Ga0209755, IMG submission 187301) | Cornitermes sp. P1 segment gut microbial communities from Petit-Saut dam, French Guiana - Co191P1 (SPAdes) (version 2) | ecosystem: Host-associated > Arthropoda: Insects > Digestive system >...
CCAGTCAGCTGCTCAGGAAGGACCCTGCACCATGGAGTAAGTAAGTAAGTACATATAAAAGAAAACATGTCAATCTAATTTCTCCTCCTCCTCCTTCTCCTTCTCCTAACAGGAACAACTGCAATCTAATTTCCAATTTGTACTTCTTTTTATATTATATGGATTATGCACACAAACACTGGTCTTGATTCCATATGACCTGAAAAGATATCATCCTGTAAATATATTAGCATTGTTACTGTGTGGTACTGAATATGTATAGAGTAATATATACATTCATTACCAAGAATTAACAATGCTAATATACTTACGTGATGGGATCTTTTCAGATCATATGGAATTGAAACCGATGTTTGTAAACATATTCCATATAATATACAAACAACTACGAAATGGCAACTGGGGGCAGCTTATTGTTGCATATTTTAGTATCATAAAAATGTAATCTGTGGTTATAAATTTTATGCATTTTAGCATTTTAAGATTTTAGTCATTCCAATAAGGAAGATGAGAACCTAGACCAGCATGTTGGCTTACATACCTTTGTTATAAATGACTCCCTGACGATGGTGCCAAAACATGTAGGAGATGATAAATGTCTCATAAATGGTGCATCACAGAGTGCATATATTGGATAATGTACTGATACCCTTGTGTCAGGGCCTTGTGACCAAGAGCCCTGCTACTCTGGTAAAACATGACAAAGTTTACTGGCCTTTGCATAACAACATCTGTGACCACACCTTTCATAAACTCTCACTCCCACCACTGTCTGAAACCAAATTATATCCTATATCTGGCAAATGGCTATAAAGTTTCAATAGTGAAAATAAAATATGGTTCTGGCAGATACAGAAAGACAACAAAATGTGATGATAGAAATGGTAAGCATTTGGAGTGGAAATGAAGCTTAAAAAAAAAAAAGAGAGAGAGAAGTAAAAGTAGGTCTACTTATGTAATATTAACAATTCAATTAAATTCTAGGTTGCCTGGTATAAACTCTACACAATTCAGCTTACCATAATACCACTTGTCATAATTAATGTGAAAACTGTACACAATGTGCCACAGTTCATTCAGAGGTTCTGCAATGCTCAACATGGTTTGTAGAACTAAGAAAGGTGAAGGATTAAATCCTAACAATTGTTCTTCTTCATTGATAGCCTGAAAATAGAAAATTCTTATATTAACAGATACACTGAACTAAAAAGCAACTAATTTCCTTACACTTCAGTCAGAACATTGCCAGATCAGGGATGTTTCCCACAACATAAAGAATAACTATGTAATAATTTGACCCTAGTTTAAGCAATTTACTATGACACGATCATGGAACAAATTGGATCAAGTGATCAGTATGCAAAAACTGAGAGAAGCTTCAGTGTCACTTCATCCGCTGTGAATATGACATCAGGTCATGCAGAATTGAACCTGAAGCTCTGGCATGAAGCCAGTATTTAACCAACTGACCTTGCACGTTTCTGTGGTACTAACTTAAATATATCAACTACTAATGCATTCCAAGGAAGCAGCACACTTCAATTACACTTACTCATACAATTTCCATAACCATACTCATAATTTTATAGCTGTACAAATGTGTTTCATATTGTATTGTATTATGGTGCCTTATATTCCTGTCATGACATGTAATACATCCTTACTAAAAAGTATCTATGGAATGTACATGAATTTTGTTCTATTTTATTCTTTGGACTTGGTAATCCTGTAAGGATCCACAGAATGAGAATAAATGATATGACATGATATATATATAACGATATGTATGTATATATAATATATATGATATGACATGAGAAGATAAAGTTAATAAATTACGTTTGTATAATATACTATGTACTGTCAATACACAACATACATCAAGACAAGATGCAATAATTACAAGTAGGTTATATTTGGCTACATGTTTCGGCTGTAAACGGCCATCTTCAGGCCAATTAAAAACAATATTAATGTACAGTAAAAATACTACTCAATGGGATCCCATTTCATTCACATTAAAACTTGATAAAAATATGAAAATTTTTACTTATGTATATATAATAATAAATTAAGTTCTGGTTGTTATATGTTTAGATTCATTAAACCATATATGTCCCACTGATCTCTAATAATGATTCATTACTCTTTTCCACTCTGTTATGTCATCTGGTATCATATCTTGGGGAACTCATCTCATAGTCCGAAAATCTTTAAATTCAAAAAATAGCAAATAGAATTAGGATAGGAAGTAGAAACAAGGACTCATGTAGAAATTTATTTAAAAAGTTGGGAGTCTTATCATTTAAATCACAGTATATTTTTTCTGTTCTTCTACCCATGGTGAAGAACAGGGATCATTTTAAAACAAATTATGGCAGTGATAATACACCAACATGACAAAGTACAAACTTTCATCTATCTGCCTCCTTATCCATATATCAACAGGGTGTCCATTACTCAGGCATAAAACTTTTTAAAGAACTGCTGTTAGAACTCAAACACATTGTGGAACATCACAAGAAATTTAAAAGCACCTTAAAGAATTACTTTCTTATACACTGTATTTATAATTTGTATAAATTTTTTTATTAATGAATAATATATATAGTTAAAAAAAAGGAACACATTAACAATAACTAGGTTTGCTTATAACTGTAAATTTTAGAATTTCTTTACAATCTGACTGTCAATTAGCTGATATTCTACACCATTATAATCACATTTGTATTATTATAATTAACTTCTGGATATATAATAAACTTAAAAAAAAAATTTCTTTTGATATATTTTGATTGTCGACTGACACTATATTATACCACTGTAACTACAGGTGTAATATTGTCTAACAACATGCTTGCATATTATATGTATGCTTGCTTATAGGTGTATGACATTGTCTATTTTAGTGGCTACTGGGATGTGAGCCCACCAATGCGAATAGTTTGTAATGGCCGGCATTGTATCACCATTGTAGCCATGTAACAGTTTAATACAGTGGACTTGAACCACTATACCAACATAGCATCCACTAATACAATGGACTTGAACCACTATACCAACATAGCATCCACTAAGACATGCTAACCGTGAAAGACTGAAAGTCCAAATGGTAGATAAAAGGAAATTGTGCAGTCAAACACAATGCCCATACTTCACTGGTAGCTAACAAGTACTGAATGGTTAGGCGGTCGTGGGATTACTCCTGCAGGACCAATCTGCTAGGGAAGCCTTGTACACATTACATAATCACCCTCTTCCTTCATTATAAAAACAAACCAAACTACATGGTATTCACTTTTGGAAATATTACATTAAACAAAACCTTCTAATTTTCCAGTATAGAAATCACCTGTCTCTAGCTGTACTAGGATCACAAAAAATGATAGGAAAGCAATTCCCTCAAAGTTACTACTCTGGTTGTTATCCCAACTTCATATGCATTAAACATTTGTAAGTATTAAGTTTCCCACACATTCAGTGCTTCAAATTTCTAATCAAAATTTACCAATAGTCTTGCAATAAAACAATCCCCTCAAAGAAGTACTTGGGTTAGGATTATATCTAAAACTTTACCACAGCTTACATCCCAGAAGAACACAGACAGAATACAGGTTACATCTTACTTATAAAAATATGTATTCTCAACTACACTACTTTCCTACACACACACAAAACAAGTTGATTCTGCATGAATGCCACACAGGTTTACAACTCCAGCAGGGAGCCTAACAACTCAAAGGCTGGATCATCTTCGATATTTCATTCATTCCATTCAAGAAAATTTGGAATATATATAAAATAAAACTTTCTAATCATTTTCATCATCATCTGAAGTTATGGATACACCACTCACCTGGTATGAACAGTAAAATCTGAGGTACAAGGCCCATTTTGAAGCCTTTGCCAGAGCACTCAGGTTTTTGCATCTACTCTTATCAAAAGATGGATAACAAAGAAATTGCATGTTTGTCCTACAGGCTGGTACTTGCATTTGCCTGACTCTGAACTCAGCACTTTTAGGTCCGCTTAGCAACAGTGCATGCAGACATAAAAAAATGTAACTATTACTAAGAGGATGCGACATGATTCAGTTTTCCTGTTGTTAGCAAGTGTAACTTGCTCAACCTAACTTATAACTACAATTTTGAAATTTTCCAACATGCCAACACACAAATACAAGTTACAAAAATAAAATCACCATAGTTTACTACAATTTCCCCCTCTACAACTGTGATACATTATGCATTGTTGCTATTTCCATCCACAAAGTCAAAATCACTTCAAGGTCCCAAATTCTAAATATAATTTCTCCGTTTCCATGCACTACACTATGTCCAATGGGTGTACAAGACCTATATTGGAGCCACTTGAATATAATAATAAATCAAATTAAAACTTTAAGTGCCTTCAAAATGACAGAAGATGTTACAAAATTAAGTAAAAATGCTGTGCCTAAGTACAAAACAAGATATTCTGCAATACATATAGTATGGGGTAGAGAGGCAAGTACATAAATAGATGGTGACATATACCTACATACACATTTAAAAGTTTATCAGTTATATTTATCTGTTGTCTTTGCTGTTACTCTTGGGGCAAAACATATTTATTGTTCAATCAAAACTCAGTACTTTTTAAATTAATTTTATGTAATTTAGAATTACTGATCCTTCATAGAGAACACATGAAAACCCCAAATCACTTACCTCATTAATTGTTATAATTTTGTTCCAACATTTCAAACACAATGCCCACATAAAAGATACCACTCAAAAGTGTGACATGCCCTTAAAGTAACTGTAACTCTGATTGACCCACATAACTTAAAGTAACCCAAGAGAATAACTTTTAATATTTGCCCTAACCAAGGATATGGATATCACATTCTGTCAAAACCAGTTCACCCTCATCATTATTAACTCTAAACTGGAACACATATGGAACAGTCTCCAGCCCCCTGGGCTACATGTAAACAAAGCCCTAGATTTGAACATGTTGATGGAAATGCAATTAAATTACAATTAACACACAATTTATTCACCTTTGCTTCTTTCTCATCTTCCTGCAGGATTTGCATTATTTGTTCTATTGTTCGAACATTCTCTTCCATTTCTTCCTTTGTCAAAATTGGTGCTTCCTTCTTCTTAAAAATTTCCAAATCCTTCTGATGCAGTAACAGCCTGTTACCAGGAAAAAAATCAAGTAACATGAGTACAATTGAGAGAGCTAATAATAACCATAAGTGACACAACTGCTGCTAAAAAAATTAGAACAAAATTACAGATATGGTAATAGAAGAACATTTCATTTATTAGAACTTCACTAAGGTTGATGGTAAAATCCCTGCCTAAATGACTGTTCATATCTTCATACATCACAATTTTGTGCCATAATGAAGGCTAGAAATTTGTCACACTTGTATAAGCCTGAGGATATGCATGTTCAGTGACCTTCATTGCTCTAGTGAAAAATCAGAACAGGCACAAAAAAAAACAGTTTTCACATTTATTGTGTAAAGATTCTTTTACCTAAAAAATATTGTTAGAGAACACCAAATAGCAGTATTTAGTTTTATAGTAGACTTTCAATTTAATGGGTTCACTAATTGGACAAAATTATATGAAAACAAAATATTGCAATTATAAACAGGATTTAATAAATTGCAAAATATTTAACATGAACTGCATATGTACAAGTGAAATTCACAATGTGTGACAATTGTGTACTGTAACTATGATCTACATGTACGAGAAATTAACAGTATAATGTAACTGCATATTGTGAAGGTGAAAATGATACAAAAATTTATCGTATCTCTGCTAGGTGTGACATAATTGTTTCTGAATCAGTCTCACAATGTACTTCAGTTAACCTAGGAAACCTAGTGCAATTTAAGTCACAGATGGTCTGAAAATTTAAAGAAGCGTGATAAACATTAAGGTTTCAAAAGCAAAAAATGAACAAGTACCCATATCAAGAAAGGAGGGCCACTTAGATGCCCTTCATCAAAGTTAGATAAATAAACATGTGATTAGTTCATGAGTCTAAATTGTAACGTAAGGATGTACGAATTCATGGTGTGAGCAAATTGTTTCTGGGATGATTTTGTTTCCCCATAACAACACTTATTTTATAATCAATGCTGTCTCCTCGGGGCTTTATATAATGAGCCCACCAACTGCAACCCCAGTTGAAGCATTACATAAAGTTCACTATATGACAATGGGCAGGTATAATCCAAGATTTTGCTTGAATCATGATTGTACCAACAAATCCCCTTCCCTTTAACATTATCTTGAGTTTTGGGAAATGAAACACATCTAAATCTAGTGAGTAGGGAAGACGTGGAATTACAGTCATTTTGTTTTCAGCCAGAAATTCCTCCACAGACACAGCAGAATAACAATGAATTTGGCAGCAATCTGGCACATATTCAGGCTCTCTTCCAAAATACTCTTAACTGATACTAATGATATCACCAACATATTTGCCACTTCATGGATACAGTTCCTTCAGTTTTCAAGGACAAGTTCCCTCATTCAGTCAGCACTTTCATCTGTTTTGCTCATTGATAGATGCCCCAGTGTTCAGCATCTTGAACAGAGGTGCCACTGCATTCGAACTTGGAAAACCACCCACAAACTTGTGTTTTTCCTCTTCTCTATACTTCTGAAACTAATTTAAACATTCCGAGAGTCTGCCATTTTCTAGGCATGACATAATCATAATCAAGAAACACACCCTTGTCCTTAAAAGAACATTATTCAACCATTCAATGAGCAACAGCCTCATTCCAAGCCAAAGCAACTCAGCAGCCTCTATCTACATACAATGTTGTAAGTTTCTACTATCAGCAGTAGTGTCAGATTGAGGTCAATTCAAAAACTCTTTAATTGCACTGACAGAAGGCTGTAACATCACATACTATTTTCACGCTCTGGACTTTCTCTGTGAGATAGATAAGGCCTGGTGATTGTCAGACCTGATCTGGCAGTTTGGTACCTGTTAGAAAACCGAAAACTTAACATTAAATTAGAAATTGGTGACTCCGCAAATAAATTTGAACATGGCTGCTTTTGTATGCTGCCCAGTAAGCACACATTTACCATCATTTGTTATTCCTACTCTTTTCTATGTATAAGTCAGTATGAAATGAACCTGTAAATGGCCACCCTATCCATTCGTCAGGAAGGAAGTCACACGTGACACACAATTTGCAGTCATTCATTGAATTACATACATAAAATTTGTATATATTTACCAATCATCAAACTCTTGACCATGAGCGTCCTTCTGCTGACAGAAAATACAATGATTTGAATGCTTTAAGATTCTGCAGCAAGAAAATGGACAGGAATAACATGAAACTAATGCAAGGCTAGAAACATTTCTAAATAGCCAGTTTTCACATTTCATTCACTCTAACAACTGTATCAACTACAGGTAGCTCTTGATTTGCAAAGATAATATGTTCCCGAAAACTACCACATAAATCACATACTCATAAAACAAAATCATTTTTCCATACACAATAACTGAAGTTTCCAGGTTAGGTAAGTACAGTCCAGTATTAACCTACAAAACAGGCCTGACAGTTCAAATCATGACACAGAATAAAATATTGTATGTGTAACACTATCCAATAACTTAATGTACAAGTGTCATTCCCACTATGCAAAACTGTTCCAAGGTCGAATGCTTCGTTTTCCCCTTGTTCTCCTGGCAAACTTTCACTGATGGCTTCTCACACATTTCAAGCAACCCTCAAGCAACTTTCCATATCAGAATCATCCCCATCTGCTGTGTCAAGAGCAAGGTCAGTGTATAGCAATATTTCTCGAACCTCTTCCAACTCAACCAACAGACTACCATCGTTACCTCAACTGACACACAATAACTTGCACAGGAAGCAGAAGACTACCTGATATAACAGAAAGATGTAAATGTTCAAAAGAGTGTAACAGCATAAAATGTCTGTTGAATATGATGTCATGTTGACACTGAAGCTGATACCAGTAGGAAGTGTCTTGTTATGAGCCGATCACAAGTTACACACAGCTGGCAACAAGATGTAAACCTCATGTACTTCTACAAAGTAGCTGATTTATCAGTAAGGTTTCTGGATTTCTTGCATCATGCTTTGAAGGTTCAACTCAAACCACTCAAATGTAAAATTGTGACTTTGTAAATTGAGAATATACCTAAATTAATAAACAATGTCAAAGTAAATTTACGTAAATCAAAATTGTATAAGTGTGAATGGTACCTACAATTAATACTCTGGTAGCAGAAATTGAAGGTTCAACACTACAAGTACCAAATCCCATTACAGGAATAGTCAGTCAATTGCATTTAATACTCATCTTCACAACCTAATTCTGGAATATCAATTTTGGTATTAAAATCCCACCTCATTCTCAGTTTTGCCTTACAAGCAGCATCCCTACCAAAATTATGCACTCATTCCTCCAGCTAACAAAAACATCTGCTTAATTTAACGTCTATTTTAACAAATGCACAAGCTATCTAATTACATAGGAACTATCTGCAAAGGTCTTCTCTTGTAACTATTGTTCCATGAACACAAGGAACTTACTGCTCTTGCTTGTCAGGTATGAAAAACACATCTTAACCAAGAGGCCACTAGTTCTCAGTTTTTACCATAAAACATGCTTGTTGTAATTCCAGTAATGATGAACTCACTTGGCATCAAAGTCAGTTCGTTTTGATCTCAAAACTCCTTCTACTATGTCTCTACGATGGGCTAGCCGAGCTTCACTCAGTTTCAATACAGCTTCCATTTCTTTAGGCCACAAGAAAGTTCGCGAGTTCAGATGAATATCTTCCGCTGAAAATAATCGCAGTGGCAATAAAAGGGTAAGGCACTTTAGAGTGACACCAGATATGCAGCTGGGTGCTTTGTTACAATTTCATGGTCATGAATGCTGGTGTGTGTTCTCAAATACAAGCAAGAGATTTAACAATTTAATTACATTCTGGTTTCTTGCTGTTGTACTTTAGTTCATAAATTGTTGAGATGATGAAGTGAATGCAAGTAACATTTTGGGCTGCATACTAACTCCTTCACTCATATGTCGGTACCAAAAACTCAGTATTCATCCACATTTAAAAGCTTGATCGAAATATTCTCACATGGAATTGTATGAAAAAGTAAATGCCAAGCTCACGGATGATGATTAAAACTTTAAGATTTCACCTTTTGAGTGCTTCTACGCCCATCATTATCATAATCAACATCCTCATCATCTACAAACTTGTCATTTACTTCTTAATACAACTATATGTGAGAATATTTCTGTCTTAAATACATATTTAAAACCTTGACAGAAATATTCTCATACAAAATTGTTTGTATAAAAAGGTAAAGCAATCCCATGACAGGCTTGGACAAGCCCTGAGGGTTCCAGGAGATTGAGGCTCACAGATTTCAAGACAACCAGCACATGAAGGTGGTAAGGTTGTCAGCCCTACACACCAACTACCTTTACCCCCCAGGAAATATTCCTGGTACTCATTTCTGTTAGAGGCTAAGTCAACCCCAGGGCCACAGTGCAGCCGGAATGATCATGTCAAATGAAAAATTCCAGTGACACCATCGGGAATCGAACCCGCGACCTTCTGGCTTGTAGTGCAGTGCTCAACCAACTGCACCACCACGTGCCACGAAAAAGTTTGTACATGATGATGAAAATGATGTATGTATGTTCACACACTTAAAACTGAAATAATAATTTATTTATCATCCACTTTTCAAATTTCACTTTTTCCTCCATATGTCAAATTTAAACCTTAACATTCTCATACAAGTTTTAACTTAAAAAATTCTGGGTTAGACACAAGTACAAAAACAATGTATCAGGTAGGCAGGAGCCTGGTCATATAACGTTGTAACGTCAAGAAAATGCATGCCCCTACTCATACTAATTTAAATTATTCAGTTTGGAATTACAGTGCAGGACTGCACAGGTAGATATGTTCAAAAGGGGGAAAGGAACTGTCTTGAGCTAATACCAGACTTTTCTATTTTAAAAAGGGGGGGGAGGAAAAGCCAAACCAGGAATAATTCAAATGCTTACACATTGTATGATGCAAAAAAAAAATCCAAACCAATATATCAATGGCAACAAAGGCCAAGAATGGTCACATGAATCACTGGAAGAGAACCACCAATACAGGAAACAGACTGATATATTACATCAGACAAAAAGGTCATAAGAGACATGAAAGACACAGCACACTCTGGTCACCATCTGAGAGTAAAGATGCAAAGGAAGTTGCTGTTTTGAACCACACATTTGTCATGTTGCTTCTGACCACAATATTTCATTATATATTCAGAAAACACACCATATCTTGGAGAGATGAAGATCATCTCAAGTATGACATTAAGAACATGTACTGACAATAAAATATTTATTAAATAAAGGTCAGAGTAATGCACCTAACAGAGAAATGTGGAACAGTTCACATAGCACACAAAGGATGTTACATAAATGTTCTGGAAAAATATCGCACATATCACACAGTGAAGAATGTCACACACCTAAATTAATATTTTGACCATTACAATACTACTACTACTTGTAGTAGCAGTAGTGGTAGTAGTAGTAGTAGTAGTAGTAGTAGTAGTAGTGGTGGTGGTGGTGGTGGTGGTGGTGGTAATAGTTGTAGTAACCTACTAACCTCCTGCATAGGGCACTGCCTTTACAAGAGTTTGTGATAAACTGGCCAGGGAATGATTGTGTGCTCTTGTGAAACTAGGAGTTATGCTCATAATAGCACAGCTACAACTGGGGTCACCCAAATCAAGCAGGTCTCAACAGCAGAACCAGAAAAAGTGTCCCACTACAAACCTGTAGGGTTAGTCCTCAAACTAATGGGTGTGGCAATCCTGAAGACCTGTCACTTAACCCATTAAACAAGGAAGAAACTCTATGGAAGAGAATTATAAGGCCAATACCTGGCGATCATCAAGGCACACCTTAAGCCACTTATGGGAACAACAGCATACAAGCCGGTGTGAACATGCTGAACTGACAGACTGCAGTTGGGTCTCAGCTGGAAAGTGTTACAGCTGAACATACTCATTATTTTAGAAACTCAACACTTTGAGCATTTTTCAGTACAGCAGGCAGGCAGCACAAACACATGGAATGGACATTTAAATTAATATATTTATTACACAGGTGTGTTAGAGAATTACAAAAATAGAAACCGACCTTACAGAATATAGAGATCAACTGTGCAGAGAATTTATGGAAAAGGTACTACTGCTACAATTCAAATTTATTCACGTGCTGCATCAACTGTTTCAAGGTCAATTACACAAACAACACAAATGTATATTAAGCCACAAACATCAACACAAATTATGCATAAGTAAGACTTAAAAAGGGAATACTGAGCATTAGATAAAACATAAAAATTTAAGGAAAAAACAGAAGAAACTCCAAAATTGTAGGGTAATGCCTTGACAGCCATTTAAAGAACAGGATGAATTA
>Ga0209755_10007829_pt1 | contig 11524 bp, 10 predicted proteins | sample TergutCo191P1_FD_187301 | JGI IMG/M metagenome (GOLD analysis project Ga0209755, IMG submission 187301) | Cornitermes sp. P1 segment gut microbial communities from Petit-Saut dam, French Guiana - Co191P1 (SPAdes) (version 2) | ecosystem: Host-associated > Arthropoda: Insects > Digestive system...
AATTGAGCCAAGCGGGACTTGCCGCGAGTTGAGGCTGACTGTAAACTTCGGCGGTTTATCGGCGCCTCTAAAAACTGTTTTGCAGGAAGTAAATGTTATAATAAAAATTAATAAAATAAATAATAATAATGAAAATAATCTTGAAAATTGTTTCATAAAAATCCTAAAAATAATCTTAAAAAAAGCCGGCATCAAACTGATACCGGCTTACACATAATTTCTAGACTGACTAACTTACGTTAATTACATTGACCAACCGAAGATGAATTCAACTGCGTTAGTCGGGCAAGGCCATGCTAACCATTGACCTACGTTAGCATATCTGTATCTGATATACATACCGGTGTTGAAGCTGTCCCATCTTGGGGGCCAGTAGATGCCGCTTGCGGAAACGCCTTCACCCTTGAAGTTGATGAAAATCTGCGGGCAAACCATAAATCCGATGTCTGAGTTACCTTTAAGATCGATCTGAGCATCCAAGATAAACGCGAGTGAGTTCGGGAAAATCAGGTAGTAGAACTGCGGATATAATGAAACTGAAAGCTGCTGATAACCTTGACCAATGCCGCCAAAGAATGCACCAAGAGCTGCGCCCCAGTTGCCGCCGGAGAAGTCAACGCCGATACCAATACCCATGGTAAAAGTTTGCTCGAAGTTTGCCTCAGCAAAGAAGCCGATGCCCATTATGTTAAAGAGATTTTTTACAGCACCGGTGAGAAGGAATTTATTGTTGCCGAAATCAAAGCCTGCTGATATTCCAAAGTTGCCAAACATTGAGAAAGTTAAACCAAAAATTGACTGCTTTACTGCGTCTTCCATCAGATTATAAGCTGGTGTATGGGCACCCGCATCACCTAGAGTAATTGCTCCACCGCTTGCAGAGAAGATGTTTCCAGCACTGCCTTTAAAGTCAAAGAGGTTCGGTGTATAGATACCAACATTTAAGCCGTCGATAACGTTGAATTCCAATATCATACCGCTTCTTGGACCGCTTGAATCGCCAAGGTTTGCACCTAGCCATACGTCAACTTTTCCCTGAATATAGCTTTCTGTCATCCAGCGCTGTGTATCATTGCCGCTGAAATACGCTACTTCAAGATTCATTATACCCTTGAAGAAACTGAAATTTCCCCAGAGTTCGAGATTGCCCTGATTGTTATCAAAGAAATCAATGACATTGCCGCCGAATTTAAAGCTGTAGAAATCTCCGGAATATGAAACATACGCTTCAGGAGCGTACGCAGCCTGAGGATGTTCAACCTGTGTAAAACCAATACTAATGTTTAAGCCGCCGTTGTTGTATCCAAGATTCAACGCGCCTCTTAAACCGTCGTACCAGTCATAAGTCCTGTGATAACCTGCACCGGCGTTAATAGCTGCTTTTCCAACGCTTGCATTGCTTCCGTATGCCTGAAAGTCAATAATGGTACCAATTTCTGCGCCTGCACTGACACTCCAATTTCCTTGTGCGAATGCTCCTCCCATAACGGAAAGGATCATTAAGACTACAAGAACTTTTCTCATAAAATCTCCTCCTAATCTTGCGTTAAGGGAGCAGTCAACGACCGCTTTATTCCCCTCTTTTTCTACGCATTAAGTTGCTTAAAAAAAACGAACGTTTTTTTTGAGCAGGTTTTTTGGAGGAAATTTGAGGTGATTTTTGAGGGAATTTTGGAAGAATTTTGAGAGGTTTTTGAGAGAACTAGGTGGTTGCGGAAACTCTAATTATGCGCGTGAACGGTCGATGTCTGACGATTTTATTTTATTATTCCAAGCTCAATCATTGCCTTTTTTAAAACAGCTTCGCTTGAGGGCGCGAGTTTGCCTAGCGGAAGACGCGCAGGACCTCCGGGTAAACCTGCCCAGCTTAGAGCTTGCTTAATCGGAACAGGATTTGTTTCTACAAACGCGGCTTTTGTAAAAGGAAGCAGCTCGTAATGAAGAGCGCGGGCTTCGTCGTATTTTCCTTCAAGTGCCGATTTTGTCAGAGCCTTTACTTTTGCGGGCAGTAAATTGGAAACCACAGAGATTACGCCGTCGCCGCCCAGGCTGATCAGCGGCAGAGTGAATGAGTCGTCGCCGGAAAGCACACAAAATTTTTCGCTTGTGTTTTTACGCGGAAGCGCGATCTGGTTTATGACATCGCCCATCTGATTAATGTCGCCGGAAGATTCCTTTACGCCCGCAATGCCGGGAAAACGCGCGATTTTTTCCATGAGAGAAGTGGGAATGTTTTTGCCGGTACGTGATGCGATATTGTAAACGATGATGGGAATGCCGGTTTTTGCGGCGGCTTCAAAATGGCGCAGCATTCCGTCGTCGTTTGGTTTGTTGTAATAGGGAGTAACAACTAACGCCGCGTCTGCGCCGAGTCTTTTTGCGCGTTCTGCGTATTTGAGCATGTGCTTTGTGTCGTTTGAACCTGCGCCGACTATTACCTTTATTTTTCCTGCGGCTTCTTTTACCGCAATCTCGATCAGCTTTTCTTCTTCATTTTCGTCAAGTGTGGGATTTTCGCCCGTAGTTCCGAGCGGAACGATGCCGTCAATTCCTTCCGTTATCTGAAATTGTATAAGCCTGCGGAAACCGTCGTAATCAACTTCTCCGGATTCCTTCATCGGCGTAACAAGCGCAGTATATGCTCCGCGAAATTCAGTCATAATAACTCCATTATAATCCAGCCGGCAGGCTGGATATTAAAATCGAATATGAGACGAAGTCTCATAATAACTCCTTTAACATGTCATCTATCGTAAAAATGCCACGGCGTTCTTTCGCTGTAAGCCATTGCGCCGCTTGTATTGCGCCGGAAGCGAAGCCTTCGCGGTTTCTTGCAGTATGTGTAATTTCTATTGTATCTGCCGGAGAATCAAAAAACAAGCTGTGAGTTCCGGGAACACTGCCGAGGCGCAGACTTGGAAAGTGAAGCTCGTCCGCTTGCACCGCGCCTTCTTCCATCGTTTCCCAGACAATTTTCTTTTTACGATCGATTCTTGACAGTACGCCTACCGCTAATGTTTTGGCAGTGCCGGAAGGACTGTCCATTTTTTTATTGTGATGAGATTCAAAGCCGCCCACATCGTACTCGGTAAATTTATTCGCAAGTTCCGAGGCATACCATGCTATGCGGTAAAATAAATTTACCCCGATAGAAAAATTTGATGCCCAAAGCAGGGAAGTTTTTTCTTTTTCTACAGCTTTGCTGACTTCCTCGGCGCGGCTGTGCCAGCCTGTAGTTCCAACAACAGTCGGGATTTTTTTTTCTGTAAGCGCGATAATATTTGCGATAGCGGTATCAGGCTGGGTAAATTCAATCGCGGCATCTGTGGATTTAAAATCCGCTTCCGCGATTGTTTTATTTATTTTGATTCCAGACGCTGCGTTAGCTGCAATCGGATCGACTATAACAGAGATCGTGTGCCCCTTAACGCCGACAATCTGCTCAATCATTCTCCCCATCTTCCCGTAACCAATCAATGCAATATTCATAACATTCCTCTTTTCTAAATTAGGGTTGTCCGGAGATTAAGTTTCCGGGCAGCTTCCGTTCATGAATTGATTTTTACCGTATCCAACGCGTCAAAAAAATCCATGTGCAGCGCCTTCACCACTTCCGCAGCTTCGGTGTCGTTCACTATAAAACTGATGTTTACCTTGCTTGCGCCCTGCGAAATCATCTGCACGGTAACAGCAATCAGCTGACATATTCTGAAAGCTCTTGCCAGAATTTCAGAAGAGCGTTTAACGTTTCCGATGATCGATACAATCGCTTTCCCTGTTTTTATTTCTACGCTTGCGATCTTGTTCAGTTCTTTTTTTACTTCGGCAAGATCAAATGCGGTCTCCATGGTAAGCGAAACCGATACTTCGCTTGTCGCGACCATATCAACCGAAATGTTATATCTTGAAAAAATTGAAAAAACTTCGGCAAGAAATCCGTGCTGCCCAAGCATTCTTGTCGATACAATATCGACAAGCGTTACATTATGTTTTGATGTAATGGCGCGTACAGGCGGACTTTTTTTTGCAGTTAATGTCTGTTCTATTCTTGTGCCGGGCGCGCTGATGTTATACGAATTTTTTACAAGAACAGGAGTTCCTGTTTTCATGCACGGCAGCATCGCCCTCGGGTGAAGCACCTGCGCTCCGAAGTAGGCAAGTTCCGCCGCTTCATCGTAAGTTACATTCTGAACAGGTTTCGCGTTATTTACAATTCTTGGATCTGCCGTGAGAATTCCGTCAACATCTTTCCAAACCTGAACTTCTTCGGCTCTGCAGGCTGCCGCAATCATTGTCGCGGATAAATCCGATCCTCCGCGTCCAAGCGTAGTGATGGTGCCTTTCTCGTCTTTTGCCAGAAACCCTGTGATTACCGGAAGCACGTTTCCTTTAATCTGCTGCTGCACCTTGTTTGGAATTGTATCCCAGCTTTCTTTGAGCAGTTCCGCTTTTGTGTAATTTGAATCGGAGATAAAACCAAGCTCCCACGCGTCAAAAGCCCTCGCGTTTAAACCGATAGATTTTAAATACGCGGCTGCAATCCTCACCGAAAGACGCTCTCCGAAAGAGACAAGATAATCTTTTGTTTTTGGAGTAAGTTCCCTGATTAACGCGATGCCGGACAACAGGCGCGTTAGCTCATCAAACAGGGCGTTTATTTCTTTTTGGACAGGCAGTTTTAAAGATTTTACGGTATCCTTGTGAAGTTTTTCAACAAGTTTGATGTCAACTTTTCCTTCGTTTAACGCCAGATTAGCAGCTTCAAGGAGATGATCCGTTGTGTCTCCCATTGCAGATAATACAAGCGCAGGTTTTTTTGCAAGCTGCGTTTTTACAATATCGGCGACATGCCGTATACGGGAAGCGTCCGCAACAGAGCTTCCCCCGAATTTCATAACAATCATCTTCAACCTCTTCTGTTTATTATATAAATAAATAATATGATGTACAACTATTGATTTAGTTCCATAACGCCTGTATCATTAGAGCATGATTGGTTTCTTGTTAAGAAAAACTTTTTATGATTTATGGGACAATTTATTTAAAATTGTTGTGCTTAATTTGGGCGTTTTCGCATGTTCCGCGATAGTGTTTATTCCTGCATTTATCCCCGGTATTTTCGGATCTAACGCGATGGTAATAATATTTTCCATTATTGGAATTTTTGTTACATCGATATATCTTGCCGCTGTATCCCGCGCGATTAAACCGATTTCCGATTACGGCACATTTACGTTTGGCGAATTTTTAAAAGCGTTTAAATCGGCATGGCCTGCCGGTATTGTTATGGGAATTTTTGTGCTTATACTGTTTTATATTATTTCGGAAGTGTTCCGTTTTTATCTGTTTGATTTTGAACCGCAGCTTCTTGGTCTGGCAATAACCGCTGTCATATTCTGGATAACAATCTATGCGGTAATCTCTTTTCAATATTTCTTTTCTGTCGTTATCCGTCTTGGTCCCGCTCTTTTTAAATCAATTAAAAAATGCATGTTGATTTCTCTTGATAATACCGGTTTGTCGATTTTTTTGATTTTTAATAATATTATAGCTTTTGTTCTTTCTGTTTTTTTTGCTTTTATGTTTCCCGGTCCTGCCGGCATTCTTCTTTATCTTGACGAGGCGCTCCGTCTGCGTCTTTTAAAATATGACTGGCTCGAAGAAAATCCGGAAGCAAACCGCCGTAAAATTCCTTGGGATGCAATATTGATCGAAGAGCGCGAAAGAACCGGAACCCGTACATTAAGAAATTTTATCTTTCCCTGGAAAGATTGATGATAAAAAACTTAAACCAAAAAAAAATTCTGCGCATGATTGCGGTGATTTTGGTTTTGTTAGCCGCAATGTTTTTATTTGTTACAGCCGGAGATAATGCGGTGCATTCAGTATGGGTAGAAGGCGAAGACGCGGCTGAAAAAAGTGTGACGGCTCATCCCTGGTGGTATGAACAGGTTAAAACAGGCGAGTTTTCCGGCGGCGACTTCCTCGCGCATTACGATCAATCCGGAAAGACCGGAACAGCTCTTTACCGTTTTGAAATTCCCGCTAACGGCGAATATACGTTTTGGATGCGCGTTAATACTGTTGCAGGTCCGACTTTGGAATTTCAATTTGATAATGACGGCAGATGGACAGCTCTCAACCTTAATGATGCGCGCGATCAAATAAATGTCGCCGCCGATGACGCTCCCGATATGCGTTTTCTCGCATGGGTTCGCGCCGGAACTTTCAAATTAAACAGAGGACAGCGCGCCTTGCGCGTCCGCCTCGGCGGCTCTCCGATTCAGCATGGATTTATAGATTGCTTTCTTTTAACTACAGGAAGTTTCACTCCTTCTGGAGCGCGTAAACCTGCATCGCTTACAGATAACGCAAGCCAGCCTGCCAATCCGGGATGCTGGGCTTTTAATCCGCCGGAAGACACCTATTCACCTAACGCGCTATTTAATCTCCGCGTATTACTCGACGATACCGCAGGCTCCAAAGGCTGGATTAAATTTGATAAAGACGGCAATTTTACGCGGGGAGACGGAAGTCCTGTCCGTTTCTGGAGCGTTAACACAAATATACAAACCAAATCCCTGGAAGAGATTGAAGAGCAGGCGCGTTTTCTTTCAAAGCGCGGCGTGAACATGGTGCGCCATCACGGCGCTTTAAATCCTCCGCCTGGACAGCCGCTGCGCTCTGTTAATGAAGCTGAGATAGACCGTATTCATAAACTTGTCGCCGTAATGAAAAAAGAAGGCATCTACACAACCATCTCTCCGTTTTGGGCATCCGCTGTTCCGGTGCAGAGGCAGTATAATTTATACAGGAGATCGGACAGAAATTTTGAAGGTTTGCTGTTTTGGGATAAGACAGTTCAGGAAGCGTACAAAGGCTGGATAAGAGAGCTTTTTACGCGCCCCAATCCGTACGATCCAAAAAAAAGACCGCTTAGAGACGATCCGGCTTTTGCGATTTTTCAGATTCAGAACGAAGACAGTATGCTGTTCTGGACAATGCAGGAAGTGCAGACAGAACCTTCAAGAAGAGATGAATGGAACGCGCTTCAGGAGATTTTTAAAACATGGCTGCGGGATAACAGACTTCCCGCAAACACTCAGCTTGATTTTCAATTCTGGAACATCGACAGCGGAGGAGCTCCGGGAACAGGAAACCCAAGCCAGAACCTCCGCCTTTCAATGAGATTTGCCGCCGAAACAATGCGCAAGTTTAACGAAGATATCGAAAAATTTATCCGCGAAGAATTAAGGTGTCCAGTATTAATCAATGCCGGCAACTGGACAGTCGCAAATACAGCGCGTCTTTTGGATCATGAGCGCTGGAGTTATGACGCGAATCAGGTTATCGGCTTAAACCGTTATGTTGACGCAGGGCACTGGGGAGATCGAGTTGGCTATCTTGTCGCGAAGGATCAAATTTTCAATAACACAAGCTGCCTGCGCGATAACTGGCGCGCCATTCCTTCGGCGGTTAAACAGGTCAGGGGAAAACCTGTCATCATCTCGGAAAGCACATGGGTTTCACCTAACATATATCAGTCTGAAGGTCCCTTTCTTGTCGCCTCTTATTCACTGCTTACAGGCGTAGATTCCTATTACTGGTTTTCTCTTGAAAACACGGGGTTTGATCCTTCGATAACAAAATGGCAGGCGGCGAATCCCGCAATCATGGGCGGTTTTCCCGCGGCTGCGTGGATGTTTCACAAAGGTTATGTGAAACATGGCGAAACAGTTGTAAGCGAAAAACGCTCGTTAGCTGACATGTGGGAACTGCGCACGCCTGTTATAACAGAAGACTCAACCTATGATCCAAACCGTCCCGGCACACAGGCTGCTCGCGTTAATATCACAGGCGGCGTGCCGTACGGCGCTTTTTTCATGGGTCCTGTTTATGTTGATTATGACGCCGATCCGTCCGGGACAACTGTAAATCTTTTCGGGCAGAATCCGGAAACGATCAACAGGGGCATTGTAAGATCAAACACAGGAGAGCTGCAGCTTGATGCTGTAAAAGGCATTTGTATTCTGGACGCGCCGAAAGCCCAGGGCGTTACGGGGTTTTTAAAGGAAGCCGGAGTTATCAAAACAGCAAATCTGGAAATAGTTTCCGCCAACGATTACGCCTCTGTTCTGACCGTCTCGCTTGACGATCTGCCGTTATCTGAATCAGGAAAAATTTTATTGCAGATAACGACTTTATGCCGTCCGTACGGCTGGAAGGAAGAGCCGGTACAAAGGGAAGGCAGACCTGCCCTTAAAATCACAGACACAGGCAGTTCGCCGTGGAGCGTAGTTAATACCGACATGACTGTAACAATCGCCAACAGAAGGATAAGAACAGCAGCTCTTGTTGACGCGAATTTCTATCAAATTGCAACTATTCCCGCGGAAAGAATAAACAACGGATTAAGAATCAAACTGCCCGCGAATGCCATGTATGTTATTTTAATGTAAATTACCAGCGATTAATCATAAAGCTTGTTCAAGTTATGATGAAATTAATTAAAAACATAAGTACCAATATGGCATACGCGTAAACCCTTGGCAGCTAAATGGCAGGATTTTTAACAGTGTTTAGTGACGAGTCCGCTAGTTCGTGCAGGCAGCTGTACTTTGTTATAAATAAAACTTTGCCTACAGTATTGATGCTTAGCGGACTTGGTAACACAACTCTTGTAAACGCAGCCACAGACGCTGCCAATGCTTTCCGCGTATGCCATATTGGTAAATTTGTTTACAAAATAATAAAAAGAGATTTGAAACAATACTTATATTTTCATTCCTTTGTAATCAAATCGCCAATATGGCGGCTGCGCGCAGACTTGGCGGTGTCTATGGCTGCGATAAAGACAGATATGTATGTGAATCCGCTTATCTATAACAATGAATAAAAATTATCAATAAAAAAATAGCCTAGCTGCCTAAACGAACAAGCGGACTCGTTGCAAAACCCGTGTTATACCTTCAGCCATCCTAGCCGCAAAGGCTGTGCGCAGCCGCCATATTGGCGGAGGTATACATGAATATTAATTTTGTTTTAGAACAACTTCAGTTATTTATATATATGCCAAGGCATCCGGCTACCGCTCTTTCTCTGCCAGGGATTCCGTTGTGGATGGGCGTGTTAACAGGTTTTATGCTGCCGTCAGAGAAAAGCATGGCAAGGGAACTTGAGCCGCCGCCGTCAAAATTTATTCCGTCCCAACAGCCGAGCGAAAGCAGAATCATCGCGGTTTCTCTTTCTGTGCCGCCTGCGCTTCCTGATCTTCTTCCGTCAATCACTAAAAGGTAAAGGGTTTCTCCGTCTTTTGAAACTCCGGCGGCGCTTCGCGGATGACGCGCTTCGCTGCCAAGCGTTCTTTGCGCCGCCTCTCCGTCCGCAAGTATCTGATAAAAGCCGCCGATTGCGTTAAAAATATTTTCTGCGGATTTTATCGAAGTCTGTTTTAAAATCGCTGCTCTGGTTCTGTTTTTTGTTAAATCCGTATTGAAAAAAACAAGAGCGTCATAACTCGGATGGGCGGGGGAAAGTATATTGCCGCCGGAAATTACAATACCCAGATTTTTTCCCAAAGTATCAAACGGAACCGCATTGATTCCCGCAATCAATTTATTGTTACGCACAAAATTGGAAACTGTCGCGCTGACGGTATTGCCGCTGCAGACTATCTCTATATTCGGCGCGGACAGATCGATTTTCAGAGCCCAAAACTCAAGCCTTGGAGATTCAGTTCTGCCGTGAAAATAATCAACTCCGGCGGCATAACTTTGCCAATACGGTTTTACATTTTCCAAAGACGGGAAATTCGATACGCTTCTTTCTTCCGATAAAATTGGAGAAATTGAAGCGCACGATGTAAAAATAAAAAATGTGAACCAAAATAACCAGCACGAACCTCCTGCTTTTGCATAAAAAGTTCGTGCCTTTCGCGGTAAATGATTTAAGGATAAATTTTTAATATTCACCTTTGCCCTTGCGGTTTCGTTTTAATAACTTGCGGGCATTGGCCTTTTTCTTCCTGTTAAGGATGGTGGAAGGCTTTTCGTAGTATTCCCTTTTTTTGAACTCGCGGATAATGCCTTCTTTTTCCACCATGCGTTTAAAACGTTTGATGGCTTTTTCAAGCATCTCGTTGTCATCAACTGTAATGTGCGCCAAATTAATCACCTCCTTTTTTTTAGGTTTTTCTTTACTATTCGTAAAGTTTACTGATTATCAAAGTTTTGTCAAGGAGAGGACGGCTGACAAATATATCAGGATCGGCGTTCTCTGTGCTGATTCTCAATTCCCAGTGCAAATGAGGACCTGTTGAAAAACCTGTTGAGCCTGATAATCCGATTAGCTCTCCTGTTTCTACGATTGTATTCTCCTTGGCTATAACGCTGTCCAAATGATAATAAATTGTATAAATGCCCGGCGCGTGTTCGATTATCACCGAATTGCCCGTAAGGATTCTCATTCGGCTCAAAATAATTTTTCCTCTTCCGCTGGCGCGAACCTGTGAACCTGTTGGAACTCCAAAATCAACTCCGGCATGAATTGATGTAACTCTTCTTCCGTCTGAATATGCGTTAATGCGGCGCGTTCCGAATTGACTTGTTCTCCTTGTCGCAAGAATCGGCAAAATAAATTTATCGGTATGATAAACTTCACTCCCTGTCGTTACAAGTATTTCCCATAATCTTTCTGATTCGGCAGTCCGCTCAGGATTGGGATCCGCAACTAAACTTGTAAGAGACGGATTTAAGGTCAGTGTTTCTGATCTAAATTCTCTGTGCGCTATTGTAACCGGTATCTCGCGCAGAACGCCGGAATTATTTATCAGTCTGATAACCGCGCTGCCAGGTTCTGTAGTGGAAGGGACCGCAAAAATCGCCGCTGTAAATCCCGGCTGACTTCCTTCCGCCGGAACCGAAAATGCTTTGGCTTTTGCCGCCTGCTTTCCGTTTACAATTAACTGAACTTCTTTTATTTCAACAGTCGCCGCGACTGTAACAGGTTCTCCGGGAGCCGGCGATTCGGGAATTATCGTATAGTTTTCCTTGCCGGTATTTTTTGTCTGAGCGGAAGCGGTATTGATTCCCGCGGAATTTATTAAAATAAATCCAACTAAAAGAGAAATAATTAGACGTTTGAACATGTTTGCTCCTTTTTAAGAACTTTTCTTCAAATCTAAAACCATTATCTGCGGCGTTTCGTTACCCTTAAAATAGTCGCGGCTGATATTAAATACAATATCTACTTTATCATTTACGGCGAATTCCTTGTTTAGTACCCTGTCCGCGCTTTGCCAGTAGAGCGCTGGCCATTTATATTTTCCGGCGTCTAGGGTCATTTTTACATGTTTTGCTTCCGGTTTTCCGATAAAATTTATGTCTTTAACCGGTATTTTTTTTGTCATAAATACAATCTGGTCGTTATTGCTGCCGTAAGGTTCAAAGCGGTCGATCACTTTTAATATATCAGGCGATAAATATTCATGCGGAAGTTCAGCGTCAATCTGAATAATTTCCTCGTC
>Ga0209755_10007830_pt1 | contig 11524 bp, 9 predicted proteins | sample TergutCo191P1_FD_187301 | JGI IMG/M metagenome (GOLD analysis project Ga0209755, IMG submission 187301) | Cornitermes sp. P1 segment gut microbial communities from Petit-Saut dam, French Guiana - Co191P1 (SPAdes) (version 2) | ecosystem: Host-associated > Arthropoda: Insects > Digestive system >...
CTTAGATCCATGCTTCTAGTCAATTTTAGCGGAGAGCATATTAGATTGACTAGAAGCATGGATCTAAGGACTAGGATTTGGGAGCCTATTGGGGCGGCTGGGTCTATAAGGTTTAATGATAATTTCTTTAGAGGGACATTTGATGGTGATTTAAATACTGTTAGTTTGCCGACTATATTAAAAACAAACGGAAGAACATCAGCATTTTTTGGGGCTACTCAAAATGCGTCTATAAACAATTTAATATTAGACGGCACGATTAATAATATAATTTATTTAGAGGATAATGCAGGTACAAGTGCAGATATTGGGGCGGTTGTAGGTTTTGCTGAGGGCAGCTTGAATTTAACAAATGTAGTAAGCAGGGTCAACATTGAGATTGATACTATTGCTGGTGTGGGCATGTGGATTGGCGGGATAGTTGCCAACATGAGAGGGACGGCTAATTTATTAAATGTTGCTAATTATGGCAATATTGTTTATCACTCTAGTGTCAATACTGGGGCAGGCGGATTAGTGGGGATATTAGGCAGTACGGCGACAAGAATTTCTATTTTGAATGCATATAATCGTGGAGATATTTTGATAAGTGGTGTGTCAGGCAGGGGCACTTCTGCTGCGATAGGGTTTGTAAGCGCTAATAATATTGATATATTGATTAATAATTTCTTTAATACTGGGTCACTAGGACATCCTAATGTTGCTACGCAAACAATAGGCGGCACAGCTGTAAACACTCGCAGAATGACAAGGATTAGAAATTTTGGGAATACTGGTGCGTTTACTGCAAGTGCAAGCGGGTCAGGCTGGGTGCTTAATGATAGGCAGGATTTAGGGGTGTTTGGCATGGATGGAATAATTAATAATATGCTGGTGGGCAACAATGCAAACACTCATACAGTAGGTCAAAGACTGTTGGTGGCGATGAATGTGGGCAGGGGTGAGATAGCCAGTGCTAGTGCATTTGTGCCGTCTACATGGCTAGTGGATGGATCGCCTAATACAAACATCCCTATGTTTAGGTTTTTGTTTGATGGTGATACGGATATTAGGGTGTCTTTTGCAGGGGGTTCATCGGCTGGGGCGACTGCTAGAAATATTACGCAAAATATATCAGGGCGGGACTTTAGGTTTGAGGCTTATTCGGACTTTTTGCTTGAGTTTAATGCTGGAGTTGGGCATTTGATTGGTCAAGTTTGGCTATACACTGCAAACGGGACACGCATTGACATAAGGCTTGATTATGATGGGGAGTATTTTTCTTTTGAATTAGGCGGCTATGTCACAGTAGAATTGTTTGACATATCAACATATGTGGGAATGCCTAGAAGAATTGAAATAAACTTTAGGGATATTGATATTGCGGCTGTGATGGGCGCACAAATTTTTGCAAACACTCAAAATGATATTTTCAGAATTATTTTCAACCCTACTGATGGATATATGCCTAATGGATGGGAGTATCCTGACAACTATTATTTGGTGACTTTTGGGATAATAAACCGCCCAGGAATGCCTATCCCTACAACAAATAAAGACGGCTATATTTTTAGTGGTTGGTGGACATTGCCTAACGGCGGTGCAAGACTGATAAACGAATTTGGCAGCTTTGTGGGCACATGGACACGCACTCACACAACCACGCTTTATGCTAGGTGGAGACCAGACACTATTGCAGTGACTTTGGTTAATGGAAACCAAGTCAGCATAGATAATACGGTTAGGCACGGTCAATATCATTTGTTTGATCAAGCAACTAGTACCTATGGTTTTGACTTTTTAGGCTGGTTTACTATGCCACTAGTGTATATAGACGGATTGTTTCATTTGCGTCATGAAAGCGGTGATAGCTATATATTGGTGCTTGTAGATGAACAAGACTTTAGAATAACTTATGATGACGGCTGGACACTTTTTGAATGGGACAGGGCTATTCCTGCTACGCTTTTTGCAGTATTCAATCCGCCTAGGCCGGGTTTTGATAGACTGGTATTGCACAATTTTATGTATAATGACATAGTGCCGCAGCAGTTGTTTTTTAGCAATACTGGCGGTGATATGCTGGATAGATGTGCGGATGATTTTGATTATGATGGGACAGTTTTATTAAAATATGTGCCTAGAGGGGCTGATTTGCAGTTTGTCATCAATCAGTTTATCAATGATGCGGCAAAGATTAGGGCTTTTACGGCGGGGAATATTCCTATCAATAATTTGACTAGAGAGGCTGCTGACGGGATGATAATAGCACTTATGATAGATGGTGAGAGGGCGGATCAGGTGGTGATTGTGCTAGCGAGTGAGGATATACATCCAAACAGGCTTATTTTGACGGATAATGTTTATGGAACGGGCAGGGCACAGGTGCTGCAGTTTAGAGGGATTGGAGGAGAGGTGCTTAATAGGTGTGATGCTGGGTTTGATTATGATGGGGTGGTGTTTTTGGCGTTTTTGGCTGTGGGTGAAAGGCTTGAAGTGTTGATAAGGCAGTTTATTAATTATGGCGGGTTTATTAGGGTTTTTAGAATGGATGGGAGTGAGGTGTTTGGTTTGGGAAGTGAGGTGGTGGCGACTGGGATGATGCTGGCGCTTTATATTGATGGGATGAGATTGGATGAGGTAGTGCTTGTGGTGCGAGGGGATTTATTGGGCAGAGGCACAGTGGATGTGACGGACATTGCGATATTGCAGCAGCATATATTTGCGGAGTTTGATTTTGAGTTGGTGGGGGCGTTTTTATTGGCGGCGGATACGCTGGATCGTGGGACAGTGGATGTGACAGACATTGCGATATTGCAGCAGCATATATTTGCAGAGTTTGACTTTTGTATGTTTGATGGGCTGTGCTTGGGGGTTTAAAGATGAGATTCTTATAGAATGACATAAATTAAAATTATGTCATCAATTAAAATTATGTCATCTCGCTAGCCGAAGGCGAGCTGTCACGAACACCTCTTGGCACGACAGCTGCGTAAGCGAGAAATCTTTGCTTTATTCATTGATCTTTATAAATGCAAAAAAGCCGATTAGGATGGGTTTCCTAATGGGCTTTTGTTGTTTTTGTTGCTTGTTTTTAGATTAAATATTGATATTTAGATTAAGACGATTCCATCTTCATCACCACAATACCAAATCACTTGAACCTGGTCATGATCAATATTGCTATTGGCATCGCACCAAATAGTAGAAATTTGTTCATTATTTCTAGCTCTTGGAAATTCAATCTGTGCCCCAGAGTCTCTAAACGACATAATGGCAAACGCACTAAACAATCCCAATAAAAAGCTTAGTATCAATGTCAATGCAATAAGTAAATTTTTGTTTGATTTCCTAGTTTTTCTCATAGTCTTTTTCATGGCTTTTCTCCTAAATCTTTGTATTTAAGTATACTAAAATTATAGCAATTTAATGTGAAAACGGGTGCCTTTAATGTGAAATTTGGCAACAAATTTTTAGGAATTTTAGTGAAATTTAATGCAACTTTTTTGTGCATATATGAACAATTGTGTAAAAATTTTCACATTGACAGGTTTTTTATCACCAAATCAACAAATTGCATCTAAATTATTGCAAAAATATGTGGCAAAATTCAATAATTGATACCTAAAACCGTTGACACAATCTATCAAATTTTGTAGAATAATGTCATGAAGTGTTCTCCTCAGGTCTTAAAATGCAAAAAGAAGCTGCCTATCAGACATGACAGGTTTTTTAGGCTATGCAACAGCACATTAAAAAACTATGAAATTGAGTGCAAAAATTTTCTTTTTCCGCAGCAAGACCCTTTGATTAAGCAGTTTTTAGAACAAAAAGATTGCGAATATAGCCAAATTCCTGCATTTATTAAACCTAATGCAAATGATGAGGCATATTTATTGAATACTCCATTTAGGGCAAAGGAGTATTTTAGACGAGGAATTGAGGCAAACAAGGTGCTTCCTGTGTCCAATTATATGCTTGCTTTTCACAATAAATATGACTTTTTAAGCTATAAAATGAGCATAATCTGGAACAAGCATTTCTCTAAAGACATGATTCAAAACATGAATGTAATTTGCAAGCTGGCTAGGGGTGTTTATGTCCCTACAGCACACAAAAAACGATTTATGCATACTCTAACAGTTGCAACTCTTGATTTGGTGGTGCACTCATTAAGGCTAAAACAATTGCAAAAATTGAATTCTCATTAAAGCTTGTGCTATGCGTTGCACTTTCAGTGTCACTGGTGATGGCTGGGTGGCTATACTTTTGGCGTTCTCTTGATTTTGAGGGAGCGTTTTTTGATTATGATGCGTTTATTTTAAGGCGAGAGGCAGCGCTTTTAGCAAGAGAGCCTGTGACTTTTGAGCCTAGACTAGAGGGGTTTGAGTTTTTAGGGAGAGAGAGGTTTTTTGGGGAGGTAGAAGAGCTTTTGATGAGGTTTGGTCTAAGGGATAGGTTGGTGCAATTTGAGAGCGAGGATGGATTGATGGGCATAATGGATATGGTGGAGGGCAAGGTTTTTGTTGAGGCTAGGTATAGCGTGATAAATTTTAATAGAGGCGGAGTGGTTGCCGTGGGTGAGTTTGGGGGGCGATTTTATGTTTATTATAGAGGGGAGCTTGTGGGGGCAACTGATGAGAGAGTGAGTATTTTTGGTGAGTGCGGCTGGATTTTTGCTGGAGGGAATTTTTTTAATGCTGGGGCGGGGGAAGATTTTTGTTTTGATGAGCCGTTTTTGATAGAGGGGTTTAGTGTATTTGTTCCGCCGATGAAGGAGAATGGCGGGGTAATGGTGGTGGCAAGAGAGCAGGGTTTTGATGTGCTGCTTTGGCTTAAATGTTTGGTAAACGGGTTGCTGACGGACACTAGGTTTGTTTCTTTAGGGGCGATGCATAATGGGGGTATGATGGGGTTTTTGCATGGCGATGCATATTTTTTGGAGGTTTTTATTTGTGAGGATGGGGGCAAAAAAATTATAGAGCATAGGGTGCGAGCTGGGATAGAGATTTTTGGATTTAATGAGGATGGATATGCAGTTTTTAAAGATAATGATAGCGGGCTTTTTGGTATAATAGACAGAAATTTTGATACAATAATAGAGCCGTCATTTAAAAATTTATATTTAAAAGTCCTAACAAATAATTTGTTGCTGTGCCTAGACACAAACAGCTTTTTTTGCTTTGATTTAAAACAGCTAACACAAAATGCTTGTGCTATTTATCAGATAAATGGGTATTATGTCACGCATAACATGGGTTTTTTTGGCTTGAAAAACAAGAATTTAGAGAATATTGCATTAAAGATTGCATATAATAAGTTTATCTATAGGTTTGACTTTATATTTTATGAGTATCAAAACATGATAATTTTAATAGAAAATTATTTGTTTAGATTCAAAAAATATGGTTAAATCGTTTGCATTAATGCTTTTAGAGTGCTATAATATTTAGGAATTATATAAGGATGAATAGAGTGGGAGTGGCAAATGTGCCGCTCTCATTTTTCATGGGGAAACATATTGTGATAGAAAAAATTAAGGAAAAAATCATTGTTCCGTTAGAGGAAATTGGGTATGAGCTGGTTGATGTTGAGGTTTTAAAAAAGTTCGGGCAAGAAAATATTACTATATATATTGATAAGCCGAGTGGGATACAGCTTGATGATTGTGAAAAAGCACACCATCTTATTGACCCCTTAATAGAAGAAATTGACCCGTTTGAGGATACTTATATACTAAATGTTTCTTCTCCTGGACTAGACAGACATTTTAAATCACAAAGAGATTTTGAGAGAAACTATGATAAAGATATTGAAATTAAATTAAACGCCCCCTTAAAAGGCAAAAAGTATTTAGAGGGCAAGCTTGTTAAAAGAGATGATGCTAGCATCACACTGGTTACAAAAAACGGTGAAATTAAATTAGAAAACACAAAAATCAATTTTGTTAGACCACTGGTCAAATTTGAATAGGAGTTAAACCACCAAAATGATAAACAAGGATTTTTTTGCAGCACTAGATGAATTAGAACAAAATAAAGGCATTAAAAAAGACATTTTTATTAAAGCACTTGAAACGGCGCTGTCTATTGCATATAAAAAGCACGCTGGCGAGGCAAAGGCTGTTGAGGTTTCTTTAAGTCCAAACAGCAACAAAATTAAAGTAATCGCTTTTCAAACAGTGGTTGAAGAGGTTGAAGACAAAGACACGCAAATCAGTTTAGAAGATGCTAGGCTTAAAAACAAAAAATACAAGGTTGGCGATTTAGTTTCTGAAGAAATCAATTCAAAAGACTTTGGGCGTATTGCTGCACAAACTGCTAAGCAAGTTATTATGCAAAAACTAAGAGAAGTAGAGGGCGAGCTTGCATATAGTGAATTATCTGAAAAAGAGGATCAATTGACTAGTTGCGTAGTGCGTCGTATTGAAGGCAGAAATGTTTATGTTGAGATTAACAAACTAGAGGCTACTTTAATGCCTCAAGATCAATCACCCACAGATAGGTTTGCAATAGGCGATCGCATAAAAGTTTATGTCAAAAAAATCAAACCAGGGGCAAGAGGCCCTCAAATCATTGTATCTAGATCAGCACCTGAATTTGTAAAATGCTTGTTTAATCTTGAGGTTCCTGAAATTGCTGCTGGCATTGTTGAAATCAAATATATTGTGCGTGAGGCTGGCTATAGGACAAAAATGGCTGTGCATACAAACGACAAAACTATTGATCCAGTGGGTGCTTGCGTTGGAAACAGAGGGATGAGAGTCAATGCGATTGTGGCAGAATTGGGCGGTGAGAAAATTGATATTATTCCGTGGAGTGAAGATGCTTTAGAGTTTATTGCAAGGGCGTTGTCGCCGGCAAAAGTGTTGATGGTTGAAGCTGATGAGGATGAAAGGGCTGCAAGAGTTGCCGTAGAGGATGGAATGCTGTCGCTTGCGATAGGTCGTGATGGACAAAATGCAAGGCTAGCAGCAAGGCTTACGGGTTGGAAAATTGATGTAAAGCCGTCATCTCATTTTGCGGCTAAAGAAGAGCAGCATGAGGATGAAAAAGAGGCGGCGGGAGCTGATGGTGAAATAGAGGATATTGAGGGTGATGTGGGGCAGATAGAAGAGATTATTGAAAATAATGATGATCTAAAAATAGAAGACATGGGTGATTTGGAGTAAATAAATTTATGGTTGAAAGAATGTGCATATGTTGCAGGCAACGGTTTGAAAAAAAGGTATTAAGGCGGATTGTTAAAAATAAGAATGGTGTGATTGAGGTGGATTTATTGCACAAGCTAGAGGGTAGAGGTGCATATATTTGCAGTGAGGCATGTTTGAATAAATGCATTAATACACGGCAATTAAACAGGGCATTTAAAAAAGAAGTGGGGCAAGAGGTTTATAAGGAGCTTGAAACAGCGTGGCAAAAATAGAAACTATGATAGGCTTTGCAATAAAGGCAGGCAAGATTATTTTTGGGGCAGAGAGAATTGTTTTAAATAAAACTGCTAAATTAATAATCATTTGTGCCTCTTTAGCTGACAATTCTAAAAAAAAGCTCTTAGAAAAACTAAGCAAAAAACAGCAAGTCATCATTTCAAAAAACCTTTTAGAGGATATTGTTTTTAAGACAAACTGCAAAGCGATTGCTATTAGTGACACAAATTTTGTCAAAGCAATACTGCAAAGCCTTGATGAAAATTACACATTGATTAGTCTTTAAACATAAAATATACTAGAAATTTTAAGCACTATTTGGAGGACATTGATTTGTCTAAAACGCAGCAAGAAACTGCAAAAAAAGATGGAAACAGCCTAGAGAATATCAAGCTATTAAATTCCATGCTATCAAATGGCGGAGCATTGACTAATGCTCTTGCCGAAATTAAGGCGTTAAAACGCAAGACGGGCGACCTGTTGGCTGCAAAAAAAGAGGTGCTATACTCTAAGAATGCAGAAATTTTGGCAAAGGCAAAAGCTGATGCTCCGCCGCCTCCACCACCTCCGCCAGCTCCACCACCAAAGAAAAAAGTGGGCGAAATTTTGCCGATTATCCCAAAAGAAAAACCAACAGAAGAAAAGTCTGGCTCTTCTTCTGTTAAAGCGGTGCATTCTGATGCTGGTTCTTCGGCTTCAGAGAAAAAACCTGCCGACAACAAGCAGCAGCCTAAGCAAGCCGCAGCAGCTCCTGCTAGCCCAGCCGCAGTTTCTAGCACAGCTCCTACTAGCACCGCCGCTACTCCTTCTTCGCCGTCTGCTGCTGCCACACCCACTACCACTGCCACCGCCGCCAACAAAGAGGCTAAAAAACCAGATTTACCAAAGCCTGAAGAAAAGCCTGCACCACAAAAATATGTGCCAAGCTATATAAGAGGAGTTGCTCCTCCACCAAAGCCGCCTATCCAGCAATCGCTAAATAGGGGCAATTCGCCGTTTCCTAGAAGCGGCGATCCAAACAGACCAAGACCACCACACACAGGCGGCGGCAATCGTCCCCCATATACACCTCGCCCAGGCGGACCGCAAGGCAATCGTCCGCCAGGCACAGGACAAGGCGGCGCTGGCAATTGGCAACGCCCGTTTGGCGGCACTCCAAATAGACCGCCATCAAGCGTTTCAGCTCTTAGAAACATCCCAAAAACTGCTCCGCCTCCGTCACTGCAAAAGCCTCGTTTGCCTGAAAAGAAAAAAGAATATCGCCCTGATGATAGAAAAACACCGCACAACAAACGTACGCTAATCAGAAAAGGCTATATTATAGAAAACATGGAAGAAGGGCGCATGGGCAGCCGCAAGCTAAAAAACAAAAAAACCCATGAGCATGTTCAAATCCAAAAGGCTATTGAAAAGGCGGTTATTACTACTGAAAATCTTACTGTAAAAATATTATCAGAAAAAATTGGCAGAACCGCACAAGAAATAATCAAGCAATTGATGGTTTTAGGAATAATGACCAGCATGAATTCTGTCGTAGACTTTGAAACGATGGAATTGGTTGCAAATGAATTAGGCATTGAATTAGAGCTTAAGTTAGAGCAGACTAAAGAGTCACTTTTAGAGGTGCAACATGATGAGGTTGATGATGAAAAAGATTTAGTCAAACGCCCTCCAGTAATTGCAGTTATGGGGCATGTAGACCACGGAAAAACATCATTGCTAGATGCTATTAGAAAAACCAATGTTATATCAGGTGAGGCTGGTGGTATCACTCAGCATATTGGTGCATACTCGGTTATGAGTGGCAAAGAAAAAATCACTTTCTTAGATACTCCAGGTCATGAGGCGTTTACTTCACTTAGGGCAAGAGGGGCAAGGGTTACAGACATTGCCATATTAGTAGTTGCTGCTGATGATGGGGTTATGCCGCAAACTATAGAGGCTATTGATCATGCTAGGGCTGCCCATGTGCCTATTTTGGTTGCCATAAATAAAATGGATAAACCAGGTGCAAATATAGAAAAGATTAAGCAAGAGTTGTCGGTGCATAATTTGGTTTCTGAAGAGTGGGGCGGGGATACTATAATGGTTCCTATCTCGGCTAAAAAGGGTGAAGGAATTGACAAACTGTTAGAAATGGTGCTGTTTTTGGCAGAATACAACAATTATCGTGCAAACCCTAAAAGAAACGCTAGGGGGCTTATTGTTGAGGCTAGACTTGACAAAGGCAAAGGGCCGATTGCAAATATTATTGTGCAAAACGGCACGCTTAGGACAGGTAACTTTGTGGTGAGCGGAATGACTTTTGGCAGGGTGCGTGCAATGGTGGATGAGAGGGGCAAAAACATAAAAGAAGCACCTCCGTCTACTCCAGTGTCTATTTTAGGTTTTGCAGATGTGCCGGGTGCTGGTGATGGGATATTTGTAGTAGATGATGAAAAAATGGCAAAACAAGTCATTGAAGAGCGAGTGGTCAAGATGAGAAATGAGCAAGCTAACATGGGTAGAAAGGCGTCACTAGATGAATTGATGGACAAAGTGAAAGAAGGCTTGCTAAAAGAATTAAATATCATTATCAAAGCAGATGTTCAAGGGTCTACGGATGCATTAAAATTGACATTGTCAAGACTATCTAATGAAGAAGTAAAAGTGCGGGTCATTCATGCGGGCGTGGGTGCTATTAGTCAATCTGATATTATGCTTGCTGGTGTGTCGCATGCACTTATTATTGGGTTTAATATCAAGCCTGACGCTGATTGCAAAAAGCTTGCAGAGAGAGAGGGCATAGAAATAAGGACTTATAATATTATTTATGAGGCGATTGATGATGTAGAGCGTGCGATCAAGGGTATGATTGCACCTAAGTATAAAGAGGTGATAGAGGGCAGAGCGCAAGTGAGAAATGTATTTAAGATAACAGGTTCGGGTGCGATTGCAGGAAGCTATGTAATGAACGGCAAAATGATAAGAGGGCACAAGGCAAGAATTTGGAGGGCTGGGGAGCTAGTGCATGAGGGCACAATCAATGGTCTTAAGCGTTTTAAAGAGGATGTAAAAGAAATTGGTGCAAACTTTGAATGCGGTATATCGGTTTCTGATTATACAGTAATTAAAGTAGATGATGAGATAGAGTGCTATAATATGGAAGTGATACCTGTTTAAATCAACGCATAATGCACAATTCACAATGCACAATTTATGATGGGTGTATTGTGATAGATGAAAAAAATTACAAAATATAAAATTCAATAATTGTGCATTATGCATTGTGAATTGTGCATTGACAATGCATTGTACATTGTTAGAATTAGGAGGCAATAAATAATGAGTATAAGAATACAAAGAGTGGCGTCTGAAATACAAAAAAATGTTTCGCAAATCATCAGGACAAAGGTGCAAGACCCTAGGATTGACGGGTTTGTAAGCGTTTTGAATGTTGAAGTCACTAAGGATTTAAAATCAGCAAAGGTGCTTTTGTCTATTTCGTCTGAAAATGATGATGCGGCAATAGAGGCTATTAGGGCGAGTGGCAGCTTTATTAGAAGAGAATTATCTCAACTGATGAGAGACATGAGGACTCTTCCTGAGCTAATTTTCATCTTGGATAAATCTGCAAAATACAGCGATAAAATCAACCAAATTTTAGAGGGAATCAAAAACGATAGTGAGCACTAATTCAATTAAGTCTATACTTAATTCTTCTAAAAGCGTGTTAATAATTGGTCATATCCGCCCTGATGGTGATTGTCTTGGGGCGGGTTTGGCGTTGCTTTTTGCCGCTAAAAACCTAGGCGTGCCATGTGATTTTGTGTGTGATACTGATCCTTTGCCTATTCAATATTCATTTATGAATGGATTTGAGTTTGTTAATGAAACCAAGGCAAAAGAGTATGACACAGTAATTGCAGTGGACTGCGGCGGCAGTGACAGGATGGGAAAATATGAGAGCGTATTAAAAAAAGCTAGGCAAAGCTTAAATATTGATCATCATCCGTCAAACGATATGTTTGCTAAGATCAATATAGTGGACAAGTGTGCTGCGGCAGCTTGCGAGATTGTGGCAAAAATGCTGCTAGGAGATGGCTTGGTGGATAAAAACATTGCAGCATTTTTGCC
>Ga0209755_10007831_pt1 | contig 11524 bp, 5 predicted proteins | sample TergutCo191P1_FD_187301 | JGI IMG/M metagenome (GOLD analysis project Ga0209755, IMG submission 187301) | Cornitermes sp. P1 segment gut microbial communities from Petit-Saut dam, French Guiana - Co191P1 (SPAdes) (version 2) | ecosystem: Host-associated > Arthropoda: Insects > Digestive system >...
CCGCGCTAAGTTATCGGTAAAGCCGCGATGGTTCTTTCGGATAAACTCTACATACCGCCTATCGCCGGCATTTTCCAGATTTTCGGCTTCCGCGGAAACTGTATCCGCCCCGATATTTGCACAAGCGGTTTTCAACGCATGAACATGAATTGTATACAGAGGAATGTCCTCCGCTTCAAAACACCTTGTTAGCTCCTCCAATTTTTTCTGACACTCAACGCCGAATGTGGCGATCAAATCCAAGTACAACGGGATATTCCCACCAGAGAGGGCCAAGCCCCTTGCGGTATCAACTCCGTCAATACGAATATCTAGGGTGTCGGCTTTCGCGTCATGGGCAACAGGGGCAAGATTGGTTTGCTGCTGTTTTTCTTTCGGAATCCACTTTGCCAAAACATCGTTTAACTGTGCAACTTCTATGGGTTTTGAAATGAAATCGTCAAAACCGGTTTGCAAAAACATTTCTTTCGCGCCCACAATGGCATTTGCGGTCAAAGCGATTATGGGGAGTTCCTTGCCTTCGTCCAGTGTACGGATTATGTTTACAGCCTCAACGCCGCTCATCACCGGCATCATGTAGTCCATCAACACAAGGTCAAATTTTTCGGTCTTTATCGCTTCTATTGCTTCTTTACCGCTTTCACAAAGCGTTGCCGTCATTTGATATGGTTTAAGCAAGCCGTCAGCGACTTTCAAGTTTACTTGCACATCATCAACAATCAGTACCTTTGCCATAGGCGCAGTGAAATGGTGCAGATTTTTACGGACACAAGCGTAGTCGGACACAGTGTTATTCAGTAGCGGAGCAACTGCCAAGCAGTAAATAGGCGTTTGCAATACGGGAAACCCTCTGTCCTTTGGTACAACACCCTCATCGGATTGACTCACCAATATAATCTTTGTCTGCGTTGTAAATCCCGGATGTTCGGCACAAAAATCATCGTAGAGCTTTTCGGACGCAAACGCGAAGGCATATTTTCCGCTTTGCAGCCCATCGTGGAATTGTGCTACTGTGTCCACTACCCGGCAAGACACATTCAAATCATCCATTGTATAGATTATGGATTCAACGCAATGCTTCCTGCGCTCGAAAACAATTACAGGCTTTTCTTCCGGCGATATTACCGCTGCCATGCTTTCGTGATCTTTAATGGGCTGCGGCAAAGTAACGGTGAATGTACTGCCTGCGCCATATATGGAATCCAATTTGATGGAGCCGCCCATGTGTTGAATCAAGCTGCGGGTTATGGCAAGCCCAAGCCCCGTGCCTTCTATGCCCGCGTTAACGTCTGTGTCCAGCCGCACAAATTCATCAAAAAGCCTGGGCAAATCTTCTTCTTTAATGCCCCTGCCGCTGTCCCGCACCTTTATGAGCAGATTTGCCGTGTCGCCGTGTCTTTCCGCTTCCATATCTAAAGCAACAAATCCTGTTTCGGTATACTTAACCGCATTGCCCAGCAGGTTCATGATTATTTGATACACACGCACAGAATCCCCCCAAAGCCCATGAGGTATATCGCTGCTGATATTTAATATGAACCGCAGCTTGCGGCCCGCCAGCCGCACTTTGATAATATTGACTATGTCGTTTATCGCCGATGCCGGAAGATACTCCGCTTCAACCAACTCCAACTTCCCACTTTCGATTTTTGATAAATCCAATATGTCATTTATGATAGACAGAAGGTGATTGCCGGATTGCTTTATAATTTCTGCCTGCTCACGAACTTGACCGGGGATGTTTTCACGCAAAACAAGCTCCGCCATGCCTAAAATGGCGTTCATTGGTGTGCGTATTTCGTGGCTCATGCGAGCCAAGAAGTGAGATTTTTCCATGTTTGCCACCCTCGCTTCTTCTAAGGCGACTTCCAGCGCAAATTGTGTACGCAAATCTAATGCGTGTGTAACAATACAGTCCTCATCGTCTATTTTCATGGGGGCTAATGTTACTTCTAGCGGGCGTGGTTCTCCCGCAAGCGTTTGGTGCATCCAGTTAGGGTATATCCTTGTTTCGCCCACTTTTATCAAATTTTTGAAATAGTTAATCATAAAAGGAACAGAAGCCTCCCCGTTGGGCTGAAACTCCGGTGTGGTTTTCAAAAAGTTATCCTTGTAGTCTTGTTTTGATTCAAAGCCGTAAAAATCTGCCGCCGCTTGGTTTCCTTCAATTACATTGGCATCCTTATCAAAAACAGTAATTACAGTGGGCGATGAATCCATCATCTTTTGCAAGCGGTCTAAAAATTGATTTTTTGCTAAATTCTCATTTTCAGCAATTTCACGGCGGAGCATTTCAGCTTGCATCAGGCGCATTTCGCGTAAATCCCGAACATATATCGCAAGCCCATACCCGTTGCGGTAGCGCAGTGCCACCACAGTGATTTCTGCTGGGATTGCTTCGCCATACAGCGTCAAATATTCAAATTCAGATATTTGGCGTTTGCCTGTATCAAGAGCAACTATAGTACCTTCTTTGAGCATTTGCTCAATTGCTTCCGCATTTGTTTCATATTCGGGAAAGATTTTTCGGTTGTTGCGAATGAGGTATTGACGGGCACAGCAACTACTGTGTCCATAATGCCCGCAATCCTGACAACTCACACATTCCGCGAAACAAGCCGTTTCGGGATACGTTTGCGAAAGCGCTTCTCCCGGTTTTTTAACAAATAGTTCTATAGCGGCTTGGTTGCAGCCAGTGGCGCATTGATTTTCGTCAAGCACAAAACCTGATATTGGCGAAGAATCAAGTACTATTCTCGTTCGCTCTTCCGCTTCACGCTCTTTTTGCATTGCCGTTCTTATTTCGCGCAAATCTTGAAAATGCACAGAAAGCACTTGCTCATCTCCGAGGTCTACAAGCACACAAACGCAAGAACCATGTATCGGCTCGCCCTTTGTTGATAAGAACATCCACTCATAGTAATGATGTCCGCATTTTATTGTTTCGCTGGCAACCTCGGCTATCTTGTCTGCTGTGGAGCGTCCACAAGGTTGAAGCTCAGGGTTAAGAGCAGCAAATTTATTGATAAAATCATCTTTGCTGCCCAGTTCAAGCATTTTAACCATTGCTTCATTACAATCAAGTGGTTTAAGGTCAACACTCCACATGCTTGAGGGAATAGGGTTTGCGTCGTATATTTGCCGCAAATGGCTTGCCGCTTTTTGTTCAGCTTCGCGCATTTTGTCTTCCTGTGCCCTTTGCCATTCGATTTCTTGTAATTCGTGCAGCTTGACACGCTCACGCAAGTCCTCCGTGTGAATAATAATACAGTCCTTGCCGTCTATTTGCATGGGAACGGCGGTTGCATCAATCGGACGCGGTTCTTCCGTTACTGCTTGCATCATCCAATTGTTGAAAACCGTAGGTTCACCCGATTCTACAACGCTCTTGAAAAAATTAAGCATAAAAGGCACAGACTCAATCCCATTAGGTTGAAATTCAGGCAGGGTTTTCAAAAAGCCATTGATATAATCTTGTTTCGATTCAAAACCGTAAAGCGCGAGCGAGGCTTGGTTTGTATCAACTACATTGCCATCTTTATCCAAAACTACAATTACACTGGGCGATGAGTCCAGCATGACTTGTAATAATTTATTTTCCCGTTTTGCGGCTGATGATGCTACCCACTTCACATAAAAAAACGTAAAAACCGATACAGTTGCCACCGCAAAAATTATTGTCATCACTACAATCCACAGCATGTTCCAAACAGGCTCACTTGTGATGTACACGGGCATTACGGCTATCAGCGTCCAGCCTGTAGATGCCAGCGGAAATTGCATAAAATATGAATCATTGAACTCTAAAACCACCTCATCGGAAGAAAACCATCCACTTGCATTGCTGTAGCCATAAACATCTGCGGCATTAACAAACCCGTACTCGCCCAGCATATATGCGGGATTTGGATGAATGATTATCTCTCCTCCTGAGCCAACGAGGAATAGATAGCCCTCTGCAAGGGCGGCAAAATCGTTCATAACTCCCTCAAACCGCCACAAATCAATGTCCATAGCTGCAACGCCGGGCTGTCCGCCCCAGTCCGCTATGTGACGGGAGATTGTACTTACAAGTCTGTCTGTCTCCGCCGAAACGTAGGGCAGCGTAATCGTAACTTCGCCGCTATGCGCTTCGGACAGCTGCCACCAAGGCCGCTCTTGAGCGCGCCACCAATCGGGCGCAATCCAGCGGTTGCTGTCATACATAGAGCCATCATAAAGAGAAATCCAAAAGGATTGTGCAAGTTCATAGTTGTAAACAATCCCATCGAGGATTTGCAAATAGTATTCATTATCCACAAGATGCAGCACTCTGGAGTATGCCCCTACAATTTGTGATTGCTCTGCAAACCATGCGTCCAGCTGCTGGGCATGAATTTGTCTGTGCCGCAGATTGCTCTCCAATATATTATCGTGAACAACCTCACGAACCAATGTATTTACAACAATAAATGCTACCCCTAAGCTAAGTATACAGAGCGTTGCTATCCCTAAAAGCAACTGATGGGATAATCCTAAAGATTTGAACATACCGGCACTCCTATCTGATTATTCGGCATCCGAAGACTTATATTTTTGAACTCTGTGTGGATTTTTTCAAACAAGTCCGCCAAAACCGGGTCAAAGTGCGTACCCTTGCCTTCAAGGATAATCCGCACAGCTTCGTCATGCGTGTACGGTTCTTTGTATGGACGCGGCTCTACAAGAGCATCGAATACGTCAGCTATTGACATTATTCTCCCAAGCAGGGGGATTGTCTTGCCGGCAAGCCCGTAGGGATAACCGCTGCCATCCCATTTCTCATGATGGGATACCGCGAAAATTCTGGCGTATTCCGCAAAATCGCTGTCGTTTGTTTTTTCCTTCAGTTTTAGGATTACCTTTTCTCCAAAAGCAGTATGGTCTTTAATTTTTTCAAATTCATCAGCGGTTAGTTTATCGGATTTTAGCAAAATGGAGTCGCTTATCGCAATTTTGCCTACATCGTGAAGCTGGCACGATAACAATGCCAGTTCCACGTCTATTCCTGCTAATTCCGCTTCATATACACCATAATCCTTCATGCCGCGGATTAAGGCTTTTACATAATGGCGTGTTCTTGCTATATGCCCTCCGGTTATCCCATCTCTGTATTCCACCAATTCCGCCATTGTTGAAAGAATGGCATCTTTAAGCTCTGTAACAGTTTGTGTTTTTTCATCCACTATCTGATGCAGATTATTATTGAAATAGAGCAATTCTTGTTTCTGTTTCTGCAATTCGCGCTTTTGCGATTCTACCAAAAGAAAAATTTCTATCCGTTTTAGCAGAAGGGGGGCCGAAAAAGGTTTTGTGATATAATCAACAGCCCCCATCGAGAGCCCTTTCAATTCCATCGCTTCGTCCTTCAGTGAAGTGAGGAACACAACAGGAATGTCCGCTATTTTTCTGTTTGCTTTAAGCCGCCGGATTGCCTCATACCCATCCATACCGGGCATTTTTACATCCAATAAAATCAGGTCAGGCGTAACATCGTCAATCAATTCCAACAGGGATTCGCCTGATTCTATAGCAAACACATTGTAAGCATCTATAAGGGCTTTTTTGCCCATTTTTAAGTTAACGATTTCGTCGTCAACCAAAAATATTGTTTTTTGTTTCAGTGTCATCACAAAGACCTCCCTAATATTTGCCATATGGCTGCCCACTCATCTCCTGCGGCGTGGGTGGGCGGATTCACTCCGCCCACCCACGAATTGCAGCACACGATTATATCTGAACTAAACGGAGTTTTTCAAGTTCAATTATTCACGCTTACTAATACTTACCGAACGCGCCATCTGTTTCAATATTTGCGGAAATTTTATCAAATCTTCTGTTGCCGGAATCTTTCAGCTTAAACCGCGAGACAAGCTCTTCCAGCACCACCGACTGCCCACTCATCTCCTGTGATGCGGCGGCGGATTCTTCCGCGGTCGCGCTGGTCTGTGAGACGCCCTGCGCAACCCGCTCGATGCCTTTGTTTATCTGCGCAATGCCCTCGGACTGATCTTCGGACGAGCTTGCGATTTCAACCACAAGCTGAGTGGATTCGCCGATTCCTGACACGATTTCCGTAAGGCTTGCTGCGGTGTCGTCGGCTATACGTGAACCGAGTTCCGCTTTTGTGATTGAGTCCGCAATCAGCGATTCGGTATCCTTTGCGGCTTCGGCGGATTTCGCCGCAAGGTTTCTTACTTCTTCCGCGACCACGGCAAAACCCTTGCCGTGCTGACCGGCGCGCGCCGCTTCAACCGCCGCGTTGAGTGCGAGAATGTTCGTCTGGAACGCGATATCGTCGATGGATTTTATAACTTTGCTGATGTTCTGGCTCGAAGCGTTGATGTCGCGAACAGCGGTCATCATCTCATCCATTTGGCGGCTGCCCTTCTCCGCACTGTCCTTGATATCGTTTGCGAGTGCCGCGGCGCGGCTTGCCATATCCGCATTACCCTTCGTCTTTTGCGCGATCTCCGTGATGGACGAACTAAGCTGCTGAACCGATGCCGCTTGCTCGTTTGAGCCTTGCGCCAATGTCTGCGATCCACCCGCGATCTGCTTCGATCCTACCGAAACTTGCGCGGCAGCGGCGTTGATTTCGCCGAACATTCCATTGAGGTCATTCAGCATTTTTTGGAGCGTTTGGGAAAGCAGGTCTTTCTCAGAGCGTATTAGCACCTCAAAATCAAGATTGCCGTCGGCTACCATCTTAAGCTCGTCGCTGATTTCAATCATGTACTCAATCAGGCCAGCAAACGAGACGAACAGTATACCGATTTCATCGCGGCGGTTTTTATACCCCTCGAGGACAACGAGTTCTTCCGCTGTAAAGACAATATCCCCACGGTGCGCTGTTATGTTCAGCCATTCGCTGATAATCCCAAGCGGCTTGCTGATTCCTTTTGAGTAATACAGCGCGAGAGGGATTATTACAACACACACGGCGGCAAAGAGGATAATCCACATGGTTATGACCCAGTTGCCGGATTCACTCGTATATATTGTCAGTATCGAACCCACAGTGTCGCCGTCCCTGCCCGAAATCGGGATGTAGCGCCATACGGCGTAATTACCTTCAAAATTGGCGGTGTACACAACACTGTTGCCGGCGTTCAGCCGCGCCTGATGTTCGGTGGGCAGTTCACCGAGGGCAGCAGGGGTGTTCGTAAATGTAGCCATAACCGGTTCATTCCCTTGGAATATGGCAATTTCGCTGCCGGTCACGCGCCGCATCTCATCGATTGTGCCGGGCGCGTCAAGACGCTTGGAAAGGAACAGCACGCCGATTTGCGTATCACCGTCCCGAATCGGCACACCGGCTGCAATGGCAAATCCGTTGTGGAGCGTCGGAAATACATAAGCCTCACTTCTGCCCGCAAGCCCGTCGGCGATGACAAGGGACGTGCTGATATTCTGGCCGAAATTGTCTGGCTCGTGGATTCGCGCAAGCGCAGTTCCGTCCATGTTCGCGATAGTCATCCCATCAGCACCGGAAAACTCAAATTCCGCCCTTTTTAGCCTGATGATTGCCTCTGTGTCCCCGTTATGTATAGCCTCAATCATGCCCTGCGACGGATTATGCGCGATTAGCTGCGCATAGCTGAGCGTTTGCGTCCGCCAGATTTCAACGGAAGTCTGTATCGACTGTTCAACGGATTCGGAAACCGCGATGGAGTTGTCACTGAGCAACCTGTTTGAACTGATAAACGCCGCCGCGATGAAGATACCCGCGACAATTATCTGCAAACCAATGGTCAGCAGAAGTAGCTTGAATCGTAAAGATTTGAAAAAACTCATAGTTTTATCCCCTTCTGTGTCAATTTGCGCTAAGTATAACATCCACAACATACAAAAAGGCTTCGATTAAGAAATCTTAACCAAAGCCCTAAAAATTTTAGTTTTGCCCCTATTGCGGTAAGCAGCATACGTAATATTTCCGCTCCACCGTCTCTATCACAACGGAGGTTTCATCCTCCATCTTCAGCTTTTTGCGTATGCCGCTGATATGCACCTTGATAGCCCCAGCACTATTTATTGATTCTTGCCCCCAAACGCCCTCATAAATTTCCTCCGGGGTCATTTTCTTGTCCATGTTCTTTAGAAAATAGACCATAACAGAAAATTCCTTAGGTGTGAGGTTTGCGTCCGCGCCGTCCAACTTTGCCCGCTGTGTTATGTTGTTGACGGTCAAAGAACCGTACTCTACAACATCGGCGGCGTTTTGGGTTTGTGCAACCGCTTCCTTGACCCGTTCGTCTGCTCTCTGCTTCTGATTTAACAGTTTTTCAATACGCACAAGAAGAACTTCGCTGTCATAGGGCTTTGCCACATAATCATCGCCGCCCTCTCTTATGCCTTTTACCTCATCACTGGATTCCGACAGAGCTGTCAGCAACAGCACAGGTACATCTGAACCCACTCGCCTAAGCTCCTTTAGAAAATCCAGCCCACTTCCATCCGGTAGCATAATGTCAAGGACAATAAGGTTGGGGGCAGACTGTTTAATGCTTTCCCGCGCCTCGGCAAGATTCATGGCAAGGCAAACATTGTAGCCTTCTTCTTCCAGCAACTCTTTATTGAGTTGCTGAATGGCTTCGTTATCTTCAACAAGAAGGATGTTATACATTGACATCGACCAGCCTTTCCTCGTTGATTATTGGTATCGTGAATGTGACAGAGGTGCCTTTGCCCGCTTCGCTTTCAAGATAAATGGTCCCGCCGTGGGCCTCGACAGTGCTTTTGCACATAGGCAAGCCCATCCCCGTGCTGCCCGAGCCAGACACACCCCGCTTAAAAACATGGGGCAAGATGTCCAGCACTATGCCCTCCCCATCATCCATGACCGTGACTGATACAAACCGTTCCTTTGCTTCTATATTTACCACAAGTCCGCCGTTTATTGTGTGCTTGTTGGCGTTGGTTAGTAAATTTGACAATACCCCGATTAGCTGGTCTGCGTTGCCGTATATTTGGGGCAAATTTTCTTCCGCATTAACAGTTAACGTGTTGCCGCGCTTTTCGATAATGATGCGGTAGCCTTCTGCGGCAGCTATAAAAAGGGATGCTGAATCAAGCACAGTTGTTTTTTCACCGCCCGCTTGCAGGGTGGCCATCTTTATCGCACTTTCGGTGATACGAGCCAGGCGCATAATCTCATCCTTCGCCCGATTGATGGATTCGCTGATTCGTTCGTTTTCCATTTCTTGTTTCCGGGCTTCTCTGCCTATTCTTTGGATATCGCCTAATACTACTGTCAGAGGTGTTTTAATTTCATGGCTCAAATTTGCCAAAAGCTCTGTTTTCATGCGGGAGAGGCTTTCAAGCGCAGAGTTTTCGGTTGCCAGGCGTTGTTTTTCCAAGCGGTCTGTTCCCAACTGCTCCATCTGAAGTCTGATATAAATAATCAACATATTCAGCGTGATGGCGATGTTTATGTAGGTTATGCCAAAAAATAGCGACTGCACAACAATCGCGATTATTGGCAAACCCATGTATATCATGAAAAACAGCGAGGATAGACTTTTCAAAACTTTGCGGTACAAAACTACCACGCCCATGTTGATAGTCAGCCCTGCCAATGGGAACGCTTGCGACAGCCACCACATCTCGCCCCTGCGGTACAAGTTGTACTCGTCAATGATGTAAAACATACCCGTGAATTGTGAAACAGCGGTCAAAAGCACGCCCATCGCGCATATGGAAAAAGTCATATACCTTATCGCTTGCGAAACCTTCGCTTTACGCTCGATATAAGCCAGCAAATATAGTGTCATAAAGGCCAGGACAAGAGGCCCTAATGCAAAGTGAATGAAATTTGCTAAGCGGTTAAGCCAAAACGCATGCCATGCGGTATTGCCCATTACCAACCGAGACACGACATCTGTTCCCATAAACCCAATATTGCACAGTACAAAAGCCATGAAATAACGGTGCATACTTGACCGTCTTTCGCTTTCTGTAAGCAGGTTAAGCAGAATAATCAAAGAAATGACGATGCACAGCAAACCCAGTGCTACACTTGCATAATTTAGCGCTATACCCATTCCTCGTCACCCGCCGCCTTTTCCCCATCATGTACTGCCATAGTGAAAGAAACTTCTGTGCCTTTTCCGATTTCGCTTTTTATGTTTATTCCGCCGCCGTGTGCTTCTACAATATTTTTGCATATAGGCAGACCCATGCCTGTACTGCCCGAACCGGATACTCCGCGTTCAAAAACTTGGGGCAGCAGTTCCGGCGAGATGCCTGCTCCGCTGTCTTTGACTGTGACGGTTATAAATTTCTCTTTTGTTTCTATATTTATTATAATTTTACCATTTTTCGTGTGATTGTTGGCATTGGTTAATAAATTTGACAGCACCCCGATTAGCTGGTCTGCGTTGCCGTATATTTGGGGCAAATTTTCTTCCGTATTAACAATTACCGTGTTGCCTTGTTTTTCGATAATGCCACGGTATCCTTCCGCGCCTGTGATAAAAAGTGATGCGGCATCAAGCGGCTCCATTTTGCCGTGGTATTCTTGCATAGTAGCCATTTTTATCGCACTTTCCGTCAAGCGCGCCATGCGCATTATTTCATTGTGCGCCCTGTCTATTGATTCGTTGACCTTTTCGTTTTCAAAGCCATGCTTTCGTACCTCTCTGTCGATTCTCTGTATGTCACTCAATACAATGGTAAGCGGTGTTTTAATTTCGTGGCTCAAATTTCCCAAAAATTCAGTTTTCATCCGAGATAAACTATCGAGGTTCGCATTCTCGGCAACGAGATTGTTGTTAAGAAAACGCAGTTCACGTTTCTGAGATTCTAACAACAGATGTATTTCTATTCGTTTCAAAAGAATCGTATCAGAAAAAGGCTTTGTAATATAGTCCACTGCACCCATAGAAAGCCCTTTGATTTCCATTTCTGTATCATTAAGCGCGGTAAGGAAAATAACAGGGATGTCGGCCGTTTCTTCATTTTCCTTGACCCGTCTAATCACTTCGTACCCATTCATATCCGGCATATTTACATCTAACAAAATTAAATCAGGTAACACAGTATCTAGCAATTCCAACATAGACCCCCCGGAATCCAATGCGAACACATTGTAAAAATCCGAGAGAGTGTTCTTTCCCATTTTTAAGTTAATTATTTCATCATCAACCAAAAATATGTTTTTTCGCGTTTCAGGCATAATTAAGATTGCCCCTTAGATTTTTATCACTATCCATCGAATCAGGCAAGGCGGTGGATGTGCTATCGACCCAAATAGAGAAACACCAAGCCGAACGCTAGTAGATGTTCTTAGTGAGCAAGATTTTTGTACACGGCGGTGACGGCCCACGCATCGAAAACCACTGCAACACAAGTGCTACAATGATTAACTGCGCCACGGGCGAACATAAAAGTTCGTCTATGGGACAAATGGCGAGACTGTCCGAAAAGTCGCCCGACTCCGACTTTATCAAGAAAATACCACAAGGCAAACGATAAAGTCAATGAATTTGAAGGCTGAAAATTGAAG
>Ga0209755_10007832_pt1 | contig 11523 bp, 5 predicted proteins | sample TergutCo191P1_FD_187301 | JGI IMG/M metagenome (GOLD analysis project Ga0209755, IMG submission 187301) | Cornitermes sp. P1 segment gut microbial communities from Petit-Saut dam, French Guiana - Co191P1 (SPAdes) (version 2) | ecosystem: Host-associated > Arthropoda: Insects > Digestive system >...
ATCTTGAAATGGCGAACGAACTTTTGGAAGCAAATTTGCTGATTGTTTATATGGAAGGTGCACATCAACCGCGTCAAAACAATATCTCTACAACTGGCGGAATGTTCAGAAACGGCCGACTTGTCGTGCTTGTTGATGAGCGTTCGGCTTCTGCAAGCGAGATTGTTGCAGGTGCCATTCAAGACCACGATCGTGGGATTATCGTTGGACGTCGCACGTTTGGAAAAGGTCTTGTGCAACGCCCGTTTATTGTGCCAGGCGACAGTTCGGAAATTCGCCTCACAATTGCGAGATATTACACGCCTTCGGGACGCAGTATTCAAAAGCCTTTCAACGATGAACTTGAACAGTATTTTGAGGATTTAATGAACCGTTTTTCGCACGGCGAACTTGTGCATCCGGATTCGATTATGTTGCCGGATTCGTTGCGATTTTTCACATCGGGCGGACGTCCTGTTTATGGCGGTGGTGGCATCATTCCGGATATTTTTACACCGATTGATACCAACCGAATTTCAGACTTTTTTGTTGACCTTCGCAGAACGGGAACACTGAATAATTTTGTGGTGGCATTTTTGGATAGAGAGCGCCAAAATTTGCTGGACAGATATCCGACGTTTGAGGATTTTTACAATAATTTCCAAACGGAAGGCGCGTTTATCGATGAATTTGAGCAGTTTGCAGAAGATGCGGGCGTCAAACGCAACCGCATTCGTATGCCTGTGGCGAATAGTTTTTTGATGCAAATGCTTGCCGAAATGCGTGGCGATTTACCACTTGGCGAAAGCGAAACCTATCGTGATTTTGTCGAAAAAATCATTTGGACAGAAGAGAAAATGCGTGATTTTTTGATTACGTTAGCCGATGCCGAAGACGCCAATCAACGCAGACTTCAAGAGTCGTCAGACAGATTTATTTCGATGAATTTGAAAGCGATGTTGGCACAAAATCTTTACGGCAGACGCTACTTCTTCCAAACGATGCGTTCCGCGGATCCGGCCTATCAACGTGCGTTGCAGGTTATTCAAGATGATCGCTTGTTTCGGCAGTTGAATATTACGCAGTAAAAAATGCTCCTATTAAAACAAAAAAAAACGCCCCAAAAGGGCGTTTTTTTTTTTACAAGAATTTGATTATCCAATATGCGCCAAATAGGCTTCAGCATCCATCAGTCCAGAAACTTCCGATGGGTCACTCATTTTCACTTTGATAATCCAGCCTTTACCATACGGGTCACTGTTAATTACCGCCGCATCAGATTCTAATTCTGAGTTAAATTCAATAACTTCGCCGCTGATTGGCATCATCATATCACTAACGGTTTTTACGGCTTCGATTGTTCCGAAAACATCGCCGGTAGCAAAGGTTTCGCCTTCGCTGGTTACATCGACGAAAACAATGTCGCCAAGTTCTTTTTGTGCATAATCGGTGATACCGATGGTTGCGATTTCGCCTTCAACGCTGATCCACTCGTGGTCTGCGCTGTACTTTAGATTTTCTGGTGTGTTCATAGTGTTTGTTTTTTGTTTGTTGTTCCCCGAGCTGCGGCTTCGCCTTGCACGGGGTTATTAATGTATCGCCCCTTCGGGGCTGTGGATTATTTTTTTATTTTTTTCATGCATGCATAATTACTGACTAAATGTGATTCGTAGGCTAATGCCACCATTGGTGGTTGAATTGAAAAACATCGTTGGCAATTCTGGGCGGTTCATGGTTTGATCGTAGAATAAGCGCAAAGTGACGAATTGCGACAATTGGTATTCTGCTGAAAAATTCAAAGTTGTAACTCGTGTTCCAGCAGAAACCAAATTCACAGGTTGGTCGATGCGGCGCAGCATTGTGATGTTCGAACGTATCGAAACGCCCGCTCGCACGTTGATATCGCTACTAATGTTTCGGCTGCTTTGTCCGCTAATGAAATTAAATCCAACATCTCTAAACACGTAGCCAATGCTGAAAATCCAGTCCTCACTGCGGCTTTCCGTCATTTGATTGTTCGTAAAACTCAAACCCAAATTGCGTTGCGTGCGCTTTTCAGCATTCACTTGGAAATTGTTTCGCATTTCTACGCTAATGCGTAATAATGGATTAAACGCTTCGGTGATAACGATATTATCAAACAAATTTTGGCCGATAAAATTGTCGCTAAAGTCTCTACCAATTGCAAATCCATCAAGATCACTTTCAAAAAGCATGTTTTGTGAGAACGAACCAATCGTGTATCTTGCTGTATAAGCGTGCTGTATGGCGATTCTGTTGAAATGTTGCCTTAAAAATGGAATGCGCGTCAAACCGGTGTAAGTGACGTTCCAATTTGGCAATGGAATCAACGAAAATGGCGACAATGAAACGCCGCTTGGCGTTCGTCCCAAGTAAGCCGCCAAAAACGCTGGAAGCAAGACTTGTTGCGAGGTTGGACCAAATCCAAACGGGAACATTTCGCCGGTTGTTGTGTCATAAACCAAATGTGTTGAGTTTGGATTTTCAGCGGCCAAACGTGTTGCAATTTCTTGGCGATATCCCAAAAAGCGTTGGAAAACTGGGCTTTCTCGGTTATCGTTGTCCGAACTAAACGCTGTACGAATCGCAATTGTACTTACGCTAAAATTTCCGCTCGTTTGTGGCGAAAAACTTCTAAAACGTCCTGATTCTATGTCATATCTGAAAAAGTCGCTATGGTTTCGGCCTTCAGTCATGCTGGCTGTCAACTGCACACGAAACTCTGCAAGTGGCTCAAACAAAGCGGTTATGTTGATTGCGCGTGTTTGCGTTTCCATAAATGGGCGATTTTGCAAAGAATCTCGGCTCAAAATTCTTGGGCCTTCCAAGCCATTTAACACATCTTGTGTTGCCATTTGTTGTCGGAGATCTCCGCCTGTCCAGCCGAAAGCGAAAGGTAATCCAGGGAATCCCAAGTTGAAATCTGTTCCCAAGAGCGAAGGCGAGCCCATAAATCCAGGCAACACGATACCGTTGGTAACACGATATTCAAAACTTGCCGTTCGGAAGCCCATCAATACTCTCAAAAATCCTCTATACAGTGTTTGCCACGTTTCATTGCCTTCGTCTTGCGGTGGCGGCGCGGGTTGTCCAGGGCGCGTTGGACGTTGTGGCGTGGTTCGGCGTGGCGTGTTGATACCTCTCAAGAAATCACTTCGGTTATACAATCTGACAAAGTCAAAATTCGTACGAATCGTTTGTGTGTTGGCGTTTTCAATCGTGTTTCCTAAACGACCTCTGAGATAGGCATTCATCGCGCCTTCCCAGCGGAATGTGCTGTTGTAGCTTGCTGATGCTGTAACCCAGTCAAAAATCGGAATTCGGTTGATTGGAACGGTCCAAACTAAATTTGCCGATTGATTGAAATTTCGCATCGTTCCACCAGAAAACACACTTTGCCAAACAGAATCTCTACGTTCACGCGTGTCGATGCGTCCACCAAGCGGTTCATCAATCATTGCAATCGCATTTGCAGAATAATCAAACTGCAAACTTCTCGTCAAATCCCAGCGTAAATTGTAGTTTCGTGTCCAATCAAAACGCTTGAAATACGTTGGACGAATGAGAATTTCTATATGTTCCGGTGTTTTATCACGAAGGCGCATTTCGCTAAATTCACGCATCACGTCCGTGCTAAACGCAATCGATCGTGGCAACGGATTGAAGCTAAAATCTCTAAACATCGCAAGCCAATCGTTTTGCAGAATAGAGATGTTCGAAAACGGCGTAACTGTTGGTCCTTGAATCGTATAACTATATGTTAATCCACCTCTGTGAATTTCTCTGTTGTGGTATTCTATGTCGATATTTCGAGAGCGTGTTTCAGAATATGAATACGAAAATGTAAAGTTCGAAATGTCATAAATTCTTATCGGTCGCTCCATATTTGTACGCTCTCGGCGAACATTCATAAAGTTGATATTTGTGCGAATCGTTTCGTCTTGAATTTCGTTTCTAACTCTGTCTCTCTGGCCTTCGTTGGCCCACGTTTGCAAGTCGCGGCTGGTGCGAATATCCGGATCTAACGGATTAAATTCTGGATTGTTCAAACTAATCGATCGGTCGAAATGTACTGGAACTCGCAAGCCTGTGTTGCGTGGCAAAAATCGTCCCAACTCCAAACTTGCCGAGAAATCGAACGACGACACATTGTTGAGTTGCAAATCTGTGATGCGCGTTTCTAACTGACCAAAGTTTGCCGTTGCATGCGAGCCCGAAATGCTTACCGTTCCTAAGTCGCCCAAAAACGCTTGTGCTCGGCCAGTTGCCGCCCAACCACTTTCGTGGTTAAAGTCTGTTACACGCAATTCGTTGATCCACACTTCCGCGGATTTTGCTCGTCCATCATCACCAGCTCCAGGCCTTCGTTTTCTCGGATTTCGAACGCCAATCATGATCACATTTATCGAACTGAGCGAAGGATTTCCTACAACGGTCAGCGTTCTACCGGTTTGAGGATCGGTACGTCGCCACGGAGTTGAAAACGGAATGGGTTGTCCCGATTGTCGGAAATGCTCATTTCGCAAGGCTTTCAGTTCAACGATTTCTTCCAAATTCAACGCCACTTCATTTTCGAGTGGCCAGATTTCTCTTGCCGTTCGAGCGCCCCAAGGCGTAAGGCTTAGCGGGAATGAATACTCGTAAAAATTATCTTTAAAATCCGAACCTAAGCGAATAAATAAATGCAAATCGCCGTCTTCCAAACAGTCTGTTTCATCAACCTGTTCAGCATGAACAAACATGCGAAGATAGCCAAACTGGCGCAAATCCAAGTTCATCAAGCGATGAATCGCACGTGCATCACCATCCGCCAAATTCAAAATACGCATGCTCAATGCTTGCTCATTCATCAAGATATTGTTGACGGTTCCAAAATTTATTTGACGTTCGATACCTGGCGGCGTCACGTAAGGAATCGGAAAACGGTTGCTGTTTTCCTCAATGTTTATCGTGGTTATATCAAATTGTGTTTGATCGCTTGGCGGCGCTGTCAAGTAGGCATCGTCCTCAAAAAGTTGATGGCCATATCTGCGCCATTCGCTTCGCACGAGTTCTAATGTTCCAAAACGCAACACAACTTCGTCTTCCCAACCTTGCAAAAACATTCGAATAAAACGAATGGATTGGAAGTTTTGAATTTGTCCCACTACCCTATCTGGACTGCGAATCGGAATTTTGAATTGAAACCATTTAACAATTTCTTCCTCGCCATTTCTTAGTCTGACACGGGTTTCCTGAATATCTGTGATGTAATTTTGTCCAACTTCCATCATATCCGGTCGGAGTTGCACACGGTATTGGAAATAATTTTCGCCTTCGTTCAACGTGTTGTCGTTGTTGATATCTTCCGTGTTTGGACGCGTGGTTTGTTGCGCTCTGAAATCTTCAGTAATCTGTGCCGATGATGGCGAATTGCCCTGTGGACGTGTAAAATAGCGGTAACGCTGCAAGATTCGTCGCACATTCGGATAATCTTGTCCAGGGAAACTGTTGTCGTGTGCATTGCCCAAAAAGTGCACAAAATTATCTGACGAAGGATCGAGCCAAGCGTTTGTGAGTGCTTCATCAGACGCAAAACCGTCCATTGACATCCAAAACCATTCAAAGAAACTCCGTTCATCATAATCACTAAGTCCATCCAAACCAACATCTTGAAACTCTCGAGCATTTGGATCGCTGTCGAATGCATTCACCAACGATTGCAAACTTGGCACACGTCCCCAAACGGTAGTATCCACATTTTCAACCAATGCAGATGTTGGCAGTCCATGCTCAAACGCCTTTCGTCCGTCACGCAAAACATCTTCTGAGACATCACCCAAATTGAAAAACAAATTTCCACCAGACGGCAATGGCTGACCTGAATTTCGCTCTCTCACAAACGGATCCATCAACCAAAATTCGATATATTCCACGTTGGCCGATTCAAAATCTGTGTTATCAATTCTGCGTTGAATTCCAGCCCAACGGCTACGCGGATTGGCCAAAGAACCATCCCAATTTATACCGTACGAGCGAAATTGATCCGCTGAAAATGGACGTACATCAAAGTTGTAAGGACCTCTTGCTCTTGGATCAAAATGCAAATTCAAAACGGATAATCGTTGGTCTTGCGTTGGATCTAATTCTCTGTTTGGAAAAATTTCACTGATCAAAACTTCACGTGTCGCATGGTCGGATAAATCGTTGAGGTTAATGTTTCTCGGGCGAACACGCTGATCATAAAAAATTCTATCGATGATATACCACGACAAATGTGCTGCATTAAATCGATGCGCCAATGAGCGTTTGTGTCGTTCACTACCCAAATAAGGCCCTAAATCATTTATCGGCGTCAAAAAACTTTCTGGAAATAAATCGCGCTGCCCTTGTGGTGTACTTGCCATCGTCCACGACAAGTGGTCGCGCAAGTTGATAGACGATTTCGTGCCTTCAAAGTCATCGATGTAAATTGTTCCCGTTCGTCCGATAGCACGAGAGTGTCCAGGAATAAAATGTGCAAATTCGCCGTAAAGATTGATGCGCGAAGGCGTTGCACTTGGTTGAAACGGCAAAATTCGGTCCACAAACCTGGTCAACAAACGCGATTCATTTGAATAACTTACGTCAAATCCCCAAATCGTGTTGTTGATTGGCGCTTCACCAAAGGTTACTTTTTGTGTGATTGGGCTTTGGTGCAAATTCATGAGAGTCGCGCCAAACGTGAGATTGCGGTTGAAATAATGATCCACACGAAGTCCCATCATTCGGCGTGTCATAATGTTAAACATCGAATTGCTTTCGCTTGTGATATTGATTGGAACGCCCGAATTGAGAATACCTTCGTTGATAATTCTCACACGACCAAGCATATAATCCACCGTAAAATCCACACCTTGAATCAATGGCGTATTTCCAGCCATCACACGCACCGATCCGTGCGGCACATTCATCGCACCAATCGAGATTTCGTTGCTCGCCGCAGAGCGAAACGAGCCTTCAAAATAGAATCGATTTCGTGTTGGAAACTGTTGCGCTTCCGTTCGTGTATTGTCGTACAACTCCCTAAAAACATAGCGTTCGGCAAGTGCTGCAGATGCTTCTGCGTCTCGACCAGCTGCGATAGCGCGCTGTCTAAAAATTTCGACCAAACAATCGCCAAACGGCTCAATAAATGGCAAAAATATACGTCCCGTTGAAGATTCAATGAGTCCGCCCACAGTTGATGCATGGTCGAGAAAGTCAAATACGCCATCTGGACCTGGGTTCTTGCGAGAATCCATACGATCCAAACCAAACAATTCCACCAACGGAACGCCCAACACGTGATCAAAATTAGGGTCGTCATTGCTTGCAAAAAATCCAGTTTTGATGCCTTGTTCGCCACCCGAAAAAACGATGTTCAAACGAAAATCTTCTGGACTAATCTGAAAAGCGTTCAAATTGTAAACATTTTTCATCATCAAACGCCAAAGACTGCCGCGTGTGTCTAATCGCGAACTTCTCAACAACTTCACCATCAATGCATCTGGCGTGTTAATCCCTTGATCCGAAAATTCACCAACCTGGAAAATCGAATCATTACCAATGATTTGATACTGAAACGCAACCGCCAAAACTTGATCCGAACTCAATCGTGAATTCAACGAAATAAAACCAAGTTGGCGATTGAACGTAAATTCATTATCGTTCAAACGGCGTGCGTTTTCAACCTTTTCAAAGTCTCGTCCCAACACAAATTCCTCACCTCGCAAAGCAAAAAAACTTGACACTCGCGTAATGTCTCGAAGTTCATCCACGCCGCCAATATGCTGAAACAAATTGTTGGTATTGTCTGATGGACGCGGGTTTCCGTTCCAAATCAAATTTGGATTGTTCGGATTCCGTTCACCCAAATCCGTGAATGCCACGATATTTCTATTGTTCGTGATGGGTGCGCCAATGTTTGTCACCCAAACCTCAATCTTCAAAATGTTGATTTGCGAATTGATGATAGGAAGCGACGCCATCGCTCGGTTGTAGTTTTCTCTAAAATAATGTGCGATGAAAAAGTGGCGATCGTCTTCGTATTGATCGGCTTTAAATTCAAAGCGAATCGTTTGTGCGCCACCTTCCAATTGCACGCTTCGCGTTTCGCTGCGTTGCTCCGAAAACACTGCACTTACAAATGTTCGTCCGAATTGCAATCGGGTCGAAATTCCAAACAAGCTTTGTGCACCGTGAATGAGCGTTGTCGGCAATTGAAAACTCACATCACCAGCTTGAATGTCGCGGATAATCGCATCTTCGTCGTGTCCGCCAAACTGCAAGCGAAATTGGTTGTCAAATGCAAACATCGCCTCAGTATTGTGATTCAGTCGAAGGTCAAAATGACTGCCGATGCGTGCATTCAAGTTGATGTCCATGCGTGCATCAAAATTCAAATCTGTTCGGCGTTGGTTGCGAATGTCAATCGACGGATCGTCGCGCCTGTTGCGAATAAATCCCAAAATCAGTTCAACCGAACCATTGACAGATACTTCAAACAAGCCACCACCAAACGATTGGTTGAGAATATCAACGGGATTAAAGCGAAATGCAGGAATTAAATCTGCAATTGTACTACGCTGTAAGCCTGTTCGAGCGGTACTTTTTGCGCGCCAATAATCTTGAATGGAGCGTTGCAAGTCAAATTGCGAAAACTCGTCAAACGTCATCGGTTGCCCGCCCACACGCATACCGCCAACGCTACGTTGCAAAATATATTGATTGCTTATTGGATCAAAAACGATGGTTGTTGTCGTGCCGAGCGGATCTTGTCCTTGCAAACCTCTCGATGGCGGTGTTGTGCCATCGGGACGTTCCTCCGGAAGCGGAAAACGCAGATTTGGTACAGTATCTCCAGCGTTCGCCAAAACCGTTTTCGCTGAAAGTGCGAAAAAACCGACCAAAAGATATTTTAGAAAACTTTGCAAACTAAAAAGTTTTTTATAACATGCGTAGTGCTTCTTTGATCATAAGTTCCGATGATAAGTTTGGATTTATTTTCAGGATAGTTTGCAAGGCTTTTTCGGCTGCAACACGATTGAAACCCAACATGACCAAGGCCGACAGCGCTTCGTCTTTGTTCGTTCCAGTTGCAGAAATTTCAGAGGTTGAAAGGGTTGTACCCCAATCTTCTTTGGCGATTTTGTCGCGCAAATCAACAATCACACGTTGTGCTGTTTTTGCGCCAATACCCTTAACGGATTGGATTTTATTGGCATTTCCAGAGAGAATCGCATCGGTCAATTCTTGTGCCGACATCGACGATTGCATCACGCGCGCCGTGTTTGCACCCACGCCCGAAACGCTAATCAAGTGCAAAAACAGTTTGCGCTCCTGCTCACTACTAAAGCCGTGAAGAAGCTGAGCATCCTCACGCACAATGTGATGCGTCAAAATTTTCGCACGTTCGCTATCTTTGATGGCCGCATAAGTATGCAACGAAATATGAATGAAATAGCCCACACCGTTGCAGTCCACAACCACGTAAGTTGGCGTCAATTCACTAATTTTTCCTTCAATATATGCAAACATAATCTTTTGTCCGTTACAATTAACCAACAAAGATACAAAAAAAACTGGAAAAAAGCAAATTTTTATCGCACCACAAGCTCCCGCATCCGCTCAATGCCGTAACGGTAGCGTCCCATAACGGTATTTATTGATGTTCCAACGGCATCGGCAATCTCTCGAAAAGTCATATTTTTGAGACATTTCAACTTGACGACAATCGCCTGCTCATCAGGCAATTGTTCGACATAGCGCGATAGCTCGTACTGTGTTGAAAACGGTTCTTCCGCAGCCATGAGTAGCTCGGACGAAAACTCGTCCAAAACATCTGAGGAAAAATAATTTAAGGGCACACTTTTTTTCTTCTGTCGAAAAAAACTGTTAACCTCATTTTTCACGATTGTAACCGTCCAATTCGAGAACTTGTCTTGATGAACATAGTTTTTTTCGGTGATTTGCACAGCGATTTTAGAACAAACGTGTTGCCTTAAGTCCAACAAATCCTGTTGATTTTTAACATGTTTACCAATGTGAGCCATGATGAATGGCTCGTACGTGGAGATTAGCACATTCAAATGCGCTTCACTGCCGTTGAGGGCTTCTTGTAGAAGTTCGTCCTCGGATAGCATTTTGAATTTCATAAATCCGGGGTTTCGTTTTTTAATGTGTGAGTTTTAACTTATTGTGCTGTTCCCAAAAGTTTGGGAAGGATTTATTGACAATTTCTGGGCTTGTAATTTCTACACAATCATACCGTTCTGAAAAAATCGCAAAAGCCATCGCCATGCGGTGGTCGCCATAAGTTTCGATGGGTTGCGAAAAATTTAATGTGTCGTTTTTGTAGAGAATTAAGGTGTTTTTTTCGATGCTATTTTTTGCGCCTATTTTATTGAGTTCGTTTGAAAGTGCTTGCAAACGGTCGGTTTCCTTGTCGCGAAGTGTGGACAAGCCCGTCAATCGTGCGGGGATGTTGAGTGCCACACAGAGAACCGCCATCGTTTGTGCCAAATCGGGATAGTCCGAAAAGTCTAAATCTAATTCGGTTATTGATGGTTTTGAAACTTTTTTTATCGTGATTTTTGATGATGAGAAGATGGTTTCTACGCCAAATCTCTCAAACCATCTGGCAAGTATTGAGTCGCCTTGCAGGCTGTTTTCGTGCAAATTATCTATTTCTAAAACGCCGTTTTCCGAGAGAGCAACCAACGCATAAAAGTACGATGCAGATGTCCAATCGGCTTCAATAAAAACTTCTGTTGGCATTTGCGGAGGTTGGTTGCTGAGCTTGTCGAAGCAACCCTCTGTCGTATTGTTTAGCACGATATTTTTCTCTGTGCGATTCACTTGAACACCGCATTGTTCAAGGATTTTGGCGGTCATTTCAAGATACGGTTTTGAAATTATTTCGCCATCAAAATCTATCGTCAAACCGTTCGGAAATTTGGAAATAATCAGCATCAACGCCGATGCAAATTGACTGCTTTTTTCCATATTCAATGTTACGGAAGAGTGCGAAAATTCAGGCTTTCCAACGATTAGAAGCGGCAATTGTTCTTGTTTATTGACATACGAAATTTCTGCACCTAAACTGTTTAATGCATCAATCAAATCTGCAATCGGCCGAACCGACAAACGCTCATCGCCTGTAATCAGCCATTTTCCGGGTGTTGCAGAAAGATAAGCCGTCAAAAATCGCAACGCTGTTCCTGCATTTTTGCAATCAATTTCAACTGGATTTTCGGATGGTTTAGTTTGTGAAATCTTGTCCAAAAGGTTTTGCATTAGCACGGTATCCGTGGCATCCGAGAGATTGTGAAGAACAGTTTCGGATGCCGTGCAAGCACGTAACATCAACCAACGGTTCGACAAACTTTTGGATGCAGGCAAGTCTATGTGTGTGCAAAAATGTGATGACAATTTGGGCAAAATCATAACTGCGTTTTTGGAAATTTTACAGAGAATTTACACTATTGAGTACGCTTGAAGTGCCTCTCTTTCGATCCACGGACC
>Ga0209755_10007834_pt1 | contig 11522 bp, 12 predicted proteins | sample TergutCo191P1_FD_187301 | JGI IMG/M metagenome (GOLD analysis project Ga0209755, IMG submission 187301) | Cornitermes sp. P1 segment gut microbial communities from Petit-Saut dam, French Guiana - Co191P1 (SPAdes) (version 2) | ecosystem: Host-associated > Arthropoda: Insects > Digestive system...
ATTTTGAAGTAAATTTAAGACATGGCATTTCCGCAAAAAAGCTAGGCATGGTTGAACAGGCGTACAAAGCTTTTTCAATGGCAAGATCATTCAGGCAGGATAATTTTGAAGTAAACTTTGAACTTGGCTCCCTCGAATTCGAAAGAAAAAATTATGAGAAGGCAGTCCAGCTGCTTCAGCAGGCGCGCATACAGGATCCCGAAAGTCCGGCTGTTCTTCGCAGTCTTGGACATGCGCTCTTCAGATTAAAAAAACCAAAAGAAGCGATGAGTTATATCCGCAAGGCGATCGATCTTGCTCCCGAAGACAAGGAATCCCTTTATACCCTTGCCGAATGTTATCACGAAGCGAACCAGACGGAACAAGCATTAAGAATTTTTAACCATCTTCGCGCCGATCCGAACATGGGACCTAATTGCTGTCTCACAGCCGGAACCATCCATCTTGATACAAGACAGTACGAAGCCGCCATTCAGGATTTTGAAATCGGTTTAAGGCACATGAATATAAAAGCGGATATTCTGGCTGAATTGCGCTACAAGCTCGCGACAACGCTGATCAAGCTGAATGATATCGGCAAGGCGATTCCATATCTGAAACAGCTTCAATCTGAAAACCCCGGTTATAAAGACGTAACCGTTCTTTTGGGCAAGTACATTGAGTTAAACGCAAACCGCAATCTGCAGGTTTTCCTTATGGGCTCTCAAGCTGATTTTATCGCCATCTGCCGAAGAATCGTAATGACATACTTTCCGCGCTCTAAAGTAAAGATTACAAATATTTCAGTTAACAAAAATGAATGGGCGGATATCCTTACAGAAATCGACACGGTCAAGTGGTCGGACGTAATAATGTTCCGTTTTATCAGAACGCAAGGTTCGATTGGGGAACTTATTATCAGAGACTTCCATTCGCATCTTAAAGACGCAAAAGCCGGAAAGGGAGTCTGCATCACCGTAGGTCAATACACGGAAGAAGCGAAAAGGTACACCGAAGCCCGTCTCATCGATTTAATCGAAAAAGAAAGGCTTCAGGCGATTCTCAATTCGCTTGACGCAAAAACCGCGGCAGCCGGAAAAAAATAAAACCTGTTATTCTTCGACTTCCAATTTTAGAGTAAGCAGCAAAGGCAGATGATCGCTGAATCCTAATCCGGTTTTAGTGTTGTAGGGAATCGGTATTCCATTTAAATTCGCAAAAGGCTCAAAATTGACGATAACAGTTTTTTCATATTCCAAACCCGTTTTATCAAAAAATTGACTTGAGATTAAAAAATGATCGATTGTTTCCCAATCGTATTGATAAAAATACGAGCCGTTTTCTAGATCGCGAAACCACGGAGAAAATAACATAACGCTTTCCTTCGGAAAGTGCGCAGGCTCAAAAGTCCTGTTTCCGCTTATGACAAGAAAATCCTTCTGCACTCCTTTTGTAATCCTCGCGCAATACGGATCGTCGGGGACAAGGGCGCAAATTCCTTCGGCGCCCTGTCTGTAAAACTCATTGTAATTTTCATTTAAATCCCCCGCGATTATAACTCCGACATCAGGCTCGCTCTGTAAAAGTTCGCGGATACGCCGCAGGATAACTCTGGCGGAAGACTTGCGCACGCTCTCCGTCGCAAGGTCGCCGCCAATTTTCGATTTCCAGTGACAGACAAAAACAACAAACTGATTTTCGTCCGCTTGAACCCTTGCTTCAAGAACAGGACGCGGCGTAGTCTCGCCGTTGATGGTGATGGAATGGGCTTTTGTTTCCGTCAGCGGATAACGGCTTAAAATCCCAAGCCCGATAGCAGAACCCGGATTATTCGCGAAATGAGTGTACGAGTACCCCTTTGGCAGCTGCGAAGCGAGGTCTTCAAGGATTTTTAAAGACTCAATCTCCTGGAGCATAATAATATCCGGTCTTGGCGAAATCTTCTCGATAGCCGCGCAGATGGAATTTATCCTGCCAAGATATTTTTCCGTCGACCATCCCGCCGACTGCAAAAACTCGTCATATTCAAAACCGTCATCCTTACCGTCAAACAGGTTATGAATATTCCACGTCATCAGGGTAATGCCTGAAGTTTCCTTCGGCGTCTCCTGTTCCGGCGAACACCCTGACAGAACCGCCGCGCCGACAAAGACCAGTCCCGCCAAAGCAAGTCCTGTTAGAGCCGGAAGCAAAAAGAGATAAATAAATTTTTTCATAGCAACCTCCAAAAATTTGTATACATATATATGGCGCGGAGTCGGCGAAAAGCTTGCTCGAAATTGAAAAAATATAAAGTTTTTTTAATTTTACTATACGTGTATGAGGGGTTAATACCGTTTTTGGGGACGCGTATGCACAAGCCGCGTGAGCGGCGTATATAATAAATTTCCTTACGCTCGACGACCGTAGGGAGTCATGCGTCGATATATTATCGGGGGTCCTGTCGGCCGCCAAAACGCCGTTCGCGCTACGCACGAACGACGCTTTGCCGCCGACACCCCGCCGGAGTTTAGCGTGCATACGCTTTAACAAAAGCGGGTGTTATTATCGAGGTGATTTTAAAAAAATATTTTCATTTTCGAGCAAGCGCCACGCACGCTCACGCCATATATAGCTGACACTTTTTTGTGTCCGGGGGCGAACTGTTCGCTCCAATCTCAAATGGTTGTTATAAGGAAAATGAATTATGAATAAACTGGAGTATACATTCAAAACAGATACGCTTTTTAAAATACTTTTTGTGAAAAATCCAGATCTGTTAAAACAACTGGTTTCGGATCTTTTAAGGGTTAGACCGGAGAGTATCGAACAATTTTTAATCACAAATCCTGAAATGCCGCCGGAAGCAATTGGCGATAAATTCTGCCGTCTTGATATACACATGATCGTAGACGGTCAAAAAGTCAGCCTTGAAATTCAAGTAGAAAACGAGTGCGACTACCCTGAAAGAGTGTTATTTCAATGGGCAAGAGCATTCTCAAATTCACTGGAAAGAGGCGGCGATTATATAAAATTACCGCGTACTATAATTATCAGCATTATTAATTTCAATCAATTGGAATGTAAGGAATTTCACTCGGAATTTCGTCCGTTGGAAGTATCAAGAAACGAGGAATTAACCGATAAAATGACATTACATTTTTTTGAATTGAAAAAACTTCCTGATGACACAGGCGATAAAGATATGTTAAAATTATGGTTAGCGCTGTTCAAAGCAGAGACACAGGAAGAGCTGGATAAAGTAAGAGCTTCGGAGGTAAAAGTCATGGAACAAGCAATTGACGCGTATCAGTCAGTAACCGTATCTCCCGAATTCAGGGAGCTGGAACGATTACGTTCTCTTGCCAGACACAATGAAGCCTCGGCTCTGCGACACGCAAAAGATCAAGTAAGAGCGGAAGAACGCGAGAAATGGCAGACTGTGGTTGATGGAAAAGACGCTGTAATTTCTGGCAAGGATGCGGAAATATCCAACATGAACGCGAAATTGTTCAGCAAAGACGCGGAAATTAAATCACTTCTTTCGCAGATTACCGAATTGAAAGCAAAGAATAATTAGCCCATTCCACGTCCGCTTTTACGCAATGGCAGCAGCCATCCAAATTTAAAAATGGTATTACCACGCCCCTTGACATTTTTTACCATTTTTTGTACTCTTAAACTCCCGTTACAATTAAAGAAAAGGTGATAAAAGGTTAAGGTTATTGATATGAAGACAGTATTTGAAAAGCCCGCGTCGGTGGAACGAAAATGGTTTGTTCTTGATGCCGACGGGAAGATTCTAGGCAGGGTCGCCGCTAAGGTCGCGTCCATTGTCCGGGGTAAAAATAAGGCAAATTTTGTGCCCCATCAGGAAATTGGGGATTTTGTTGTTGTTATTAACGCGGAAAAAATCGCTGTTTCCGGCAGAAAAAGCCAGCAGAAGATGTATTACAAGCATTCAGGCTATGTCGGCGGCTTAAAAGCCAACAATTTCGAGAAAGTGATCGAAAGACACCCGACAATGCCGCTTGAATTAGCCATTAAGGGTATGCTTCCCAAGGGACCGCTCGGCAGGAAAATGGCTAAAAATGTCAAGATTTATGCCGGCACCGATCATCCGCATGGCAGCCAAAAACCAGAGCCGATAGAGGCGTAAGAGGAATAATACATGATTAAGAATCTTGGAATAGGTACAGGAAGAAGAAAGACATCGGTAGCGCGGGTTTATGTCCGTGACGGAAGCGGCAAAATCACCATCAACGATAAAGATGTAGCCGTTTATTTCCCGATGGGTGAACACGTTCAAATGGTCCGCCAGCCGTTAATGGTGACCGCCAGCGAAAACAAGTTTGACGTTTTTATCAACGTCTACGGCGGCGGCAGCAATGGTCAGGCTGGCGCCTGCCGTCACGGTCTTGCAAGAGCGCTCTGTCAGGTAGAACAGGCAAATTACGCGAGCCTTCGCGCAAACGGCTACCTTACACGCGACCCGCGCATGGTTGAACGCAAAAAATACGGCCGCCCCGGCGCCCGCAGACGCTTCCAGTTCTCCAAACGCTAGTATTGGAAAAAAGCGAAAACAGTACAACTACCTCTTATTTGCACACAGAGAAAATCGCTCTGCGCCTGATTGCAAGAGCCGAACAATGCAGCAGAGGGCTTGCGTTAAAGCTTGAAAAACGTAAATGCGATCCAGCCTGTATCGGCGAAGTAATCTCGAAATTAACAGAATTAAAGTTAATTGATGACAGCCGTTTTGCGCGTCTTTGGCTTGAATCGCGGATGCGCTTAACGCGAAGCCCCCGCCAATTGCTGTCTTCGTTATGCGCGCGCGGAATTGAACATGATGACGCAAAGGCAGCTATCCCGAATGTGTTAGACGAAGAGGCGGAAGCGGCGCTTGCCGAACGGTTTGTAAAAAAACACGCGCGAAAAGCAGGCAGAAAAAATAATGAAAAAAACAACAGTGATACGCGCGCGTTGAAATATCTGTTAAAAAACGAAGGCTTTTCTACCGCAGCAATCAAACGGTTTTTTGACGAAGACTAATGTAGAATGACTCTTAAAACTCTGCGGTTTTTTTATTAAGAATAGCTGTTCTTTTTATCGGGATATAACCGAATCATTTTTTGCCCAGAATCAACCGCGTAACATACATCGTAAGGAATAAAATTAAAAGAAGCGTAAGAATTGGTAAAATAATATTTATAAACAGGAAAATGATGTAATACTTAACGGCATCGTCGATCATAGAGTCGCTTAGATCTTTCACCCTTGGCATAAAATTGATAATTGAGTTCCCCGTCCTTCGCGTTCTTGCGATATCGTCTTCCATGGTTTTAGCAGTATTGCCTTTTTCCTCTATCGAGGCAACAAGGGCGCTAATTTCTTTCGCCATGATTTTATTGCCAAAAAGCGAAGAGACCTGAATCGAAGCGGGTATCGCAAAAGGAATAATGACGCTGATCATTACAGACGAAATAAATATCCTGTGCAATTTTGTTTTATCTTCATGCGTCCATAAAATGATCAAAGTAATTAACGCGCACAGCGGGATCAATATAAGGAAAACAAGGTACCCCGAAATTGAAAGCAGTACCTTTTGAAAAGTGACAGCTGAAAAAGTTCTTAGGAGCATGGCGGATACTTTGGACAAAGCGTTTTCGGTCGGAGTCAGAAACTCCGCTGGGTTAACGGAACCTTCGATAAAAAAATTGCCTCTTACCTGAGCGGATTGCATAACATTGATAACGCCGTTCATTGTCTTAAGAGAAGCCCAAACATTTAAAACCTGATTAGATTTATCTAAGAGCGGCTTTTGCGCGCCTTTTTCCGAATTGACTTCCGGTATCAACAGCGTGGAAACAGCTCCTCTTGGTTTTGGCAAAACCGAAACCGGAGCATCCTGTTTCGTTCCGTCTGAAGTCTGCGTGTCGGCGGCAGCCGTACCGTTAGCCGTTTGGCAGGATATCAGCCCAAACAAAAACGAACTGCAGCCAATTAATAAAAGTAAAAGCGTATAAATAATATACTTAGATTTCATATCCTGTTAAATTATAGTATAAAAAAGCGTATTTAGCCATAGCGCGGTTTATGCCGATTTTTAAGTATGATTATAGGACTTACAGGGCCTTATTGCGCCGGAAAAAATCACGTATCAGCCATTCTTGAATCGAAAGGGATTCCGGTCATTGATGTTGATAAATTGGGCTATCAGGTGCTGGAAACTGAAAAAGAGAGGATTTTCGCTCAATTTGGGCAGGACCTGAAAACGCAGGATGGTTCTCTGGACAGGCGGCTTTTAGGCAGGCGGGTTTTCGGACAGCCTGAAAAACTTGCCGACCTTGAAGCAATCGTTCACCCATCCGCAAACAGATTGACAGATGATTGGATTGCCTCTCAAAAAGGTCATTGCGCAGTGAATGCCGCTCTGCTCCACCGCTCTTCGGCATTTAACAGAATGGAAAAAATCATCCTTGTTTCCGCCCCGTTTCTAACCAGGGTATGCCGCGGAAAGCACCGCGACGGTCTTTCGTACAGGCAGATTTTTAAACGCATAGCCTCTCAAAAGGATTTCTACACTCAATATTTATCAATAAACGCCGAAATTTATAGAGTAGAGAACCATAGTAACGGGTCTCTCAGCTCCCGGAGGCTGGAACGCCGGATTGACGCATTTGTAAAGGGGATTAACCAAGATGGATAAAGAGATGAAAAAACTTTTATTAGTCGCTGTTTCTGTAGGCGTATTTTTACTGGTAACTATTACCGTTGCGATTATTGTATTAACGCCGAAAACACAGTTACAAAAACCCGGAATTACATCGTCAGATTCTCCTTCAGGATTCAATCAATCTGTCCTTGAAGTAATGCCCGCGCAGCCTGCAATAATCGGCGCTCCGAAACATGGCTTCAGCACAGAAGATGAAGAATTCGACGCAATTGCGGAAATCGATACAAACAACGGCGACAGCATTATACTTGTAATTCCGCAGCCATTCGCAGCCGCGGTTCCCGATACAAGCGCTCAGATAATCCCGGAACCTGCTCCGGTTATCAAGACCCCGGAATCTGCGGAAGTAACACCCGCTCAAAACACAGCAGCGGCAAAACCGGCGGAATCAAAACCTGCAGCCGCAAAGACTACGACTGCTACAAGGACAACGCCTGCGACGCCAGCGAATACATCAAGAGCCATAAACGATTTCTGGGTACAGACAGGCGCGTTTTCCGCGCAAGTCAGAGCTGAAGACGCAAAAGAATTGCTTGCGGCAAAAGGTATAACTTCGATAATTGAAAACCGTGAAATAAACGGCAGAATCTGGTACCGCGTAAGAATCGGTCCATACACTTCAGAGAGGGAAGCCAATCACTGGCTCGAAATCGTCAAACTGATAGACGGCTTTAACGACAGTCAAATCCGCCAAACTATCAGGCAAAACTAGAATTCGCTTGCCCAAACATCACATTTCCACTATCATTAACAGACTGGACAAAAGGCTCCGTCTTGTGTACATTAATTTATAAACATTTGGAGCGGTGTCCGAGCGGTTGAAGGAGGCGGTCTTGAAAACCGTTGAGCCGAAAGGTTCCGGGGGTTCGAATCCCCCCTGCTCCGTAAGAAAAACGCTTCGCGTTTTTCTTTTGAAGTTTTGCTTTGCAAAACTTCATAACCCCAGTATGGGGGATTCGAACCGCAGCGCTCCTGTAATAAACCTAAGGCGAAAGCCTTAGTGTAGTGAGACAAGCGGCGCATGGATGCGCCGGGAGCGCGGAGGCGGGGGTGGAAGGAGCAAACAGGAACCTCAACCGAGCCGTAAAACGGCGAAGGTTCCCCTCTTGATGTTTGCGACTGGAACCCCGAATCCCCCCTGCTCTGGTAAAAATCCGTAGGATTTTTTACCTTGGAGTTTTGCATAGCAAAACTCCATACTGTTTTACAGCGTGTTTTTCTTTTGAAGTGAATCGTTATTACCTTTGGAGCGGTGCGAGAGAGGCCGAATCGGGCTCCCTGCTAAGGAGTTGTGCCCCGCAAGGGTACCGAGGGTTCGAATCCCTCCTGCTCCGTTGCTTAAAAATCCTTTGGATTTTTAAGTATGGAGTTTCGCAAGCGAAACTCCATACTTTCTTTCGATTTATGTAAAGGCATGAAGTTGTAGCTCAGATGGATAGAGCATCAGATTGCGGATCTGAAGGTCGCACGTTCGAATCGTGTCAGCTTCAAAGGACAAGAGAAAACTTCCCAAAATCCGGTGTTTTGTGCTATATTTTTAATATGGAGTTTCGTGAAGACTTAAATATCCTTAATGTGGCTTGCCCTCCGGCGGGAGCAGCTCCCGGCAGACTTACAGTGTATCGACTTGTGGATAACATACCGATAAAAATCGAAGATATTTGGTCATATAAAGCGCTTTATCCTGCGAAGGTTTTCAAGGACGAATGTGTAGCAAGAGCGTGTTCGGTGTTCACTGACAGCAGAGAGCTAAGAGAACTTCGGAAGATGCCGAATTTCAAAGAGAAGAAGATTGTTGTCATTGATATTATGGAAAAGGATGGGGTCTTATTAAAAACCCCAAGCAAAGCCCATAAGTCTCATATTTCATGGTGGATTTCCATGGAATTTAATTTAGCGGCGGTTAAGGAAGCAAGTTAATGAAACTTAAAACAGGAACTATTTATATTCATTATGATTTCCCAATAATCTTTTCTGCAGCCAACGAAGAAGGTAATCTCTTCATCTGTCTTTATGCAGAAGAAGCTGATTCCGGTCTAAGATATTTATGCAGAGAAGTCTCATCTTCCTTGCTCGCGGACTTAGAGAACAACAGAAAGGATATAAGATCAATTTTTGAAAAACCAGGGAAGCTGTATAGTCTGAGTTTAAACGCTCAATCGGAAGAACCGATTGAGGTTGTTGAAACAACCGAAGACATTACTTCCATTCTTCCCGAAAGAGACTTCTATATCGGAAATCGGGAAAGCAATGTGTCTAAACCAATAGACATACCTTCATACTCATACGCAACCGCCTAATTAATATTTGTGAAATAATAAAGAGAACCTCAGCCGAGGCACACTCAAGGCACACTTTTTTAAAAAATCGTCACAAGCTGTGCTGTCGCAAGCTGCCGCTTGACACGCTGACACAGACTGACATACAATGAACTATCCTGATAAAGGTAATTCTTTATTGAATAAGGAATTAGGAGCTGTCAGCCCCCTTTTGTCAAACGTAGAGATACAACGTGATACATCCTGATTTCATACAAAGGCAAATTGCGGATCTGAAGGTCGCACGTTCGAATCGTGTCAGCTTCATAAAGTGATGAGAATAAAAAAATCTCTGTTAATTATATCTGCCGCGGCGCCGGTGTTCGTCATGTTCGTCGCGCTTATCATGTTGACAATGTGTTTGTCGTCACCTAACGATCAGGACGCGGTTATCAGACCGCATAAGGCGTTAACTTCGCATAACCCGATAATGACGCATACTTTTGGCGCGGATCCAACGGTTCTTGTTTACGATGATCGCGTATATATTTATATGACGGGCGATACATTGGAATACGATCATTATCTGGAAGTAAAAAATAATTCATACAGCGCTATTGACACTCTTCGCGTAATATCAAGCGCGGACCTTGTTAACTGGGTTTATCATGAGCCTGTAAAAGCGGCGGGTTCTGACGGGATCGCGAAATGGGCGGGGCGTTCCTGGGCGCCGGCGATTGTATGTAAAAAAATGGACGGCAAGGATAAATTTTTTCTTTACTTTTCGAATAACGCAAGCGGCGTGGGAGTATTAACCGCCGACTCTCCTCTTGGTCCGTGGACAGATCCAATAGGTAAAGCGCTTATAACAAAACAAACGCCTAATTGTTCCGACATTCCATGGTTATTTGATCCTGCGGTTTTTATTGATGACGATGGGAGAGCGTATATTTATTTCGGCGGCGGCGTCCCGGAAGGAAAAGCCGCCGATCCCGGTTCGTGCCGGGCTGCCGCGTTGGGAAGCGATATGATATCTCTCGCGGGCGATCCTGTAAAAATCAATGTGCCATTTTTCTTTGAAGCATCGCTGATGAATAAAATAAACGGACGGTATGTTTTTTCGTATTGCACCAACTGGAGCATAACGGACGACGCCAAAAACAGATTAAAGATTGACAGAGCTGTTATCGCTGTAATGACAGGTAACAATCCCATGGGTCCTTTCACTCTTGAAAGAACGCTTTTTAAAAACCCGGGATCCTTTTTCGGAATATGGGGCAACAATCATCATCATATATTTGAATTCAAAGGTCAGTGGTATCTGGCGTATCATTCGCAATTAATCGAACAATCGCTTGATATCGACGGCAAAGGCTACCGCGCGCCGCATTTGGATATTATTAAAATGAGCAATGGAATGTTTGAATCCGTGACAGGAACGAAAAAGGGCGTTGATCAGGCTGGAAGATTAAATCCATTTTTATGGCATCAAGGCGCGACAAGCGCTAATTCGGCGGAGGTAACTTTTGACAGCGTATTATTGCCTGATTCACCGCATCCGGTTGAATTTGCCTGCGCGTTAAAAACCGGTTCATGGCTTTCCGTCTTCGGCGCGGATTTTGGAGAACAGGGAGCGAAAACAATTACCATCAACGCCCGCGCGGAACTAAAGGGTAAATGCGGCGCGGAAATACGTCTTGGCTCGCCTACGGGAGAGGTAATAGGCGCTTTAAAAAAGAACGGCGCAGTTTTTAACAATTACACATTGAATTTAAACAGAACGATAACAGGCGTTCAAGATATATTTTTTATATTCGACAGCGGTTTCATCCTTGGCGGCTGGCAATTCGGTGAATAGTCTCCATTGACATAAATTACATCAAAAGCTACAGTAAATAAGCTCTTGGGGAGAGATGCGAGAGCGGTTGAATCGGGCGGTCTCGAAAACCGTTGAGCCCGCAAGGGTTCCGAGGGTTCGAATCCCTCTCTCTCCGTTTATAAAAAATTAATGACAAACATATACAATTACTAATTTTTATATAAACAAAGGATGGCATTACCAGTCGGAGAGAGAGGGATTCGAACCGGAGTGCTGCTGTTAAGAAATTAAGGCGAAAGCCTTAGTTTAGTGTTAATTCCAGCGCAGTACGTTGAATGAAGCGTATGCGTCGATATATTATCGGGGGTCCTGTCGGCCGCCAAAACGCCGTTCGCGCTACGCACGAACGATGCTTTGCCGCCGACACCCCACCGGAGCATAGCGTGCATACGCTTTAACAAAGTGGGTGTTTTATTATCGAGGTGATTTTTTAAAAAATATTAGCGGTTGCTGCCATTGCATCAGCGCTTTGATGTGTTTCTTAAGTTTTTATTAATTTTACCTTACCCACGCTACCAATAGCGTACCGTTATCCACAACCACACCATAAAAATTGGGTGGCTGCTGATATGAAGGCCCTCCGAGTCAAGTAGTTGTGAGCAAAAAATTTGCTATTTATTAACTATATAAGCCTCCTTATTATAAATCAGATTTTGTTCAGTAAAAAAACGAAGCAAGACGGAAAGCGTAA